>ERZ808032.17-NODE-17-length-29914-cov-4.585783_pt1 | contig 29914 bp, 21 predicted proteins | sample MGYA00380187_ERZ808032 | MGnify/ENA primary metagenome ERZ808032 (study PRJEB31490, sample SAMN06133378) | cow dung metagenome | isolation source: M10 | host: cow | place: China: Chengdu | collected 2015-05 ...
AAATTGACAGAAGGAAAAGATATCCGACTTATTGCAGCAGAACCAGCTTCGTGTCCTAAATTGACACGTGGTAAATTTAGCTACGACTTTGGTGATACCGAAGGTTATACCCCACTTATTCCTATGTACACGCTAGGACATGAATTCCAACCTGCTAGTATTCATGCTGGTGGTTTAAGATACCATGGTGCTGGCAACGTGGTGAGTCAACTTAGAAAAGATGGTTACATCGAGGCGCAAGACGTAAACCAAGATGAAACCTTTAAAGCAGGCATTTTGTTCTCGCAAGCCGAAGGTATTATTCCTGCTCCAGAATCGACACACGCTATTGCAGTGGCTATTCGCGAAGCCTTGAAAGCAAAAGAAGAAGGCAAAGAAAAGGTGATTTTATTCCAACTTTCTGGCCATGGTTTAATTGATATGATGTCGTACGAAAAGTATTTGCACGGAGGATTGACCAATTACGAAGTGCCTCAAGACTTAATAGACGATAGCATTGCTAAAATACAGTCGTTGCAACCTTAATCGCGGTTGCGGCGCTTTTTACGGGCCTTGGCGGCGGGTTCTTCTGCTGTCAAGGCTTCTCTTTTTTTAGGAATGTAGATATCTGTTTTGCTAGTAGGACGTAGCGATTGATAATCTTGGTAGCCAGCTAATCGGGTAACTTTGGTGTCTTTGGCCTTCTTGGGACTGTGTAAAACACCATTCGATTGGGGCGTCATAACCAATCGTTTAATTTTATTGTCTTCTGTAAAGTACAAGAAAAGTTCGCTGCTTTCTGCCTTGTTAATGCCCACGTATGAAGGTTCTTTGGGAGCGTCAACTTGGGTGCTGTCTGGTTCTTCTTCTATAAAGTAAACAGAGAGCGCATTGCCGCTTACGTCTGCTTTGTATAGTTTGCTTTCTTTTAGGTACCCCACAATGTTGTTCCCCGATACCTGGTTGATAGCGGTGGAGTCTACCTTAGAGAAAATAAATGCGTCTGCCTCTAGTTCAATGCGTTCTACTTCGTTGTTAGCCATGTATACGATGGCTTCGCTGGCGGTAAATTGGTTGCTATCGTTCCACATAATAGGCGATCCGTACAGCCGTAGGGTAGAGTCCATACCATTGTAATAAGCCGAGTCGCAAATGCTTTGAAAATCAACTTTCCATGCTTGTACGTTGTAGTAGGCCTTGATGTATTGTAGTGAATCGTTGTCTAAATACCACATGGAATCGGCAGCCACAAACAGCGAATCGCTCTCTTGCTTATCGTCGTATTGAATAAGGGTAGGAGTTTGGGTTATCATAGCCGACTGCAGGCTGTCGTTGTACCAACCATACCCCCCTGTAATGATAATTTTTTGTGTGCTATCGTTTAGTTGTACGTTCTGAAAGCCCTCTGATAGGTGTGTGTTATGGTTGTGAAAAAGGGTGTCGGCCGTAATACGGTGCCCGCTAAGGTCGTTTACATGCGAGTTGAGGGTTAATTCGGCTAGGTTGTTTTCGGTGTCGTACCAACCCAATTCGGAGTATATATGGGTACTATCTTCGTAAACAATGTTTGATGGACCTAATATGGTGGCAATTTTAGTTTTGCTTGCGTAGTGTAGGGTATCTGATGTTAATACAAAATCGGGGTTGGTAAGTACTACATCGTACTGGAATATGGCCAGTTCTTGTTTGGGGTAATAGTTGCCGTTTATAGAGGTTAACGTGTCTTTTTTGTCAATAATGCGTCCGCCATTAAAGTAATAACCCACCTCTTTGGCTCGGTCGTAGTTGAGCGAGTCGGTATACAGGGTGGCATCTTTGTTTTCCATGCGTACGTTGTGACGTAATCGGGCTAGTTTGGCATCGCCGTCGTAGTATAGAACATCGCCGTAGATGAATAGGGTGTCGGCTTGTATCATTTTGATGTTTCCACGGGCAACGATGTAGTTGGTTCTGTCGTAAAAGTAGGCACTGTCGCAAAACATAATCATGTCTTCGTGCCTAAATTGTACGTGGCCGTTTACTATTTGACAATCGGGCCATCGTTCTTTGTCAAACTCTAGCCTGTCGGAATGGTCAAGGTATATAAGGGTTTTTTGCCCCCATACAAAGGCAGTTAGCAAGCAAAATAGTAAGAAAAATACCGTTTGTTTTTTCATGCTATTGGTTATTTAACCCAATGTGGAAATTGAAAATCGCAGTTGCGGTATTCGGGCGCAATGTAGATGTAGGTTTCTTTTTGTTTTTCAAGAATCCATTTTTCTAGTTCTTCTTGGTTGCGTTTGCCCGTTACCATGTCTTTTAGTAATTGGTAATCGGTGTCGGGGTGGGCGCGATGTGCCTTGGTACGCGATTTAAGGCGTACAATGGCAATGCGTTCTTTGTTCTTTTCGTCGGTGTACGAGAAGGGTTGAGAAATTTCGCCTACCTCCATGCTATAAATAGCCTTGGCAATTTCGGCAGGTAATTCTTGTAGTTCAAACTTGGTGGTGCCATTTTTCATGTTAATCATGGTACCTTCGTTTTGTTGCGACATCTCGTCTTCTGAATGAGCAAGCGCGCATTCGGGGAAACTGCTATTGCCCAATCGAATGACGCTAGCAATGCTGTCTAATTTTTGGGTTGCTTCCACTCTTTCTGCATAGCCAATTTTAGGAGTAAGCAAGATGTGACGACAGTTTACTTGGTCGTTTTTGCGCTCGATGAGCTGAATGATATGGTAACCAAATTCCGATTCTACGATGCGCGATACCTTTTTAGGGTCGTATAGGGCAAAGGCCGTATTGGCAAATTCTGGTACCAATTTACCACGGGTCATAAAACCAAGTTCTCCGCCCTGTAAGGCGCTGCCACGGTCTTCTGAATACAAAATAGCTAAGGTGGAGAATTCGTATTCGCCCGATTCTATCTTTTCGCGAAAATCGCGTAATTGGCTTTTAATGCGTTCTTGTTCTGCTAAGGTAATGCGTGGCGATATGCTGATAATTTGTACCTCTACTTGTTCTGGAATGGTTGGAATGCTATCCTTAGGAAACGTGTTGTAAAAGCGTTTTACATCGGCTGGGGTGACCCTAACCGTACTAAAAATAGTGCGTTGCATTTCTTGGGCCAGTAATTGATCGTGCACAGCATTGGTCATGGTAGCACGAATGTCGGCCATGGGCTTTTTAAAATATTCTTCTACCTTTTCTTTTGATCCAATTTGGCTAATAAAATAGCGGATTCGAGCATCAACTTGCTGGCTTACTGATGCTTCGGGAACGCTAATACTATCTAGTTTGGCTTGCGCTATGAATAGTTTTTGTAAAGCTATATTTTCTGGTATTACGCAGTAGGGATTGCCTTCTATGCTTTCTTTTTCGTATTTGCGTCTAGCAATCTCGTTTTCGATGTCCGATTGTAGGATGGGTTCGTCGCCAACCACCCAAAGCACCTGATCTACCACCTTATTGTTGCCCAAACAGATAAGGCTGATGAGGTTAAGAAGGACTATGTAGAAGAATTTTTGCATGGATTTATTCGTTTTCAAAGTATTTTATTTGACCGTTGGCAATGGCCTTGTCGTACAATGATTGTTGGAATGTTTGAATGAATTTGATTTTTTCTTGGTTTAACAAGATGTTTTGCAATTCGGGGCGAATCATTTCGTAGGGTTGCGGTTGCCCTGCGTTGCATTTACCTGTTATGCGCAAGTAGTACGTGTAATCTTCTTTTGCTTGTTTAATGCTGCCACGAGTTAATGCCGGATCGTTAGAGTCGACTGATTCTGGCAGCATATGGGCAATCTTGCCATAGGGCGTCCACGATTCTAAAAAGAATTCGTAAAAAACAGCATGTTGCGTACAGTAACGCATGATGTTTTCTAGGTTCTCGTCGGTGGTGTTGGATAACCAATTAACCAAATCTTCTTGTTCTATGGATGAACTAGGTAGTTTTATGAATATGCCTTTAATAACTGCCTCGTCTAATAGAAAAAGTTCTTTGTTTTTTTGGTAGTACGACATCAAAGAATCTTCTGATACTTCTTTTAAATTCTCGGCAATGAGTTGTTGTTGGTAATGGTTGATAGTTAGCTCTTTTTGATAAGCATCGGCCATTTGTTTAATTTCTGCACTATTGCCAATGTTTTTGTACGCCATTTTGTATACCAACACGCGTGTTATCCATTGTTTTTTGAAGGTCTCTACCAAGTATGTACTATCGCTGGCGCTAATGCCTTCTGGAATAAAATCGTCTATTTCGTCTTGGTATAATACAACCCCTTCTACCTCTAATACCGCGTCACGAGTAAAATCGCGCAACGTTTGTTGGCAGGATGTTATTCCTAAGGCTAAAATTAGGACTAGGGTAATATGGCGTACGAATCTCATTTAAGCTTGTTTAGCACGTCGTAATGAATCGTAATGGTGTGTTTTTGGCGCAAGGTTGCCAACCATTGTTCTTCTAGGTAGGTTTGGTAGTCGTTTACCACGGGACCTTTGTTGTACGTATAATCTGCTGGGTAATTTTCTTTGTTGTTTTCAAAGAATTCTTTTAAACCTTCTTTGTCTTTAGAGGCTTTGCTCCAAATAAGATCGTTGCAGATATTGAACAGCAGGATACCCTCGCGGTATTCGTTCATCAAGTAACCAAATGCTGGATATTTAGTTTCTAGTTGATTGTTCTCGTATTGGTAAAGACTATAATTGATAAAATCGTTGATAGAATCGTTGCCGTGTGGTTTTTCTTGACAGAATGCTTCCAAGTCTTTTTGGGTTAGCACTTGATTGGCAAAGGTTGCTATTATTCCGTCTTTTTTCCCTTTTTTAAACTTGTATTCTTTTTTTAGTTTATCGATAAAACTTTGAAAAACTTCTTTGCGACGTTCGTCCATGTTAATTTGGGTATTAAGCATGGGTTTGTAGTCGGCTAATGGACGAATAGAGCGTTTGCCTTGTAGTTGAAAAATGTGCCAACCGTATGGGGCTTGTACAGGTTCGCTAATTTGGCCCAGTTCGGTAAGCGCAAATGCGGCATTCTCTATCCATGGGTTGCTCATGCCAATGCCTAACCAAGGCAATTCGCCACCCTTGGCAGCTGTATCGTCTTCTGAATTGTTGCGTGCCATGGATGCAAAGTCGGCACCTTCAACTAATGCTTGGTAAATTCGCATGGTAACCGCTTCTATGGCAACGCGTTGGGTTGAATCGGCGTATTCGGGAATGGCTTTGAATATGTGTGCTAATTTTACCTCTCCTTTAGATGGACGACGGTTGTGTAATTTAATGATGTGGTAGCCAAATTGGGTACGAACGGGTTGGCTAATTTCGCCTACTCTAAGGTTGTATGCCGCTCTTTCAAAGGGGAATACAAATTGTCCGCCTGTGGTATAGCCCAAATACCCTTTGTTCTCTACTACAGAGGGATCTTCTGATACCTCGGCAGCCACTTTAGCAAAGTCTTCTTTTTTTAGGCGCTTGCGTGCTTTTTGGGCTTTTTCTAACGCTTGTGCTTCTTCGTTGGGAAAATCGATGCGAAATAAGATATGGCTTACTTCGATGTCTTCTAAAAGGTGTTGATAGGCTTCCTGTACTAATTCATTGCGTTTTACCGAGTCGGTAAGGTATGGACCAACAAGTTGTTTGCGATAACCTTCTAACTCTTTTTGAAAGGCCGAGGCAGTATCGTATTTTTGAGCATATGCCTCTTCAACTTTTAGCTTAAAGTTGATAAACATATCCATGTACTGCTCGCGCGTTAGTTGTTGCGCTTGGTTGGTATTGTTTTTTTGGTAGTAATACTCAAATTCGTCTACCGATATGGCCTTATTATTTATGGTAATAAGGGTTTGAGCTACAGCCAAAGCTGTAGTCAAACCCATGAAAAGTATCAGGAATGTGCGTTTCATTATTCTCCTCTTGAATAGTTAGGTGCTTCTTGCGTAATGGTTACGTCGTGTGGGTGATTTTCTTTTACACCAGCAGCTGTAATACGGGTAAATTTAGCGTTGTGTAGTTCTTGAATGGTGCGTGCTCCGCAATAGCCCATACCCGAACGCAAACCACCTAAAAGTTGGTAAATAACTTCGTACAAAGTTCCTTTGTAAGGAACGCGTGCAGCGATGCCTTCTGGAACTAGTTTCTTAACGTCGTCTTCTGCATCTTGGAAATAACGGTCTTTTGAACCTTTTTGCATGGCTTCTAACGAACCCATACCACGATATGCTTTGAATTTACGTCCGTTGTAGATAATGGTAGCACCAGGAGATTCTTCTACTCCTGCCAATAGCGAACCAGCCATGATACAGCTAGCACCTGCGGCAAGCGCTTTTACAATATCGCCCGAGTAGCGAATACCACCGTCTGCAATAATAGGTACACCAGTGCCTTCTAGGGCTTTGGCTACGTCGTAAATAGCAGAAAGTTGAGGTACACCTACGCCAGCAATAACACGGGTAGTACAAATAGAACCAGGTCCGATACCTACTTTTACGGCATCAGCGCCAGCTTCTACCAATGCTTTGGCTGCAGCGCCTGTAGCGATGTTACCTACTACAATATCAATTTGTGGGAATTTGGCTTTTGCCATTTTTAGGGTGTCGATAACCCCTTTAGAGTGACCGTGTGCGGTGTCAATGATGATGGCGTCAACGCCTGCCTCTACCAAAGCAGTAATGCGTTCTACGGTATCGCTGGTAACACCAACGCCTGCTGCTACGCGCAAACGACCTTTGGCGTCTTTGCAGGCCATGGGTTTGTCTTTGGCTTTGGTAATGTCTTTGTAGGTTACCAAACCAATTAGTTTGCCGTCTTTGTCTACAACAGGTAATTTTTCAATTTTGTTTTCTTGCAAGATTTGAGCAGCTGCTTCCAAATCGGTAGATTGTTGGGTGGTAACCAAGTTTTCTTTGGTCATAACCTCGTCAATCAATTTTTTGGTGTTGCGTTCAAAACGCAAGTCGCGGTTGGTAACAATGCCCACTAAGTAGTTGTTTTCGTCTACTACGGGGATGCCGCCAATGTGGTATTCTTTCATCAAAGCCAAGGCATCGGCTACGGTTTTTCCCTGACGAATGGTAACAGGATCGTAAATCATGCCGTTTTCGGCACGTTTTACAGCGTAAACCTGACGAGCTTGTTCTTCGATGCTCATATTTTTGTGGATAACGCCTATACCTCCCTCGCGAGCAATGGCAATAGCCAATTTGGCCTCGGTAACCGTATCCATGGCTGCCGAAACAATGGGTGTTTTTAACTCGATATTGCGCGAAAAACGAGTGGTAAGCACAACGTCACGCGGAATAACTTCTGAATAAGCGGGAATGAGTAGGACATCGTCGAAAGTAAGACCGTCCATTACAATTTTGTCTGCAATAAATGACATAGCGGTAGACTTTTATAGAAAATTTATTGCATGCAAAAGTACAAAATAAGCCTGTATTTTCCTATAATTTTGCGTTAAATTTTGTAAGGTATCGCCTAAATTCTATAAAAAACGGGTTTACCATTCGTGTTTCATTCCATCAAACGATAAAATGGTATTGGAAAATTCGCTTTTTGCTTCTGCTAGTAGATGGTCGAGTGTGGCATATCGAGCCGAATAATGGCCTATAATGAGTTGTTTTACCTGTGCTTTTTGGGCAATCATGCCGGCTTGTTTGGCGGTTGAATGCAAGGTGGCTTTGGTACGAAAAGCTTCTTCTTCGGCAAAGGTGGCTTCGTGAAACAATACGTCAACGCCCTCAATAATAGGGATAATACGCTCTGTATAAGCCGTGTCGGAACAATAGGCGTAACTTTTTGCAGGCGTAGGTGCTGTGATAAAGCGACTGTTAGGAACAATGCGTCCGTCTTCTGTGGTAAAATCGGCTCCTTCTTTTAGGTGTTTAATGTCTTCGATGCCTACGTTGTAAAAATCCAATAATTCGCGATTCAAGTGGGGCTGACCTTCTTTTTCTTTGAATAGGAAACCGCAGGTAGGCATGCTGTGAACCAATGGAATGGTTTGTACGGTTAGGCTGCGGTCTTGGTATATCACCTCATTTTTTAGTGGATTAAATCCTTCAAAATATACTTTAAAAGGTAGGTCTTTGCAAAAGTAGTCCAATTGCGCTTGCAAAACAGGATGCAAATCGGGGTGGGCATGAATGTAGATGTCGCCAGTATGATGCAACATGCCTAAGGTAGAGATTACCGATATTAGACCAAAGCAGTGGTCGCCGTGCAGATGCGATATAAACCAATGGTTCATGCGATTGGTTTTTACGTTGTATTTGCGTAGCTGAAATTGGGTGCCGTCTGCACAGTCTATTAAAAAACTTTTATCGTGCGTGTGTAACACTTGTGCACTAGAAAATCGACCAAATGAGGGAATGGCCGAACCGGTTCCTAATATGGTTAAATTAAAGTTCATGGCGTGACAAGAATAGGCGTTGGTCTTTATAGATAATTTCTTGTTTATCGAGCAATAAACGGATAGTCTCTACGGTGTCTGATTGCTTGAAACTTAGCTGTTCTATCAGTTCGTTGATGCTACAAGGTTGCTGCGCCAAAATGGCTTTAATTTGGCTAGCTACATCGGCTGGCTTGCTGCTGCTTCTTAGGCAATGGTCGCAAGCTTGGCAAGATGCAGAGTTGGTTTCGCCAAAGTAAGATAATAGGTATTGGCTACGGCAATGTTGGGTATCGGTGGCATAGCCCACCATGGCGTCAATACGTTCTACAAATCGGCGTTTGCGGTTGTCGTACACCTCGGCATTAATTACTAATTGCTTGGTATCTACTCGTCCGCGGGTATATATAACGCACGGTATTTTTTGGTGCGGAATGTACTTTATAATGTGTTCGTGGCTAAGTTCGATTAGTCCTTGTAATACCTCTTGATGGGTTAGTTGGGCATGATCGGCCAAGGTGGTTTCGTCTACCGGAACTAATTCGGCAAAAACGCCTGTGTACGAACGCAAAATGGCTCCCATTACTTTTTCGGCCAATGGATGTAGGCGAATGTCGTATAGTTGATGGCGGGCGCAAGTAAACTGTACGCGGGTTTTAAATTCTAACTCGTCGTGGTATTCTATGTACCCGGCTAGCTCTAATATTTTAAGGGCATGGTGGGTTTGTTGTAGCGGTAGTTTAAAGTTTTTACAAAAAATGCCTAGGTTAAAATTAAAAATACTGCCCATGCAGCTACCTACACCAACCTGTAAAAAATAGGCCAGTTTTTCGTACACTTCGGCAATGAATGCTTTTTCGGGAAAACTTTCTGTGATGCGTTTTTTTGCCTGAGTAATGTCGCTGTTGTTGTAAATAAGTACGCAGTAGGCTTTTTTTTCGTCACGACCCGCACGGCCCGCTTCCTGAAAGTAAGCCTCAATGCTATCGGGCATATCCATGTGCACTACGGTGCGAACGTTTGCTTTGTCAATTCCCATACCAAAGGCATTTGTGGCTACCATAACCCTACAAGAACCCTCTTTCCATTGGTTTTGCCTGGTATCTTTTTCTGATAAGGGTAGTCCGGCGTGAAAAAAGTGCGCTTTAATGCCTTTTGATTGTAAGAACTCGGCTATTTCTTTGGTTTTCTTTCGGTTGCGAACATATACCACAGAACTGCCTGGAACGTTGTTTAAAATGCGTAATAGTTGTTGTAATTTATCTTCTGTATGGCGTACGCTGTAGCTTAAGTTGGGGCGATAAAAACTTTTGCGCAGTACGTTGGGGTGCTCAAATTGTAGTTGCAACTGGATGTCGGCTGCCACCTTTGGCGTGGCGGTGGCTGTTACGGCTAATACCGGTACGCCTGGTAATAACTTGCGTAAATCGGCAATGGCTCTGTAAGCAGGTCTAAAATCGTAGCCCCATTGCGAGATGCAGTGTGCTTCGTCTACGGCTATTAGGCTAATGTCTAGCTGAGGTAAGCGTTCTAAAAATAAGCGTGTACTTAATCGTTCGGGCGATATGTACAAAAACTTGTAGTGTCCGTAAATGCAGTTATCAAAGGTTTTTTGAATATCGGCACTTTCCATGCCCGAGTAAATAGCTGCCGCTTTGATGTTTTTTGCTTTAAGATTGGCTACTTGGTCTTTCATTAAAGCAATAAGCGGAGTAATCACCAAGCACATGCCTTCTTTGGCCATGGCAGGCACTTGAAAGGTGATGGATTTGCCACCCCCCGTAGGCATTAGGCCTAGCGTGTCTTTGCCACTACCAATAGAGGTTACAATATCGTGCTGAAGCGGCCTAAAATCCGAATAGCCCCAATATTGTTGCAATATAGCACGGTATTGAGGCATTGGATTAAGGTATTTTGATGTCTTTTATCATCAGTTGGATGCTCTTTTTGCCATTAAAGTTGTTTTCTTCTAAGGTATAGCAAATGTGAAAAGGCATACCGCTGTTGATGTATTTGATGGTATTTTCTGCATCGTGGGCATTAAAGGCAATGCCACTCATGGTGGGGCCGCCGGTTAAATCGCGTACGTCTAATTTGATGTGTTTGTTTCCTTGGCCTACCAATCGACAACGTTTTTGGTAATCTACCACGTTGTAGGTAACAAATACAGGTTTGTTGTTGTCGGGCCCAAAAGGCGCAAAGCGTTGCAGGGTATTAAAGAACGTATGGTTAATCTCTGCAAAATGCAAGGCTGCATCAATATCAATCTGTGGTACTTGTTGCTCGGCGTGCAGGTTCTCTTCTACGTATTTTTGAAAACGTTCCTTGAATTCGGCAATGTTTTCAAGGCGTAGGGTAAGCCCGGCTGCATAGGTGTGTCCGCCAAAATTTTCTAGCAAATCGCGGCACGAATCAATGGCTTTGTATAGGTCGAAACCTAAAATAGAACGGGCAGAACCCGTGGCAAAACCATTGGATAGCGTAAGCACTACAGCAGGCTTGTAGTAGTGTTCGCTTAGGCGCGATGCTACAATACCTATAACTCCTTTGTTCCATTCTTGGTTGTACACCACAATAGAAGAGGTGCGTTCGTCTTGCGGAGTAGCATCAATGTATTTGCGTGCGTCTTCGGTGGCTTGCTTGTCTAAGTCTTTGCGTAATTGATTGTAAGCATCAATGCTTTCGCTTTTTTGACGAGCGGTTTCTTCGTTTTTGGCAATAAGCAGTTCAACCGCTTCGCGACCCGAACTCATGCGGCCCGAGGCATTAATACGTGGTCCTATTTTAAAGACAATGTCGCTGGTGCTAATGGGGGTGTTAACCAAATCGCACAATTCCATAATGGCTTTTAACCCTACGCAAGGCGATGCGTTAAGTTGTTTAAGACCAAGGTACATCAGTGCGCGGTTTTCGCCCGTAATGGGAACAATGTCAGAAGCAATACTAACGGCCAATAAATCAAGCAATGGGGTTAGCTTAGACCATTCAATGTCGTTTTGAATGGCAAAGGCTTGCATAAGTTTAAAGCCTACGCCGCAACCCGATAAGTGTCCGTAAGGATAGGTAGAGTCTTCGCGCTTGGGGTCTAGTACCGCTACGGCTTGGGGTAATTGGTTGTCGGGCGTGTGGTGGTCGCAAATGATGATATCAATGCCTCTTTCTTTAGCATACGCTACTTTTTCGATGGCCTTGATGCCACAATCTAATACAATGATAAGCTTAATGTCGTTTTCGGCAGCAAAGTCGATGCCTTTGTACGATACCCCATACCCCTCGTCGTTTCTATCGGGAATATAGAAATCGAGGTTAGAGGTGTAGTTTTGTAAAAATTTGTACACCAACGCAACGGCAGTAGTGCCGTCTACGTCATAATCGCCGTAGACTAAAATTTTTTGGTTAAGGTGTAGTGCTTGGTTAAGACGTTCTACCGCCTTGTCCATGTCGTTGAGCAAGAAAGGATCGTGTAGCAAACCTATCTCTGGATGGAAAAATGCATTGGCCTCTTGCATGGTGCAAATGCCCCTTTGTACAAGTAATTTGGCCAAGGTGCCCGAAATTCTGAGTTGTTGTGCAAGTGTTTTTCTACATGATTCTTCTTGATCGGTTAATTCGTTAATAATCCAATTTCGAAGCATATTATATTTATTTGTTTATAGCGAGAGAATGTGTAAATTTGCCGTTGCAAAAATACATTCGGTAAAGTTAACAATTTTTTTTGAGAATGATGGATGAAATAAAAAAAATAGTAGAAGTTTTGCAAGCCGGTGGTATCATTCTTTATCCTACCGATACGGTTTGGGGGATAGGATGCGATGCTACCAATGCAGAAGCCGTGCAAAAAATCTATCAACTAAAACAACGTTCAGATAGCAAATCGATGTTGCTATTAACCGATAGCATGGCCAAAGTGCAAGCCTATGTTACTGATGTGCCCGATGTGGTGTGGGATTTGGTGGAATGTGCCGATAAACCGCTTACTATTATTTATCCAGAAGGCAGAAACGTTGCGACCAATTTGTTGGCTAGCGATGGCAGCATTGGTATTCGCATTACCAACGAAACTTTTTCTAAGCAATTGTGCATGCGTTTTAAAAAACCCATTGTATCTACGTCGGCTAATATTAGCGGAGAGCCCACTCCTGCCTTTTTTGCCGAAATATCGGATGCTATAAAAAACGGTGTTGATTACGTAGTGCAGGCTAGGCAAGATGATTATGAAAAAAAATCGCCTTCTTCCATTATCAAATTTGAAAAAAATGGTACTTTTGTACTTCTTAGACCTTGATTTGTTAAGGTGTTTTGGTAATTAAAACTAATGATAGGAAGTAATACATACAATCGCCTGCTGGCGTGGCGCGAAAGAAACATCCCCATTCAGCGATTTATTATCTTTTTGAGCTTGTTGGTGGGAATCTCTACGGCATTAGCGGCTTGTTTGCTAAAATGGGCTATTCATGCCATTCAGCATCTTCTTACTACTAATTTTACTTTCTACTCAGAAAACTGGTTGTATTTGTTGTATCCTATTATAGGTATTATATTGGCCAGTTTGTTTGTGCGATACGTTGTAAGGGACGATATTAGCCACGGTGTAACCAAAATCTTGTATGCCATTTCGCAACGCAAAAGCATCATAAAACTGCACAACATGTGGAGTTCGGTGGTGGCCAGTTCTATTACCATTGGTTTTGGTGGGTCGGTAGGTGCCGAATCGCCCGTGGTGTTAACGGGTGCAGCCATTGGGTCTAATTTGGGTAGGGCCTTTAAAATGGACCAAAAAACCTTGATGCTGATGGTGGGATGTGGGGCTGCTGGTGCCATTAGTGGTATTTTTAAGGCTCCTATTACGGGGGTTGCCTTTACGCTAGAGGTGCTGATGCTAGATATGACCTTTTATTCGGTGGTTCCATTGCTTATCTCGTCGGTGACGGCAACTGCTGTTTCCTACTTTTTAATGGGCGATGAATTGATGTTCCCATTACAAAGTGAGGCTTTTGCTTTAGATAGGATTCCGTATTACGTGCTATTGGGTATTCTGTGTGGGTTTGTGTCGCTGTATTTTACGCGTGGCATGAATTGGATGGAGGGGATTTTTAGAAAACTAGAAAAACCTTGGAAAAAAATACTATTGGGTGGTATTCTGCTTAGCTTGCTTATTTTCTTGCTGCCTCCGTTGTATGGCGAGGGTTACGATAGCATTAACAGCTTGCTTAATTTGGATTATACCCGTTTGCTAGAAAATAGTTTGTTTTACGAATATCGCTACAATGTTTACTTTGTAATAGGCTATTTTGTTCTGATTGTACTACTTAAAATATTTGCATCAGCAGCAACCAATGGAGCGGGGGGTACAGGTGGTTTGTTTGCGCCTTCGTTGTTTGTAGGGTGTATTACAGGCTATGTTTTGGTGTTGTTGTTGCAGCAGATAGGGGTAGAATTGCCTGCTCAAAATTTTGCATTGGCAGGTATGGCCGGGCTGATGTCGGGTATTATGCATGCCCCCTTAACAGGTATATTCTTAACGGCCGAATTGTCGGGTGGTTATGATTTATTTATGCCACTGATGATTGTTTCGGTGTTCTCGTTTATTACCATTTATATTTTTGAGCCTCATAGTTTGTACGCTATGCGATTGGCACAAAAAGGCGAGTTGGTAACGCACCATAAAGATAAGGCGGTGCTAAGCTTGTTAAAAACAGAGAATTTAATCGAAACCGATATGCGACCCATTGCGCCAGAGGCTATGTTGGGCGATTTGGTCAAGATTATGTCGGTTTGCAACCGCAATGTATTTCCTGTAATAGATAACGATGGTATTTATTTGGGCGAGATTAGGGTAGAGGAAGTGCGTAATATCATGTTTCGTCCCGAGTTGTACCAGCGTTTTAATATGCAAAAACTGATGGTGTCGCCACGCGAACGAGTAGATGTTAACGATTCGATGGAAGTGGTGATGAAAAAATTTGAACAAAGCAATGCATGGAACTTGCCCGTATTAGATGGCAAGAAATATGTAGGTTATGTTTCAAAATCTAAAATTTTTAGCGCATATCGTAGCGTTTTGGTAGAATTCTCTGACGAATAATCTTCTTTTTTTACCTTTTTCTTCTTTTTTATCATTTTTTATGTACCTTTGCCATCGCAAAAAAAAGAATAAAAGGCCTTTACTGTTTTTTTGCTTGTATTTTAGATCCATAGGGGGTGCCTTACTTTCAGGCTGAGATTATACCCATTGAACCGGATACGGATAATGCCGAAACCGGGAAGAATGCGTCTCCTTTGTGTATCACTATTGTTTAACTTCCAAAAGAAAAGGAGATGTTTAGCATGAAAAAATTGTATTGCTTTGCAGTTTCTGGTTGTTTCTGTTTGATGAGTTGGGCAACAAATGTTGATTCACTACGACAGTACGACTTAGAAGAAATTAGTGTTAGCGCAACGCGCGTTAATGTAGAAACACCGGTAGCTTTTACCGATGTGAGTGGCGACGAAATTGTGGCCAAAAATTATGGGCAAGATGTGCCTTATTTACTTCAATTAACCCCTTCTATGGTGGCAACTTCGGATGCTGGAGCAGGGGTGGGTTACACCGATATTCGCATGCGTGGTTACGATGGTACCCGCATCAATGTTACTACCAATGGTGTGCCCATGAACGATGCCGAAAGTCATAAAATGTATTGGGTAGATACCCCCGATTTGCTATCGTCTGTGGGGTCTATGCAAATACAGCGTGGCGCTGGCACGTCAACTAACGGGTCTGGTGCTTTTGGCGGTTCCATTAGTATGACCACCGATAATTTGCCTACTCGTTTTGGCGGATCGGCCGAAATGTCGTACGGCTCGTTTAATACCAATAAGCAGGCGGTGCGCGTTTCGTCTGGTTTGTTGGGTGGCAAATGGGCGGTTGACGGACGCTTATCGCACGTTTACTCGGATGGTTACATGGAACGTGCTTTTGCCAATATGGGGTCGTATATGCTGCAGGCCGCTTATTTAGGCGAAAATACCTTGGTTAAACTGTTGTCGTTTGGTGGGGTAGAGCGTACCTACAATGCGTGGGACGGTATTACCAAAGAGCAAATGGAAAAGAACCGTCGCTACAATCCTTGTGGCGAAATTACCGATGCCGAGGGTAATGTGATTGGCTTTTACAAGGATCAAATCGATAACTACGTTCAAATCAACAATCAGTTGGTGCTGAATCATCGCATTAATGCGTTGTGGAAATTGAATGCTACCCTGCATTATACCTATGGTAATGGCTATTATCAGCAGTATAAAAACAATCGCGATTTGTACACCTACATGTTAACCGATTTGCTGGATAAGGATGGTAACACCTTAGAAGAAAGCAATTTGGTGCGTAAAAAGGCTATGTTTAATCATTTTGGCGGGTTGGTTAGCTCGGTAAACTACAACAACCAGGTGGTTGATTTAAGTATGGGATTGGCATGGCATACGTATGGTGGCGACCATTACGGCGAGGTGCTAGAGGTGGCATCGGCTAGTAATTTTACCCAACCAAGGGAATATTATCGCAATACATCGTTTAAACACGACGGCAATGTGTTTGCCAAAGTAAATTGGCAAGCTTTTAAAGGCTTTTTTGTGTATGCTGATGTTCAGTATCGTTTTGTAAATCAAAAAATTACAGGCAAAGACGATGTGTACGATTACGCTACAGGCGATATGTTGCAAATGAACCTAGATGAGTACTTTCATTTTTTGAACCCCAAAATTGGTTTAACCTATCAGTTTGAAAAGTACCATACTGCGTATGCTTCGGTTGCTTTGGCCAACCGAGAACCTACTCGTAAAGACTTTACCAATGCGCCTGTTGGCGAGCTTCCTAAAGCCGAACATTTGCTAGATTTAGAATTTGGATACCAATTTAGGCACAAGTATGTAACGGCAGGTGTCAATTTTTATTACATGTGGTACAAGGACCAATTGGTGCTAACAGGAGCACAAAATCCAGATACCTATGAAGCCCTTTATACCAATGTAGATGATAGTTACCGCAGGGGTATTGAGTTAACCATCGATGCTAAACCGTTGTCGTGGTTAAGTGTAGGGGGTAATGTAACCTTAAGCCAAAATGTCATTAACGATTATACCGAGTACGTGTACAACGACGATACCTGGCAAACAGAGGCCAATTACATAGGTCAGTCAACCATTGCCTACTCGCCATCGGTAATTGCTGGCGTATATGCCGATTTTCATACTCATGGCTTTAGGGGAGTATGGCGTACACAGTATGTGGGTAAACAATACATTACCAATGGCATGAACGAGAATCTAGCGTTAGATGCATATTGTACATCGTCTGTAGATTTATCGTACACCTTGCCTTTGGGTAATAAACGCGATATACGTTTTGGCGTGTTGCTGAATAATATTTTTAACAGCATGTATTGTAGCAATGCCTTTGCTTATTCGGCCATTTATGGCGGGGAACGTTACGACGAAGCGTATTATTTTCCTCAAGCAGGATTTAATGCATTGGCTAATGTACGCTTTAACTTTTAATGCCTAAACAAATCAACGAATCAACATGAATTGGACACTTATTTTGCAAATAGTAGGTACAACCTTGGGCTTGTTGTATTTGTATTTAGAATACAAAGCCAGTATTTGGTTGTGGCTGATAGGGCTGATTATGCCATTGGTACACGGTATGCTTTATTTTTCTAAAGGATTGTATGCCGACGCCATGATGAATGCCTATTATGTGTTAGCAGGCTTATATGGCTGGATGGTATGGAAACATAAAAAACCAGCTGGCAAGCAATTGGCTATTACCCATACACCTTTTCCGGTAGGTGTTAAATTGGCAGGCGTATATGTGTTGCTACACGTAGCCTTATTTTGCTTCTTGTACTTTTGCACCGATAGCAAAGTGCCCTTTCTAGATAGTTTTACTACGGCGTTAAGCATGGTAGCCATGTGGATGCTATCGCGTAAGTACGTAGAACAATGGTTGATTTGGTTGGTAGTAGACTTGGTAACCGTAGGGCTTTATTTTTACAAGGGTATTCCCATTACCGCAGGTTTGTATACCATTTATTGTGCTTTGGCCGTGGCGGGCTATTTGCGTTGGAAACGCATGATGCTTACTCCGTCAAATCAATAGGTAGGTGATCGCCTTGTGCTGCATTGGGGGGTGCAATGCGTAAAAAGCGTGCCATAGAGGGGGCAAAAGCCGTAGCAGGTATGTTATCTGTAACCTTTGTGGCAGGCATTTTCCAACCCCATAAATACAAACAAGTGGTGGTGTTGTATGGAGAGTAAAACCCAGTGGGTTTATCGTTCTTATCAACTTCGTACCAACCTGGCAATAAACTAAATAATATATCGCCCGACGAGTTGGCATGAAAAGCATAGCGCAATTGTTGCGCTCCTATAAAGGCCGCGTTAAGTTGAAACGAACTGCTAACATTCATGATACCAGGAATGGTAGATAAAAAATTAATGGCAGTTTGTTGTACTTGGCGTAGGTCTTTATTTTGTTCTTCTATTAGCTTACGATTTAGGTAAATATTGCCATCTTCTGCCCCTAATACCCAATTGTGTTTGCCGTAGTGTGCCATCAGGTAGGCATTTAGCAAGGCCATGTATCGGTAGGTACAGAACGATTTAGATGGAATGCGGGGGTTGTTGGGCTGCTTGTAAGCGGTTTGGCGGGTGCCGGTAAGGTACACTAGTACTTGGTCTTTGCCAAAATGTTTGTCTAAGAAGTCTAGAAACGCTCCTAACTCTTTGTCTAGGCGAAGGTAAGCATCTTCTAACTCTATCGACATGGGCGCTGAGGTTTGCGTATAAAGGGGTTGCAACGAGAATTGTAGCAAAAGCATATCGGGCCAGATGTCTTTGCCTATGCCGTAGTTTTGAATGGCCTGCATGGCCAAATCGGCTACCATGCTGTTGGCGTAAGGGGTGGTTGCAAACTGTTTGTACTTGTTCTTTCCGTAGCAGAATTGTGCCAAATCGTAGGCAAACGTTTTGGTTTTGCTGGTGCTAATAGCATGGTATAGTGCAGGAATACCCAATGGTTCCCATCTGTTTTCCAAGTAGTCGTCGGCGGTTTTTCCTGCCCATGATGGCAGTGCCGTTTGGTAGTATGAAGAGGTGTTCCATCTGCCTGTTTCGGGGTCCATCCATAGGGCTAACCCGGTATGCCCTGCTTGCAAAGTGGCGGCTGTGGGGTCTATGGCAATGGATACAATGTTGGATTTGCCCATACTGGCCTCGTCTAGTTGGTCGGTAAGGGTAGAGGCTTGCAGGCGATGTGCCGAGTAGGCTGGACTTAATCCAAACGAGTGTGCTGTGGCATCTAGGCAAATCGAAGACGATTTGGCTGCATTTCTATTAAATAACGTATTGCCTGCAATGCCATGTACATAGGGTAACGATCCTGTATAAAGGGTGGCTATATCGGCAGCCATGCCTGCACTTTGATAACCGTAGTCTACGTTTTCTAGGCAGGTGCTTTCTTGCATAAGGCGTTTAAACCCTTTTGCCGATAACTCGTTTTTAAAAAAGGTAAGGTAATTGTGGTTTAGCCCATCAATGCTAATGCCGATAATTACTTTTGGGGGTATGGGGGTTGATTGACCGTATATAAAGTGGCTAATGCCAATAAGTAGTAATAGCAAAAAGCAGGCTTTTTTCATAATAAGGGTAGGCAATTTCTTATGGAATCCAAATTCCTTTTCCTTTACGTTTTACAACGGGCTCCTCTTCTGTGCAGTCAATAATGGTAGAGGGCTCTAATTCGCCTTCTCCGCCATCTATAACGCAATCTACCCTGCTTCCGTAAAGTTCTTCCATTAACTCTGGGTTAGTACTGTATTCGGGTTCGTCTTCGTTTACTATAATAGACGATGATAAAATGGGGTTGCCCAAAGCTTCTACCAAGGCTAATGCAATGTTGTTGTTGGGAATACGAATGCCTACCACGTTTTTTTTCTTAAAAAGTTTGGGTAGGTTGCTATTGCCTTTAAGTAAGAAGGTAAATGGCCCAGGAAGACAAGATTTTAGTTGCTTAAATAGCTGATTGTCAATAAATGAGTAGTTGCTAACGTGGCTAATGTTACTGCATACAAACGATAGGGGCATTTTTTCGGGATTGATATTCTTAATGGCACAGATACGCTCTACCGCTTTGGCGTTGGTAATGTCGCAACCAAAAGCGTATAGGGTATCGGTGGGGTAGATAATAATGCCTCCACTTCTTAAAATTTTTACCACGTCGTTAATGTCGCGTGGATTGGGATTATCTTCGTATAATTTGATAATCATATCGTTTAGTATAGTTGTAGTAAATCGGTTTCTGACGTAGCAATAGAATCGGTTACGGCTTCTTCTGGCAAGTATATGGGTTTTACTTGTTTCTCTTTTACCACCATAATTTCGTTGGCTTCATTAGGATAGGCCTTTTTTAACGCGTTGCTCCAAACAACCGCCTCTGCATAATGGGTAAAATCGCCTATACGTACTTTCCAAAAGGGAGCTTGGTATTGCACATATACGTGGTGTTCGGGGTAGGCTTCTTCTAAATCTGTTTTCCACTGAAACGCTTGTTCTTTTGCCTTGCGCGATGCATTGCTAGAATAAATTTGCACACGATACCCAGTGGCAGAAATGGTTTTTTCTGCTAAGGTGATAGTTTCTTTGTTTTTTTCTTGGTACAATAAACTATCTAACGTGGCATTTTGGTGGATGGTGACTACACCTGTTTGTGCTTGCAAGGCCATTCCCATTACTATGCAAGCTACCGCTACTAGCAATTTTTTACAGTTCATATTTTCTATTCTAGTTACAAACTCCACTCAAAACCATCTTTGGTGTCTTTGATGCTAAAACCAAGGGCGGTAAGTTCGTTGCGAATTTTATCGGATGTTGCCCAATCTTTGTTGCGTTTAGCTTCTAAGCGCATATTCAGCAAAAGGTCGATGGCTTGTTTGTAGGCATCGTTAGAACCTGCACTTGCCGTTTCGCTTTGCAAACCAAATAGATCTTCGATAAAGAGTTTACATGTTTCTTTTAGTTCGGTAAGGTCTGCTTGGCTAATGGTAGCCTTGCCATCGTGAACCATGTTAATGGCTTTGCATGCTTCAAATAAATGAGCAATGGCAATGGGCGAGTTAAGGTCGTCGTTCATGGCTTCCTCTAGTTTTGCGCGCAAACCTGCTGTTTGGACGGTAGAAGTAGCCGATGCGTTTAATTTTTGTAAGCGATCGTAGGCTTCCATTAGGCGTTGCAATCCTTTTTCTGATGCTTGCAAGGCTTCGTTGCTAAAGTCTACGGTGCTGCGGTAGTGGGCTTGCAAAATAAAGAAACGAATGGTCATGGGGCTATACGCTTGCGCTAGCAAGGGGTGGGTGCCGTTAAATAGTTCGTCAAGTGTAATAAAGTTGCCCAATGATTTGCCCATTTTTTGACCATTGATGGTAATCATGTTGTTGTGCATCCAATAGCGTGCCGATTCTTTGCCCAATGCTGCGGTAGATTGTGCAATTTCGCATTCGTGGTGAGGGAACATCAAGTCCATACCACCGCCGTGAATGTCAAACTCTTCGCCTAAATATTTGCAACCCATGGCAGAGCATTCCATGTGCCAACCAGGGAAACCGTCGCTCCAAGGCGATGGCCAGCGCATGATGTGTTCGGGTTGTGCTTTTTTCCAAAGGGCAAAGTCCATGCTACGGCGTTTTTCGCTTTGGCCGTCTAATTCGCGGGTGGTTTCCAATAGTTCGTCAATGTTGCGGCCCGATAGTTTGCCGTAGTGGTAATCTTTGTTGTATTTTTCAACATCAAAGTAAACCGAACCTTCGCTTACGTAAGCATAGCCTGCGTCCAAAATCTTTTGGGTAAAGGCTATTTGTTCAATGATGTGACCCGATGCGTGGGGCTCGATGCTAGGTGGTAGCACGTGCAAAGCCTCCATGTTTTTGTGGTAACGGTTTAAGAAATATTGTACCACTTCCATGGGTTCTTTTTGTTCCAAACGTGCTTTTTTGGCAATCTTGTCTTCGCCTTCGTCGGCATCGTGTTCTAGGTGGCCTACGTCGGTAATGTTACGCACATAGCGTACCTTATAGCCTAAATATTGCAAGTAACGGAATAAAAGGTCAAAAGTAATGGCGGGGCGAGCGTGACCCAAGTGGGCATCGCCGTATACGGTAGGTCCACATACATACATCCCTACTAGCGATTCATGCAAAGGGATAAACGTTTCTTTTTTACGTTTTAATGTGTTGTAGATTGATAGTTTATGTTCCATAATGTATAGTTGCTTGTTGCGATTGCAAAGATAATATTTTTTTGTTTAATTGTTTAGATGATTCGTTGTTTAATCGTATGGCAGAATGGCTACCTTGCTTATCTTTACAATCGTTTCCAAAAAATAGAATGCAGGATTTGCATTTTTAGTAGAATTAACGTACATTTACTGCATTGTAATAAAATTATTCACCTTAAATCATATTGTATGAAAAAAACATTACTTCTTGTAACCATGCTGTGTGCAAGTTTATTTGCCATGGCAGACGTGACAACGTCGCCAGCGGTAATTCCGTTGGATTATGATGGTCAAATTGTTATTACATTTGATCCTACTGGTACAGATATGGCCGGTAAAACAAATTGCTATGCCTATACCGGTGTAACGACTACCGAAGAGGGTGCTTGGCAATGTGCTCCCGAATGGGGCACTACAGCTTGGGGTGCTGATCATGCAAAATACCTTTGTACTAAATCGGGCAGTAAATGGGTATTTACCATTTCGTCACTAAAAGATTTTTATACCTGTGCTGCTGGTCAAAACATGACAGCGATTAACATCTTGTTCCGTACTGCCGATGGCAAAGCCAGACAGGCGACATTACCCTTCCTTTTAACTTTGAAGAAAAGGAACCTACTGTAAAAGCACGTCCATCTGGCATTACAGAAGGTATTTTTTACGATGCTACCGATGCTTCTAAAGTAACCGTATCGTTGTACATTGCTCCTAGCAAAAGCGGTGTAACGGCCAAGAATGTGTACATTTATTGCGATGCTAATAATTGGACTGCATCAAACGATTATCAATGCTATAAAGATGGTAACTACTTTTGGTACACTTTTACTGGTTTAACACCTGGAAAAGAATATGCTTATCAATATGCCATTAAAAAATCGGATGGCGTGTTTACCTTGTCGTCAGATCCTTATTCTACCAAAGTGTTGCACCCCGATGATAAATGGGAACCCAAACAACAAGACCCTACTTTAATGGATTATCCCAAAGGTGCTATAGGTTATGTAACCGTGTTGCAACCGGGAAAAGAAGCCTTTAAGTGGAGCAATGCTACCTTAAACTTTAAACGTCCAAATAAAGATAACTTGGTTATTTATGAGTTGTGGGTGAATTCATTCTCTAAACAACGCAATTACAAAGAAATTTTAAACAGATTAGATTATATTGAAAACTTAGGTGTAAATGCCATTGAATTTATGCCTCTTTGCGAGTTTGAAGGTAACTTAAGTTGGGGGTATGCTCCTAACCACTATTTTGCGTTGGATAAAGTATATGGTCCAGAAAACGACCTAAAAGAATTGATTGACGAGTGTCACAAACGCGGTATTGCGGTTATCTTAGACATGGTGTACAACCATACCAATGGCCAACACCCCTTTGAAATGATTTATGGCGGTTATGCAGGTATCTCTGATAACCCCTATTACAACGATAAACAACACCTTCCTCAGGGACAAGTTGACGATTGTTTTAATGATATATCGCACGTAGATTATGTAAGAGACCACTTAACAGCTGCGCTAAACTATTGGTTAGAAGAATTTAAATTTGACGGTTTCCGTATGGACTTGTCGCACGGTTTCTGTACCACCAACTGCAACGGTCGTCAAGCGCTTATGAAACACTACTACGAAAAAGGTGTAAAAGCTGTTCATAAAGATGGCTACTTTATTTTGGAACATTGGCACGAACAAAACGGTGAAAAGAACAATTATGTAAACCAAGGTATGATGTGTTGGGAAAATACCAACGAAGCTTATGGACAGGTTGCCATGAATTATTTGTCAGCCTCCGATAAAAAAGACGATTTGAGCAGAGCGAATCGTGATGGTTATGTAAGTTATGTAACATCGCACGATGAGCAACGTCCTTTTTGGAAAGCCAAAACGTATTCGGCTGCAATAATTAAGAACGATGAAACGCTTCGTTTAAATCGTGTGCCTGCAGTAACTGCCATGTGTGTTATGCTAAATGGTCCTCAAATGATTTATCAATTTGACGAATTAGGCTATGATTTCTCTTTCTGTTCTAATGCAGCCGCTACATCGGGTAATAATAAGGACAAAGGTTCTTCGCCTTGTCACGACACCGATTCTAAACCCTTGCCCGAGTCTTATGGTTGGTTCCAAAACGATTTGCGCATGAATGCATACCAAAAGATTGCACAAATTATTCAATTGCGTACCAAATTAGCACCTAAAACATTTGAAGGCAATCCAACTAGTAGCGATTTGAGTGCCGGTAAAGCTTTGCGTAGTGTTATTTGGGGTAGCGGCAATAGTCGTATCTTTGTGTTGGCTAATTTTGGTACAACCGCCCAATCTTATACCTTGCCCACCGGTAACAATTGGTACGATTATTTGGCAGGTAGCACGCAAGTGTTGTCAGGCGGCAAAAGCATGAGCATTGCCGGTGGTGATGTAAAGGTCTTTACAGCTAGCAAATACGACTTGCCAAACGTTCCTAACCGTTACGACTATGTAGGAATTGGCGAACTAGAAGAAGCGCCTAAAGCTACCATTTATCCTTCTGTAACATCAGATTTTGTAACGATTGATGCCGAAGAAGAAATTTCGGATGTAAAATTAGTGGCTTTGTCGGGCCAAACTTACAGCCCTAACTATACCGAAGATGGTTTGGTAGATGTGCGTGCTTTTGATGCAGGTTTGTACCTATTGGTAGTACGCTTCCAAAGTTACGAAACAGCGTTCAAGATTATAGTAACCGATTAGTCAATTAGTCGATTAGTCATAAAAAAGGACCCATTTATAAATGGGTCCTTTTTTATTATATGACTTCAATTCCTTGTTCTTCACAAAGTTTTAAGCTTAATTCTTTTAGCTTGTATTTTTGGATTTTACCACTACCAGTAAGTGGGAAACTATCTACAAAGAATACGTATTTAGGAATCTTGTAACGGGCAATTTTGCCTTTGCAATAGTCGCGTACATCTTCGGGTTCTAGTTTAGCTCCTTCTTTTAAGATGATAAAGGCACCTACTTCTTCGCCGTATTTTTTAGAAGGAACAGCGGCAACTTGAACGTCGCTTACGCCTTCTAGTTGGTATAAGAACTCTTCGATTTCGCGTGGGTAGATATTTTCGCCACCCCTAATAATCATATCTTTGATACGACCGGTAATGCGGTAGTAGCCATCTTCGTCTTTTACGCCCAAGTCGCCCGAGTGTAAAAAACCATTTTTGTCGATGATTTCGGCCGTGGCACTGGGGTTTTTGTAGTATCCTTTCATGACGTTGAAACCACGGCAGCACATTTCACCTTGGACCCCAGGAGGACAAATTTCGCCGCTTTCGGGGTCGATTACTTGTACCTCTACAAACGGATAGTCGCGACCTACGGTGGTGCAACGTTTTTCAAAACTATCGTGGATGGTAGTTTGGGTCATACCAGGCGAGGTTTCGGTAAGTCCGTACACGCTGGTAATGGTCATGTGCATTTTGTCCGATACTTGGCGCATTAACTCAACAGGACAAAGCGATCCTGCCATAATACCCGTGCGTAGGCAAGTTAAATCGAACATGTTAAACATGGGGTGATTTAACTCTGCAATGAACATGGTAGGAACCCCATAAAGCGCGGTACAACGTTCTTGGTGAACGGATGCCAATACCACTAATGGGTCAAATTTTTCTACCATTACTTGCGTACAACCGTGGGTTAAGCAGTTCATGGTGGCCAAAACTACCCCAAAGCAGTGAAATAGGGGTACGCATACACACAATTTGTCCTCGCTGGTGAATCCCATGTGTTCGCCCGTAAAGAACCCATCGTTAGCGATGTTGTAGTGGGTAAGCATAACGCCTTTAGGAAAACCAGTGGTACCCGAGGTGTATTGCATGTTTACCACGTCATGGCAATTTACTTGCTTCTTGGCTTCAATTAATTTTTCGTCCGATATAGAACTGCCTAAAAGCAAAATTTCGGCGGTATTGTACATACCACGGTGTTTTTCTTGCCCAATGTAGATGATGTTTTTCATCTTAGGGAAACGGTCGCTTTGCAATTTGCCACGTTGGCAGGTTTTTAACTCGGGCAACATTTTATAGGTCATGTCGACGTAGTCGCATTCCCATGTGCCGTCAATGATGCAAAGCGTGTGCATATCCGAGTGTTCGCAAAGGTATTCCAACTCGTTTTGCTTGTAGTTGGTGTTTACGGTTACGCAAACCGCGCCAATGCGAGCGCATGCGTACAAGAAGGTAAGCCAATCGGGTACATTGGTAGCCCATAGGCCTACGTGTGTGCCTTTTTCAATGCCAATGGCAAGCATACCTTTGGCAAGATGGTTAACACGTTCGTCAAATTGTTTCCAAGTAAAACGTAAACCACGGTCGGCGTATACAATGTAGTCTTTATCGGGTGTTTTTTCTGCCCAATATTCTACCCATTCGCCTAGGGTTCTGGTGGAAAGTTCGTATGGTTGTTGCATGGTTCTATTAGAATGGGGCATATACTACCGCTAAAATTTTGGCAGGTTGGGTAGCATACACCAAGTGTTCTACAATTGAATCGTAGTAAATGCTGTCGCCTTGTTCCAATACGTATTCGTTTTGGCCGTATTTAATTCTTACTTGGCCTTCTAGTACGTAAATAAATTCTTCGCCTTCGTGCGATGATAGGAGCAAGCTATCGGTAGCAGCGGGTTCTATGTTGATGATAAAAGGCTCCATGTTGCGACCTGCTTTGCTTTTGGCAAGCGACATAAAGTCTAGGTGCGAGTTAGAACGGCTTTTGGTATTAGAGGTGCTAAGGCATTTGTCGCTAACGCCCCCACGGCAAATTTCGGGTCCTAGGTTATCGCTATCGTCTAAGAATGTGCCCAAACGAACGCCCAAGGCGCGTGCTATTTTAATAAGGGGTGATAACGATGGAATGTTGGTATTGGCCTCAATTTCGGCAACCAACGATAATTCTAGGCCACTATTGGCTGCTAACTCCTCTTGCGACATTTTGCGGGCTTCGCGAAAGCCTTTAATCTTGTCTCCTACTAATTTTTTATTTGTCATAGTTAAAATGAATTATCTGTAATTTTGAGAGCGCAAAAATAATCAATTTTTCTGTCTTGAGGCAGAAAAATTGATAAATTATAATATAAAATGCAATTTTGCTTAATTATTTTTGATTTTTACGGCCTTTTGCCTTTGGTTTAGCATCGCCCGCCTCTGCTATAATCTGCAAGCAGTCTTGATAGGTAAGTGTGCTAGGCTCGCATCCCTTGGGTAACTTGTAGTTGGTTTTATTTTTGCACAAGTATACTCCGTATCTACCATTCAGCAAGCGCATATCGGTATCTTCGTCAAATACTTTTACCACTTTGTTGGCTTCGGCATTGCGTTTAGCGGTAATTAGTTCGATGGCTTCTTCTAGTGTAATAGACATGGGGTCTAGTTCTTTAGGAATAGAACAGAACAAACCGTTGTGCGCAATGTAAGGGCCAAAACGACCTACGCTGGCTTTTATTTCTTTGTCCTCCCATGTGCCAATGGTGCGGGGCAGTTTGAACAATTCTAATGCTTCTTCTAGCGTAATGGTTTCTAGGCTTTGACCCGCTTTAAGCGATGCAAATTTGGGTTTCTCGCTGTCGGTAGCGCTGCCTATTTGTGCCACTACGCCAAAACGGCTAATTTTTACCGATACTTCTTTGCCCGATGCAGGGTCGATGCCCAAAATACGTTCACCTACGCGGTGTTCGGTACGTTCTTTGCTAGAGGTTTCGATAAGTGGGTGGAAAACCTTATAAAAATTATCGATGGTGGTTTTCCATGCTTCTTTGCCTTCGGCTACAAGGTCTAACTCTTGTTCAATGTTGGCCGTAAAGTTATAATCTAGTATATAGTTAAAGTGGTCTTGCAAGTAATCGTTTACTACCATACCCGTATCGGTTGGGAATAGCTTTGATTTTTCGGTTCCTACTATTTCGGTTTGATTTTGGTCGGTAATATGATTTTGTGCAAGGCGTAAGATGTTGTAGGTGCGTTGTTCGCCCTCGCGGTCTGTTTTAACTACGTATTCGCGGTTTTGAATGGTGCTGATGGTGGGAGCATAGGTAGATGGACGACCAATGCCCAATTCTTCCATTTTGCGTACCAACGATGCCTCGGTATAGCGGGCAGGGCGTTGCGAAAAACGTTCGGTACAATCAATTTGTTGATAGGTAAGCGCATCGCCTGCTTTTAAGGCAGGTAGCAAGGTAGTGCCCTCTTGTTCTTCTTCGTCGTCGCGACCTTCCATGTACACCTTTAAAAAACCATCAAATACCAATACTTCGCCCGTGGCAATAAAGTTTTCGTTGCTACCTGTAATGCCAATGGTAATGGTGGTTTTACTAAGTTCTGCATCGGCCATTTGCGATGCCACGGTACGTTTCCAAATTAGTTCGTACAAACTTTTTTCTTGCTTGGTACCGCTAATGGTATGCTCGCTAATGTAGGTAGGACGAATGGCTTCGTGCGCCTCTTGTGCTCCTTTGGCTTTGGTGGTATAATTGCGTACTTTGCTGTAATTTTCGCCGGCAAATGCGGTAATTTCTGCTTTGGCAGTGTTTAGAGCCAAGGCCGATAAGTTTACCGAGTCGGTACGCATGTAGGTAATTTTACCGCTTTCGTAAAGTCGTTGTGCAATAGACATGGTTTGCGAAACCGAAAAACCTAGCTTGCGCGATGCCTCTTGTTGAAGCGTAGAGGTGGTAAACGGAGGGGCTGGCGTGCGTTTAGCAGGACGTGTATTAACGTCGCTGATGGTAAATTGTGCCGTTTTGCATTTTTCTAAAAATGCTTGTGCTTCTTTTTTGGTAGTAAAGCGTTTAGAAAGTTCGGCTTTTACTTCGCTGCCATCGCTTGCTTGGAATAAAGCGGTTACTTTATAGCTAGATTCCGATACAAAATCGCGAATTTCGCGTTCGCGTTCTACAATTAGTTTTACAGCAACCGATTGTACACGGCCAGCCGATAAAGATGGTTTAATTTTTCGCCACAAAATAGGTGATAGCTCAAAACCTACAATGCGGTCCAGTACCCTACGGGCTTGTTGGGCATCTACTAAGGCTAAGTCTATTTGGCGTGGGTTTTCGATAGCCGATAAAATAGCGTTTTTGGTAATTTCGTGGAATACAATACGTTTGGTGTCTTTTTTTGCCAAGTCTAGTACTTCAGATAAGTGCCAAGAGATGGCTTCCCCCTCGCGGTCTTCATCGGATGCCAACCATACGGTATCGCATTCTTTTACTTTTTTCTTTAAATCGGCTACCAATTTCTTTTTATCGGCAGGAATTTCGTAGATGGGTTCGTATTGTTTTTTAAAATCGATGCTAATGTCTTTGGTTTTTAAATCGCGTATATGGCCATAGCTAGATAAAACCTCAAAATCGGGTCCTAGAAACTTCTCGATGGTTTTTGCTTTGGCTGGAGATTCGACAATAACAAGATTTTTTCCCATAATCTACACGTTTTCTGTGGTTAATTGGCGGCAAAGGTACAAAAAAAATCTCAACCTTGGCAAGGGTTGAGATTTTTTTGGTGAATCAGTTATTGTTATCTGGGTAATACTTCTACCTTTAGTTTGGCATAGGCGCGTTCGGCACGTTCTAAGGCTTTCTCAACGGTTTCGTCGGTGGCAAGAATCACGCCTAAACGACGATGGCCTTTTACTTCGGGTTTACCAAAGAAACGGATTTGTACGTTTTCTTCTGATAATACTTCTTCTAGGTTGCTAAATACCACTTTGTCGGTATCGCCGTGTACCACAATGGCTTTAGAAGCCGATGCGCCAAAGAAACGAACCGATGGAATGGGCAAGCCTAAAATGGCGCGTGCATGTAGCGCAAATTCAGAAAGGTCTTGCGATATCATGGTAACCATACCCGTATCGTGTGGACGAGGCGAAACTTCGCTAAAGATAACATCGTCGCCGCAAATAAACATTTCTACGCCAAAAATACCCCAACCGCCTAGTGCGTCGGTAATGGCTTTTGCTATGGCTTCTGCTTTTTCTAGGGCAATGGGCGACATGGCTTGTGGTTGCCACGATTCGCGGTAGTCGCCATCTACTTGGTGGTGGCCAATGGGTTTAATAAAGGTGGTGCCACCCGAATGACGTACGGTAAGTAGGGTAATTTCGTAGTCAAATTTTACAAAACCTTCTACAATAACACGACCAGCGCCGGCTCTGCCGCCTTCTTGTGCTTCTTTCCAAGCAGCATCAATGTCGGCTTCCGATTTTACTGTGCTTTGGCCATGACCCGACG
>ERZ808032.18-NODE-18-length-29852-cov-3.921108_pt1 | contig 29852 bp, 29 predicted proteins | sample MGYA00380187_ERZ808032 | MGnify/ENA primary metagenome ERZ808032 (study PRJEB31490, sample SAMN06133378) | cow dung metagenome | isolation source: M10 | host: cow | place: China: Chengdu | collected 2015-05 ...
GTATTTAGATCCTCAGGTCTACGACAATCAGAATCCTGGTACCTGGATGTCAGACAATGCGCGCATTGCTGTGTATTGCCATCAATCTGCAGGAACCGATAATGTGTGGGTTACTGCATCTTATTGTAATGGAGACTACTATGCACAAATACCTGCAGCATACGATATGTACAATTGGTGCAGAATGGACCCTGCTAAAGAAAATAACTGGGATAGTGATTGGAACCAAACGTCGGATATTCAATACGATGCAGAGAATACACTAACCAAACTAATAGGCTGGGCAAACAACGATGCCACGGTGCATTATCAAACCAAATATACGGGTATCTGTGGGGTAAATTACGATGATTGTGTATTCCCTGCCATTACTGGTGATACCGTATATGTGCACATCAATCAGTTTGTAGAAAACGATCCTTGCAACTACGTATTCAACTCGTTTGAGCAAGCTTTTGCGGTGTTAAAAACCAATTCAGCAATCTGTTCTGCATCAAGTGATATCTATGGGTCTTTAAGGCAAGATGTGATTACCCTGTTAAAACCCGTAGTAATGTTGGTACACTACGGCCCTGAGTACTACAGAGGAACCGAAAAAGTAGGTATGTCGGGTGGACATATAAACGATGCTCCTGCCATTTTCTTCCGCAATATTAACCCTAATGGTGGTAAATCATTGGTGGTTAGAACAGCCGAACCCAAAGGTAACCGCGCTGTATTGGTACACCCTGTTATTCGTCGAAGCAGAAATGTTGTGTTAGATAATTTGGACATTATCAGCGATAAAGATTTGCGCGATAATGCATTGGATATTGATACAGGAGAGGGCGATAACAACCTAGAAGGCTTAGATAAAGACTTTAATACTGTTCCTTTGTCTGAGGTAGAACACAACATTACGCTAAAAAATTGTTATGTAGAGTCGTATGGTAGAAACGGTATCCATGTGGTGGGTATTAAAGGAATTCATGTAGAAAACAACGAATTCTATACCAAATACGATTTTTCTGTTAATCAAACAGAGGGCGAAGACGTGGTAGACTGGGGTGGTACCATCAAATTTATCAATACCACCGATGTTAAATTCTTGCGCAACGACTCAGAAGGTACGTTGGCTACTTCGTTCTTTATTCAAGGTTGCCAACGCGTACTATTGATGAACAACGTATTCTGGAACGACAATGCGGTTTCTGTTCCCCAATTAGCGGCAGAAGGTAGAACGGTAGCCAATGTACGTTTGGTAAACTATGGAACCAAAGCAGCAGAATTCCCGCTTAAAAACATTGGTATCTATTACAACACCTTCTTTATTAAGAACAACCCTTCGACAGATTTGGCTGATAGTTATGTTAGATTCGACTTTTTCCGTTTAGGCGGTTTAAAACAGCCAGTAATAGATGACAATGCTGATAACAAATACTTTGATCCAAAAACCATTCGTTTTCAGTACAATAACTGTTACTCTTACGACAAAGATATTGTGGGTAATAACGATGTTTATGATCCTACCAACGATGAAACTACGTTAACTACGTTCTATTTGCAAGGTATAGGTTATGATACCGATTGGTGCCAATGCTTTAAGTATAACAACTTTTGGAGCCAAAACGATGAAAATAATGACAAATCGTCGTCTGGCTTTGAAATAGGTAAGTTTTGTACAGGAACCGATGAAACGTACAACCTATATGCCAATGTAAGTGAACAAGTATGTAAAACAGACCCCAAACGTCCTGGTGCGTTGGTGGTGAAAGGTGATGCCATGAACATTGGTTCTATTATAGAAGAAGATGTTTCGTTACAGGGTGCCGATCAACTCTTTAACGACCGATTAAATCCAGACAATTCCGAAAACTGTGTTCGTCCAAGAATGTCGGTAGACAATAGCAACGAAGCCTTGTCTCCCTACGATCATATCTACATAGAACCTGGTACAATCAATTTGTTTACATCGCCCATTGTTGGTTCACAAACCACCGATGTGATGGTAACCTCTATCAAATTAACCCCCGATAGTGATGTAAATTTAAGCATTGTTGATAAAAACGATGACCCTATTGCAGATGGTCGTTTTGCCATTACCAATGCCGAAGGAACTCCAATTGCAGCGCTAACAACCAATTCGAATGGATCGTTAGAAAATAAACCTGTTTACGTTACCTTTGTACGTCCTAATATAGACGAGGATAGAACTTACGAAGCATTCTTAATGATTGTTCCTTCACAGGCTGTAGATGAACAACTTATTTTGCGTATTCCATTACGTGGACACCATAAAGCGGCATTAACTTCAATTCCAGGTGCATGGACGGTAGGTGCATTCCAGCAACGTCAGGCCATGCCTGTTGATACCATTGTTTGGAATGGTACTGTTTCTAACGAGTGGGATAACCGAAACAACTGGTACAAAACAGATGGTACGTTGCTAACCTGTTTAGATGCTTTGACCGAAGATTTGAAAGTAATTATACCTAATAAAAATTCGGAAAGATACCAGACACCCCCCGAAGGTATTACCAAGTATCCTTCACTGCCAGATATCTCGACCGAAGATTTCTTTAGAGATAAGCGATACTCAGCTTGGCATGGTGAACAGGTAAATGCTGGTGATAACACGCAGGCAAGCACTACCAAGGTAGCTGATAAAATCTATTTAGAGTATGGAGCTACGTTGGTTGGGGTAGAAGGATTAAATAAAGGAGTAGAACGTTACACCGAGGTAGAGCAGGAATTTATTGCCCGTAGAAATACTTGGTTGTTGGCTGGTGCAGTAGTAAGACCATGGAAAACAGACGAAAACGGAAAATTTGTAGTAGAAGATGGTAAAAAACAAACTCGTTTGGCTTGCTCGCGCGACTATTACAGATGGCATGTACCACAAGTGTATATGCACCAGGCTCTGATAGATTCTGAAACGGGCGATGCTACTTGGGGGGTAGAATTCCCCGATTTGGATGTAGATTTGCCAGCCAATGAAGCTTACGCTATTCATATTCCTGATGAATATGGGGCCTATTATTTGCCAGCAAGTTCGTATAATTATACCTATGGTACTAATTATGACCCTACAGAGCCCATGCGTTATACCTTTACAGGACGTTTCTACAACGAAGCTAACTTACCTAGTTATGATGTAGAACCCGAAAAAACTGTTATGCTAAGCAATACCTATCCCGCTAATATTGATGCAATCAAATTGTTTGATTCGGGTAAAGGTACGGTGCAAGTATATAGTTATGAGAATCAGTCGTTTAATGCGGTAGATAGCGATACCAAAGAGGCGGTTATTCAAGCACAACATGGTTTTGTGTTTACTCCTAATGAGACGCTTGAACAATTAAATATTGAACGAGAATGGCTGCTTAATACGGAAGTAACGCACCGTAGCGCTGAGGTAGAAATGCCTTACGCACGTATTGAAATGCGTAATAAAGCCAATAAAGTAGCTAGCAATGTTTATATTGCCATTGACCTAGCAAAAGATGACGTGCCTAATTTTGCCGTAGACGCACCCAAGGTGTTTGCTGCCGAAACCTATGCGCTTGCCGACTTGTATGTGAAGCGCTATGATGCTAAATGGGCAAGCGTGCGTGTTCCTAAAGCCCACGAACCTATTCCATTGGGCGTAAAGGCACGCCAAACAGATCAAACCTATACCTTTGGTTTGGTACGTACCAATATAGCCGGCCAAATTTTGCTAGAAGATAGAAAAACCGAAACTGTAACCGATTTAACCACAGAAACTTACGCGGTTAGCGATTTGGCGGTCGATAAAAATGGTGTTTGCGAAGGACGATTCTACTTACAATTTGTTCCTAGTCAAACAGAAGAGGATGTACCCACCAGCATAGAAGAAGCTGTGATTGATGATCATCAAATCGCTATCTATGCTCGTCATAATAATGTAACAATTTCTACCAATTTAGGCAATAATTTGCAGACAGTTATCGTTTCTGACATGGTAGGTAGACATCAAGTGTACAAGGTATCGGGAAGATATGTAACTTTGTCACTTCCTGTGACGGCTGGCGTTTACACCGTACGTGTAGTAGCAGATAATGCCGTACGAACAGAAAAAGTTTACTTATGTAAGTAGTAGAAGAAAATATGAAGAATAAATATAAAATGAGACGCTCTTTTCTTTTCTTTTTGTTGGGTTTAAGTAACACGCTTTGGGCGGTCAATTTTCCTCCTCAGTCGTATGCGGTGTACAATGATTTATACGAGATAAATCACGATAACGTAAAGATGGATCAAGGAACGTTAATTAAGGGCATTAACCATGTTTTACAAGCTAGTAATGACGAATGGGGAACGGAATGTGTAGGTGAGTATGGCCCAAAAAATATGAATTGTAGAGCCTGCTGTGGTCAAAAGTTAGAAGCAATACCATTAGACCAACGTTCAGAGTACGATGAATTGCATGCCGACTGCCTTACGATGTGCAATACAGGGTTACCTTTGGGGGGAGCTCCGCTAGATATTCCTATGTGGTTTATCTTGCCTTTGTGTGGGCTTTATGGTGTGGTGCAACGCATTAGATGCAAAAAGACAGAAAAATAGTAACTATGACAACTATGCAGTTAGACCAATTAGACGAAAAAATCTTACAGATGGTATCGCGCAATGCGCGTACGCCTTTTTTGGAAATTGCTCGCGAGTGCAATGTATCGGGTGCCGCTATTCATCAACGCGTTCAGAAACTAACCCAAATGGGGGTAATAACGGGTTCTGAATTTATTGTTGATCCCGAAAAAGTGGGCTACCATACATGTGCGTATATGGGGTTGTACTTAAAGGATGCTAACGATTTTAAGCACGTAGTAGAAGCACTATACAAAATACCCGAGGTAGTAGAATGTCACTATACCACGGGTAAATATGCGTTGTATTTAAAGATTTATGCTAAAGATAACAAGCATTTCTTAAGCATTATTCACGATAAAATTCAGTCTATTCAAGGTGTTGATAGTACCGAAACCCTTATATCGCTTGGCGAAGCCTTCCGTCGTCAAATAACGGTAGAAGGCTTGTCTTGCGAATAATACATGTCTAATAATTGATGAGCAGCGGTAAACGATCCTATTTCTTCGTCGGTTACTTGCTGCTCTAATTGTGCCAGTTTGGCAGCAATTTTTTCGTTGTGATAGAAATGATCGCGCAAGTGTTGGTCGATGGTTTCGTACATCCAATACTTGGTTTGTAGCTTGCGCTTATTTTGGAACGAACCATTGGCCTTGGTAAAGGTGGTGTGCTCGTCTATCATTTGCCAAATTTCTTCGATGCCAATTTTATGAAAAGCCGAGCAGGTTAGCACCTTGGGTTCCCATCCCGATGCGTGAGGTGGGAATAAATGCAAGGCATTCTGAAACTGACGTTGTGCCAACTGGGCTTTTTCTAGGTTGTTTCCCTCTGCCTTGTTGATGGTAATGCCATCGGCCATTTCCATAATGCCGCGTTTAATGCCTTGCAGCTCGTCGCCTGTGCCGGCTAATTGTAACAGCAAGAAAAAGTCGGTCATGGAGTGTACGGCAGTTTCTGATTGGCCTACACCCACAGTTTCTACAATTACAATATCAAAGCCTGCGGCTTCGCAAAGTACAATGCTTTCGCGTGTTTTGCGAGCTACACCGCCCAATGAACCTGCCGATGGCGAAGGGCGAATAAAGGCCTTGTCGCTTACCGAAAGTTCTTCCATGCGGGTTTTATCGCCCAAAATACTGCCTTTAGAACGCTCGCTACTGGGGTCGATGGCTAGTACGGCTACTTTATGCCCTTGTTTTACCAAGTGCATACCAATGGCCTCTATAAAGGTACTTTTGCCAGCACCAGGAACGCCTGTAATGCCAATACGGGTAGATTTGCCTGCATAGGGCAAGCAACCTTCTATTACTTCTTGTGCCAAGGCATAGTGGGCGGGTAGGGTGCTTTCTACCAAGGTAACGGCTTGCCCTAAAATAGCAATATCGCCTGCTACTATACCTTTAATATACTCTTCTTTGGTAAGCAGTTGTCTGCGTTTTTTGCGTACCAAATGAGGGTTTACGCTAGGTGGTTGCACAATGCCTTTGTTAACGGTAAGGCCTTCGTATTTGGGGTCGTTTTCTGGGTGTATCATATTTTGTTGGTGATTTGGTTATTTGATTGACTAATCGACTAATCGGTGAATCGACTACTCGGTGTTTAGGCGTTGAATCTATATCGGTCCCTGAGTTTGTCGAAGGGCCCGATATAAGCATTTAGTCGTTTAGGCGTTTGGTCTTGCGACTAAGTTTGTTCTTTTTTTGGCGAATAGGCTTGTCTTTTTTCTCGGTGGCCTTTTCTTCCTCTTCTGTTGGGATCGCGCTATAATCTTCGTGGCTATAATCGGCAAAGGCAAATTCGCCCGATACAACTAACCTAAAGGTGCCAGCATTGGTGTAAACGTAAATGCCCTTTTTAAAGGCCCCCGCCTCTTTACATGGCGCAATTTCTACGTCTATTTGGCCGCTTTGGTCGTAAAATAAACTATCGGTAGGGTATTGCGTTACTTGGCATCCGCAGGTAGCCTCTATGCGTTTAATTAACAGCCCTTGTTGCCCTACATTGCAATAAAAAAACGAATAGGTAGTTGGTTTGGTGTTGTCTGTAATAAGGCCTAAATGGTATTCTTGTGTATCAAATACCATCGTAGCTTCTAACGGAGGAGTAGCTACGCTGTCCATTGCTAACGAATCTACCACTGCTGGCGTTTCTAGTAAGGAATTATCTGCTTTTTTTGATTTTGCGTTTACTCCACTTAGTAAGCAAACAGAGCAGGCAATGAGTATAAGTGATTTTTTAATCATTTTAAACCGCTTGATTACAATGTACGAAGATACAAAAAAAATCTGCCATTACGTAGGTATGGTACAGATTTGTACAAAAAAATCCCTCGGCGTTGAGGTAACCGAGGGATTTTGTAAAGGTATGCTGCAATAATTATTGAGCTTGAGTTTTTGGAATAACAGAACCTTTGATGTTTAAAATAACGGCAGATGCTTTTTCGTCGCCAGCTTTTAAATAACGAATGGTAATGCTCTTGTTAAAGTTACCAGGACGACCTGCAGGGTTGTAGGTAGCGGTGATGTAGCTTTTTTTGCCAGGAGCAATGGGTTCTTTTGGCCAGTTAGGTGTGGTGCAACCGCAAGAAGCTTGTACGTTGGTTAATGTAATGGGTTTGTTGCTAACATTTTCAAATTCAAAAACGGCTTCAACACGACCATCTGCTTCTTGAATGGTGCCAAAATCGTGAGTACGTTTTTCAAATTTAATAGCCGATGCATCTTGTGCAAATGCTATGCCTGCCAAAGCAAACAATGCGGTTAAAAGAAATAATTTTGCTTTCATAATACTATGTGTTTTAAAATTTGTCTTTTAATTAGACGGGAATATACTAAAAAGGTTTATTGTCCTATTATTATTCCCATTCGATGGTGGCACTTGGTTTTGGCGACATGTCGTAGCAAACGCGGTTTACGTTGGGAACTTCGGCCAAAATACGTTTGGTAATTTTGTCTAGAATAGCCCAGTCAATGTGCTCGATGGTAGCGGTCATGGCGTCGATGGTGTTTACGGCGCGGATAATTACTGGCCAATCGTAGCTGCGTGCGTTGTCTTTTACACCTACCGATTTAAAATCGGGAACGATGGTAAAGTATTGCCATACTTTTTTGTCTAGGCCTGCAAGGGCAAATTCTTCGCGCAAGATAGCGTCCGATTCGCGTACGGCTTCTAAACGGTCGCGGGTAATAGCACCCAAGCAACGAACGCCCAAACCAGGACCAGGGAAGGGTTGGCGATAAACCATTTCGTAAGGCAAACCTAATTCCAAACCGCAAGCACGAACTTCGTCTTTGAATAGTTGGCGAATAGGTTCTACCAATTCAAATTGCAAGTCTTCGGGCAAACCACCTACGTTGTGGTGCGATTTTACCATTTTAGCGGTTTTGGTACCACTTTCTACAATATCAGGATAGATGGTGCCTTGACCCAAGAAGTCGATGCCGTCTAGTTTGCGTGCTTCTTCTTCAAATACGCGGATAAATTCACCACCAATAATTTTACGTTTTTCTTCGGGTTCTTCTACGTTTTCTAGTTTAGTTAAGAAACGTTCGGTAGCGTCTACATACACCAAGTTAGCGCATAGTTGTTTGCTGAATACGTCTACAACGGCTTCCGATTCGCCTTTACGCATCAAACCGTGGTTAACGTGAACGCAAACCAAGTTTTGGCCAATGGCTTTTAAAAGCAAGGCTGCTACTACAGAACTATCTACACCACCCGAAAGCGCTAAAAGCACTTTGCGGTTGCCTACTTGTTGACGAATCAATTCAATTTGGTCGTTAACAAAGTTGGTCATGTTCCAGTTGGCTTCTGCACCGCAAGTATCAAATACAAAGTCTTTAACGGCTGCTTTAATGGCTTCTTCGTCGTTGGTAAACTCGGCCAATTTAACGTCGCATAATGCTTTGTTGTGACCTGCCGCCATAACAGGGAAACCAGCTTGGTAAATTTCGGGTAAAACGTCAATTTCTACCCCGTCTATTACGTGGTTTGGGCCACCGTTAATGATAATACCTTTTACATTAGGTAGTTTTTGTAACTCGGCAGCAGTAATGTCGTGTGGATAAATTTCACTGTAAACGCCTAAGGCGCGGATGGCTCTGGCAAGCACGGTATTTTCGTGGCTTCCCAAGTCCAAAATGACAATCATGTCTTGTTTCATTGTCGTGAATATTTGTAGTGGTTAAAGAAAAGTTTTTCAAGATGCAAATTTAGAAAAAATAATTTTTTTGTAGGTAGTACCCAGGGCATTTTTTTTACAAGTATCGTAAAAAAATATCCGATAATTATGGTTGCACAGTACTGTTAAAAATGTGCGAAGAAAGGTTTAAAACTAATAAATATGTTATCTTTGTACTGACTTTGAATAAAAAATGTATAAAAATAGAATAAATGACCTTGGATAAGTTGAAAATAGGATTGTTTAATGAATGTTTTCCGCCAATTCAAGATGGAGTGTCGCAGGTGGTAGAGAATTATGCCCGATTGATGCACGAGGGGGGGCACGATGTAACGGTGGCGACAGCTAAGGTTCCCTCATTTGATTATCCTAATCCTTATAAAGTTAAGAATATTTTATCTATTCCTATACCCGTAAGGCGCCCTTATCGTTGGGGAATTCCTACTTGGATGGCCCCATGGCAACCTATTTATGGCTTTCAATCGGATATTATTCACGTTCACTCTCCGTTTACAGCGGCCCGTATTGCCCTAAAATTGCGCAAAAAGTACGGCATGCCTGTAGTGGCTACTTTTCATTCTAAATACAAAGACGATTTTAGAGCCTCTGTACCTTCTGATACCATTGTTAACTTTATGGTAAAGAATATTATGCAAGTGTTTGATGCTGCCGACGAGGTATGGGTGGGGGCTCCTGGCGTAATAGATGTAATGCGTGAATATGGGTATAAGGGTAAGGTAGAGGTGGTGCCGCATGCCATCGATTTTGATCTTTCGGGTACCGATGTACAAACGTTTAAAGCACAAGCCAAAGCTCAATTGGGTGTGTTATCAGATGTGCCCTGTTTACTTTTTGTAGGGCAAATTATTCATGCTAAGAATGTTTTGTATACGTTAGAAGCCCTGCGCTTGTTGCATCAGCAAGGCATTCCGTTTAAAATGTTTTACGTAGGCAAGGGAAATGCTGCTAACGAATTACAACAGGCTATTAGAAAGTATGGAATGCAAGATTGTGTTGCTTATGTAGGGCAATTGCAAGATAGAGCAGCTTTGCAAACTTATTATGCGGCTGCCGATGTCTTTTTGTTTCCCTCTTTGTACGATACGTTGGGCTTGGTGGTACGCGAGGCAGCGGCACATCATACTCCCAGTATCTTGTTGGCCGATTCTACAGCTGCCAAAGGCATTAATCATGCAGTAGAAGGATTTGTTGCTCCACAAACAACCCCTGCCGATTTTGCGCAAACCTTGCAAAATTGCCTGTCACAGCCTTTGTTAATAAAAGAGGTGGGAAAAACCGCGGCTCAAAGCTTAGGACTAACCTGGAAACAAGTAATACCAGAAGTTATAGATAGATACAAATCGTTGATAATCAGAAAACAAAGATGAGTAAAAAACAGCAAGTAGATACCACAGAGCAAACCGTAAAAAAAGGCCTAAATACCAAGCACATTGTGTGGCCGGTTTTATTTGGCTTGATTGGTATTGTTTGGATGATATACAATGAATTTTCGCAGTTGGGCGATTCTCCTGTGCCTCTTAGCCATTACATTAGCAATACTACCATTTGGTTTTTATTGTTGTCGGTGGCTTTGATTGTTATTAGAGACCTTTCGGGCATGGGGCGCTTGTACCTGTTGGCCGATAAAAAATTAGGCTTTGGCGCATTGTTTCGCATTAGGATGTTGTACGAGTTTACCTCGGCCGTAACCCCATCGGCTGCAGGTGGTTCTACCTTAGAAATGATTTTTATTAACCGCGAGGGTATCTCGTTTGGCAGAAGTACAGCTATTTGTATCATGTCGTTGTTTTTAGACGAACTGTCGTTGGTGCTTCTTTTCCCATTGGTATTTTTATTTTTCCCCATTGATATTTTCTTTCAAGTAGCGGGCGAGGCTTCGGCTTCTATTGCCTCGTTGTTTGCCATTGGCTATTTTGCTAAGTTGATATGGGTTTCTATTTTATTTGTGGGAATTTTTGTAAAACCCCAAGTGATATCGTGGCTTATTAGTCGTATTTTTTCTATTAAATGGCTTAAAAAGTGGAAGTTAAAAGCCTTTAGAACGGCTGTCGATATCAAGGCTTGCTCTAAAGAAATGCGTCATAAATCGGTTGGATTCTTTATATCTAACATATTGCTTAGTATGTTGCTGTGGGTGTCGCGTTTCCTTATTGTAAACGCCCTTATTATGGCCTTTGTAACGGCATCCGATTCGTTAACCTTTGTAGATCAGGTAATTATTGCTGTTCGCCAAGGCATTGTATTGGTGGTTATGATGATAGCACCCACCCCTGGTGGTAGCGGATTTATCGAAGTAATGTTTGAGTCGTACCTAGGTGAATTTATCCCAGTGGGCATGGTGTCGCTTATCATTGTATCGGTATGGCGTATGCTTACCTACTACAACTACTTAATTATAGGAGCAATTATTACTCCCAAATGGATTGCTAGACATTTTTCGCGCAAAAAACAAGGTGATAAGGAGGAAAACTAATGATTCCGCATCGTATTGATACAGCTGCCGAGGCCCAGTTTACGCTTTGTGGCGATGTAAAAGCGGGTTTTCCGTCGCCTGCCGAAGATGTAGGAGAAAAATTAGACCTGATTCAACTCTTGGTTCGACACAAGGCTTCTACCTTCTTTTTTAGGGTAAGTGGGGTGTCAATGGTAGACGCAGGCATGGACGAGGGCGATATTATTATTGTAGACCGTAGCCTGTCGCCTTACAACGGATGCAAGGCCGTTTGCTATTTAGACGGAGAATATACCGTTAAGGCGGTAGAGATTGCCGATAAAACCGTTCGTTTGTTGCCTGCCAATCAAAACAACGCTACCTATCAGCCCATAGAGGTAACTCCCGATAATCAATTTGCCATTTGGGGCGTGGTAACCTACGTTATAAAGAAGGTGTAGTTTATGTTCGCTCTTGCCGATTGTAATAACTTTTTTGTGTCGTGCGAACGGGTTTTTAGACCCGATTTAAACGGCAAGCCCGTTATTGTGCTCTCTAATAACGATGGGTGTGCCGTAGCGCGTAGCAACGAGGCCAAGGCATTGGGCATAAAAATGGGCGACCCGCTGTTTAAAATACGCCATTTGGTCCAAAAGTACGGGGTGGCAGTATTTTCGGGCAATATGGCGCTGTATGGCGATATGTCTAGGCGTGTTAGGCAAACCTTGCAAGATTTCTCGCCCATGGTAGAGGTCTATTCTATCGACGAGGCTTTTTTAGACTTGCGTGGGTTGCTAATTGATGATTACGATGCCTACGCCAAGACCATTGCTAAACGTTGTTATCAGTACACGTCTATTCCTGTTTCTGTAGGCATAGCCCCTACTAAAACCTTAGCCAAGATAGCTTCTAAATTGTGCAAACAATACCCCAAACTACAAGGTGGGTGCTTTATGCATCGTCCCCAAGATATCGAAAAAGTGCTGCGTAAATTTCCCATTGGCGATGTGTGGGGCATAGGCAGGCAATCTACCCAAAAATTATTGCAGTTGGGGGTTGGAACGGCGTATGCGTTTACCCAACTGTCCGAGAGTAAGGTACGGCAATTAATGGGGATAAATGGGGTTAGAACCTGGAATGAGTTACGCGGCGTACCTGCCGTATTGTTTGAAGAAACCCCAGAGGTTCGTAAATCTATTTGCGTTTCGCGCAGTTTTGCTGCCGAACTATACGATTGCGCTGCATTGAGCGAACAAGTGGCTAATTTTGCCATGAAAGGGGCAGAAAAGTTGCGCCGACAAGGGTCGTTGTGTGCCGAGATGACGGTGTTTGCGTATACCAATCGTTTTAAAGAAGATGTGCCCCAAACCATGGGTAGCAATCTGGTTTGTTTTACCACACCCAGCAACAATCAGCAAGTGATTGTATCGGCTGCTGTGCAGGCTACTAAAGAACTATTTTGTAGTGGCTATGGGTACAAAAAGGCAGGGGTGGTGTTTACCAAGTTGCAAGACGCCGCGCATACCATGTATTCGCTTTTTGACGATGCTCAAGATAGAGAGAAGCAACAGCGCTTGTCGGTAGCCATGGATGCCATTAGAAATACCTATGGCAAGCATGCTTTAACCATTGCCTCGCAAGGAACTACCAAAGAATATTCCCTTTCAGAGAACCAGTCTCCACATTATACTACCTTGTGGAGCGATTTGCCAAAAGTAAGTGTTAAGTAATTGTTTAGGCGTTTAGGCGTTGGGGCGTTTAGGCGTTTAGCGTTTAAAGTATTTGCCTATGAATGGTAAGGTGGATAGGGGTAAATCTTTTTTTACTAAATAAGCAACAAAGACAAATAGCAACGCTACCTTTATGATGTAATTTACCCATACCAAAGGAGTTACGGCAAAATGGTTGATAACTAATAAGGCCATGGTAAGCAATAAATACGTACCAAATTTGCGCAAATCGTAAGGCAAAGGCATGTATTTATTACCCAACAGGTACGATATAAGCATCATGGTAAAGAAAGCGCCAAACGAGGCAAAGCCAGCGCCTATCAATCCCAAACGTGGCACCAAGAACCACAAAAGTAACACATTAATTACCAATCCAATAGCCGATATTATAAAACCATAATACGTTTTATCGGTTAGCTTATACCATATTGATAAATTGGAGTATATTCCTTGAAATAAGTAAGAGAACAGCACAATGGGCACCACCACCAATCCACTCCAATAACTTTCGTGAATCAATAATTTAATGATGTCGATAAACAATATCATGCCCAAACAAATCAGCAACGAGGTAAGCACATAATACTTCATGGTATCGGCATACATCTGTTCTTTGCCTACCGAACGGCTTTTGTCAAATACAAAGGGTTCGTATGCGTATCGAAAGGCTTGCGAGAACATCATCATCACCATAGCTACCTTAAAACAGGCTCCGTAAATACCCAACTGCGCCACAGCAATTTCTTGATTATCGTATAGGTAAGGGAAAATAATTTTATCGATGGTTTGATTCATAATGCCCACTACCCCTAGCATTAACAAAGGCAACGAATAATGCAACATTTTTTTTAGCAACCCCCATTTAAACGCATATTTACCCTGAAATACGTAAGGCATCAAAATAAGGGTAACCACCAAGGTAGAAATAAAGTTGGCAACAAAAATATACCCTACTTGGTAGTTGGGCCTATAAAACCAATCGATTAATTGAGGAGCCGTTTCCCATAAATACGGACACAACAGCAAGAAGAACAAGTTCATGCCAATATTGGCAAAAATCATGGCAAACTTGATAACCGCAAAAGCTATGGGACGTTTTTTGTAGCGCAAATAGGCAAATGGAATGCAATCAAAGGCATCCATGGCCGTAATACAAACCATCATACCCACAAATTCTGGATACTTTTGGTATCCTAGCGATTGGGCAATGGGATGGATAAATGCCATACATACCACCACAAAAATAAGCGATGTGGCAAACAAACTAGTAAGGGCCGTTTTGTATACGGTATTGGGATTTTCGTTGGCATCGCTCATAAAACGAAACATACCCGTTTCCATACCGTAGGTTAAGATTACCATCATCAATGCTGTCCAAGCATACAAGTTGGTAACAATGCCATAATCGGCCGACGACGACAACACGTAGGTGTAAAGTGGTACTAGGCACCAGTTCAAAAACCGCCCCACAATGCTACTAATGCCATATATGGCAGTATCTTTAAATAAACCTTTAATTGCAGACATGGTTAAAACAAGGCATTTTCGTAACCCGACGAGAATCGGCTACGTTTTAAATGTTGATACGCTAAATCGGTTACTTCTCTACCCCTTGGCGTACGTTTAATAAATCCTTCCTTGATTAAATAAGGTTCGTACACATCTTCTACCGTTCCTGCATCTTCGCCCAAAGCGGTAGCAATGGTGGTTAAACCAACCGGACCTCCTCCAAACTTATCGATAATGGTGGTTAAAATTTTGTTGTCAATTTCGTCCAAACCAAACGAGTCGATGTTTAAGGCTTCTAGGCCATAGCAGGCAATGTCTTTGTCGATAACGCCATCGGCTTTTACTTGTGCAAAGTCGCGCACACGACGTAGCAAAGCATTGGCAATACGAGGCGTTCCCCTACTACGACGAGCAATTTCTACGGCAGCATCCTCGTAAATAGGCGTATCTAAAATAGCAGCCGAACGTTTTACAATAGAGGTAAGAATAGCCGTATCGTAATATTCAAAATGGCTATTGATACCAAAACGGGCACGCAACGGACTGGTTAACAAACCACTACGCGTGGTAGCCCCAATCAAGGTAAACGGATTTAAATCAATTTGAATGGAACGCGCACTAGGGCCTTTATCAATCATAATGTCGATACGATAATCTTCCATGGCCGAATACAAATACTCTTCTACCACAGGGCTTAATCGATGAATTTCGTCGATAAAAAGCACATCGTTGGGCTCTAAACTGGTTAGCAACCCTGCTAAATCGCCGGGTTTATCTAAAACAGGACCCGATGTAATTTTAAAACCAACCCCTAATTCGTTGGCAATGATATTAGACAAGGTAGTTTTGCCCAACCCCGGAGGGCCATGCAACAACACATGGTCTAATGCCTCCTCGCGCATACGAGCCGCTTGCACAAAAATCTTTAGGTTTTCTACAATGGCATTTTGTCCTTTAAAATCGGCAAAAGTAAGCGGACGAAGTACGTTTTCAAAATCGTTTTCGCGCTCGCCACGGCTTTTGCGTATATCAAAATTAGTATCCATCATGCAGTTAATTCGCGGAATAATGTTTCCAATTGTTCGGCAGAGAGGCCATCTACAGCCCTATCTGCCACTAGTTCACCTTTACGCAACACCAAAAAACGGTCGCAAATAGCAGTTACCTCTTGCATAATGTGCGTACTAAACAAAACCGTTCTTTCTTTGCCAAATTCTTGTATCAAGTTTCTAATATCTACCAACTGATTGGGGTCTAATCCGGTGGTAGGTTCATCTAAAATCAGCACTTTAGGGTTATGAATAAGGGCTTGTGCCAACCCTACACGCTGACGATATCCTTTAGAAAGCTGACCTATTTTTTTATGGCACTCACTGCTTAACCCAGTACGCTCTATCATTTCGTCTACTCTGCTAGCCGTTTGGTTGCCCAATTGGTATAGATTGGCCGTAAAAGTAAGCGATTCGCGCACGTACATATCTAGGTACAGCGGATTATGTTCGGGCAAATACCCTACCAAACGTTGCACCGCCAATCGGTCTTTTTGAGCATCCAAACCATCTACTATCACACGGCCTGCATCGGGCATACAAAAACCCATAGCAATTTTCATAGTGGTTGATTTTCCTGCCCCATTAGGACCTAAAAAACCCACTATCTGGCCTTTATCAACAGAAAAAGACAAATCGGTTAACACCTGTTGGGTGCCGTATCGTTTGGACAAATTAGAAACTTGTAAACTCACAATAATTGGTATTGGTTGTTGCTAAAATAATTTTGTAAAGATAGCGAAAATACTAATTTGCGCAAACACTTGCATGCAGATTTAAGATTTTATCATTACTTTTGCGTATTCATTTCAACACCTATTTATATATGGCAAAAACCGAAATTTCTACATTAGGCGAATTTGGACTGATTAAACACTTGGCCAAACACATTCAATTAGAAAATAAATCGTCAGAAAAAGGCATAGGCGACGATGCGGCAGTACTAAATTACACAGGCAAAAACACACGCGCTTTGGTTACTACCGACCTATTATTAGAAGGTATTCATTTTGACCTTACTTATGTACCTTTAAAACATTTAGGATACAAAGCTGCCATGGTCAATATTTCGGATATTTTTGCCATGAATGGCACTCCCAAACAAATTACCGTATCTATTGGCATTGACAAACGTTTTGGCGTAGAAGATGTAGAAGAATTGTACGCAGGCATTCTTTTGGCTTGTAACCGACACCATGTAGACGTAGTGGGCGGCGACACAACCAGTTCGCTAACAGGACTTTGCATTAGCATTACCTGTATTGGCGAAGGCGAAGTAGGTAAAATTGCCTACCGCAGTGGCGCTAAACAAAACGATTTAATTTGCGTATCGGGCAATTTAGGCGCGGCTTACATGGGCTTGCAACTGTTAGAACGCGAAAAACGCCTTTTTCAAAACGACAAAAATTTAGAAGGCGTTCAACCCGACTTTGCTGGAAAAGAATACATCATCCAACGCCAACTAAAACCCGAAGCACGTGGCGATATTATTAAAGCCTTGGCCGATGCGGGCATTGTGCCTACCTCTATGATGGATATTTCTGATGGATTATCGTCTGAATTATTCCACATATGCGACCAAAGTGGCGTAGGCTGCACCATTTACGAAGACAAAATTCCAATTGACTACGAAACAGCCATGATGGCCGAAGAATTTAACATGAACCTAGTTACAGCGGCCCTAAACGGTGGCGAAGACTACGAATTGTTGTTTACCGTTCCGCTTGAAATGCACGAAAAAATCAACCAAGTAAAAGACGTGCACGTAATTGGCTACATTACCGAAGCAGGCGCAGGCAAATACCTAACCACCCGCGACGGTGCTGCTATTGAGCTAAAAGCACAAGGATGGGTACATTTATAATAGTGGAGAGTTGAGAGTTGAGAGTGGAGAAATGAGAAATGAGAGGGCAGAAACAAAAATTTCTCCTTTCTCCTTTCTCATTTCTCATTTTTTTACTATCTTTGCCCCGCTTTTTAAAACAGTGTGATGGGAATCGGGTCGCCAACACCAAAAGCATAACGACAGACCCTGAATTTTAGTAACACAATTTTATTTATGAAAACTTTTGAATTGAGCGGTACTATCAGAACCGACTTAGGCAAAAAAGCCAGCAAAGCTATCCGTGCTAACGAATCTATTCCTTGCGTACTTTACGGAGGTAAAGAAAATGTAAACTTTACTGTAACTCAAGCTGCTGTTCGCAAATTGATCTACACTCCTAACATTTACGCTATCAAATTGACCATCGACGGCAAAACTTACAACGCTGTATTAAAAGATGCTCAATATCACCCAGTTTCTGACAACATCCTTCACTTAGACTTCTTAGAAGTATTCGAAGACAAACCAATCATCTTTAGTGTTCCAGTTAAAACCGAAGGTTTGGCTGTAGGTGTACGTGCCGGTGGTAAATTATCACTAGTATTGCGTAAACTAAAAGTTAAAGCTGTTTACACCAACATCCCAGAAGTTTTGGTAGTAAACGTAGAAAACTTGGAACTAGGCAAAACCATCAAAGCAGGCGAATTGTCTTACGAAGGTTTGCAAATTGTAAACAACAAAGACAACGTAGTAGTTGCTGTTCAATTGACCAGAGCTGCTCGTGGTGCTCAAGCAAAGGGATAATCCCACTAACGTAGCATTTATGAAATACTTAATTGTTGGTTTGGGTAACATTGGTGACGAATACCACGAAACCCGCCACAACATAGGATTTATGATATTAGACGCCTTTGCTAAGGCGTCTAATGTTTTTTTTACCGACAAACGATACGGAGCGGTAGCCGAGTGCAAAATAAAAAACAAACAACTTATTTTGCTCAAACCCTCTACGTACATGAACTTAAGCGGTAATGCCGTTCGCTATTGGATGACGCAAGAAAAAATTCCATTAGAAAACGTATTGGTATTGGTAGACGACCTTGCCCTACCCTTTGGAAGCCTTCGTTTAAAATCCAAGGGAAGTTCGGCAGGGCACAATGGATTAGGCAATATTCAAGCCATGCTTGGAACCGATGCGTACGCACGTTTACGCTTTGGATTGGGCAATAACTATGCCCGCGGCGGACAAATTGACTTTGTTTTGGGCAAATTTACTACCGAAGAGCAAACCACCTTGCCTGCCCGCATTAACATTGCCATTGATATCATTAAAAGTTTCTGCTTGGCTGGCATTAACATTACCATGAACCAGTTTAATAATAAGTAAGGTGGCTGCATCAGAAGTAAGAATAGACAAATGGCTTTGGGCTATGCGCCTTTTTAAAACCCGTAGCATAGCTGCCGATGCCTGCAAAAAAGGACGCATCAGCATAGGTGGCAATGCGGTAAAACCATCGCGCACCATCACTGTAGGCACGGTGGTAGAGGTTAAAAAACCGCCCATCACCTACTCTTTTAAAGCACTACAACTTACCGAAAACCGTTTGGGCGCCAAATTAGTGCCCGAATTTATGGAAAATGTTACCCCTGCCGAACAATACGAAATTCTAGACAGAATGCGCATGGTAGGCTTTATAGACCGCGACAGGGGCACCGGCAGACCTACTAAAAAAGAGCGTCGCGACCTAGATGCTTTTATGGAATGTAATTTTGACGACGACGATTGGGATTTCTAAATTTTAATTTATATCTTTGTAAGATAAGTATAAATTTCTAACCATTACATTATGAAAGGTATTGTATTAGCAGGTGGTTCGGGTACCAGATTATACCCCATTACCAAAAGTATCTCTAAACAAATCATTCCGGTTTACGACAAACCCATGATTTACTACCCTATTTCCATTTTGCTATTAGCTGGTATCAAAGAAATTCTTATCATCTCTACTCCACAAGACATTCATCTATACCAAAATCTTTTGGGTGATGGTTCGTCTTTGGGCATCCGTTTTGAATACGCCATTCAACCCTCGCCCGACGGTTTAGCACAAGCCTTTTTAATTGGCGAAGAATTTATCGGCGACGATAGTGTTTGCATGGTACTTGGCGATAATATTTTTTACGGATACAACCTTTCTAATATGCTAAAACAAGCCGCTTCTTTAGAAGATGGCGCCATTGTATTTGGTTACTATGTAAACGACCCCGAACGTTATGGCGTAGCCGAATTTGACCAAAACGGCAAAGTACTTTCTTTAGAAGAAAAACCTGCCAATCCCAAATCAAACTATGCCGTAACAGGTTTATACTTTTACAGCAACGACGTAGTAAAAAAAGCCAAATCGCTTAAACCATCAGCTCGTGGCGAACTAGAAATTACCGACTTGAATAAACTATACCTAGCAGAAGGACGCTTAAACGTTCAACTAATGGGCCGTGGTGTGGCATGGCTTGATACCGGCACACACGATAGCTTACTAGAAGCATCAAACTTTATTGCTACCATTCAAAACCGTCAAGGGTTGCAAGTGGCTTGCCTAGAAGAGATTGCCTACAACTACGGTTACATTAACCGCGAGCAACTTTTAAAATTGGCCGAGCCGCTTAAAAAGAATTTTTACGGACAGTACCTTATTAAAATAGCCGACGAACCTAATATTATATAACTGTCGATAGTCGATAGTCACTAGTAACTCGTCTATTATTAGACAACAAGCTACAAGTGACGAGTGACAAGCAACAAGTGACAAGTAACAAGCGACAATAATTATGGAAATAATAGAAACTGGCATAGAAGGTTTATTGATAATTAAACCTAAAATTTTTGGCGATGCTCGTGGTTATTTCTGCGAGACATACAACAAAAAACGTTACCAAGACGCTGGCATTATGCAAGATTTTTGCCAAGACAACCTATCTAAATCTACCTATGGGGTTATTAGAGGTTTGCACTTCCAACTAAACCCAGAGAGCCAATCTAAATTGGTATCGGTAGTAGAAGGACGCGTGTACGACGTAGCCGTAGATATTCGTGTAGGTTCGCCTACTTACGGCAAATGGTACGGGGTTGAGTTGGACGCCGATAGCAAAACCCAATTCCTTATTCCACGTGGTTTTGCACATGGTTTTTCGGTACTAAGCGAAACCGCTGTATTTACCTACAAATGCGATAATCTTTACAACGCACAACTAGAAGGTGGTGTTATGTTTAACGACCCCGATTTAAACATCGATTGGGGCATTCCTGCCGACAAACAACTGATATCGGAAAAAGACCTTAAACACCCCCTATTTAAAGATTTAAAAACCAACTTTGTTTACTAATATACCATGAAAAACATTCTTGTAACCGGTGCATACGGTCAATTGGGCAACGAAGTACGTATTTTGTCGGCCAACTATCCTCAGTACAATTTTATGTTTACCGACGTAGATAGCCTAGACATTTGCGACAAAGCCATGTTGCTTGATTTTGTGCAAGGAAACGATATTCGATACATCATTAACTGCGCCGCCTATACTGCTGTAGACAAAGCCGAAGACGAAACCGAATTGTGCGAGAAAATCAACGCCAAAGCGGTAAAAAACTTAGGCGAAGTAGCCGCAGAAGTAGGCGCTGGCATTATTCACGTATCGACCGACTATGTTTTTAATGGAAAAGGATATATGCCTTATACCGAAGATATGCCCACCAGCCCCTGCTCGGTATACGGAAAAACCAAATTAAAAGGCGAAAAAGCCCTTTTAAAAGCTTGCGAAAACGCTATGGTAGTGCGTACAGCGTGGTTGTACTCGCCATTTGGCAACAACTTTGTAAAAACCATGCGTAAACTAGGCGCCGAACGCGAACAATTAAACGTAATTTTTGACCAAGTAGGTTCGCCCACTTTTGCCGAAGATTTAGCAGCCGCATTGCTTGTTATGCTAGATCAAACCATCGACCAAGAACACAACAAAGGGGGCATCTATCATTATAGCAACGAAGGTGTTTGCAGTTGGTACGATTTTACCCTTAAAATTCACCAACTATCGGGTATTACCACTTGCCAAGTAAACCCTATTGAAACCAAAGACTACCCTACTAAAGCCGCTCGTCCTCATTACAGCGTGCTTAACAAAGCAAAAATTAAAAACACCTTTGGCATTGCGGTTCCTCACTGGGAGGCTAGCCTACAACGTTGCATCAACCAATTAAACGAAGCAGAATAAGCGGTGAACGAAACCACATACATACTAACCAATGCCGACCCCGTGGTATTTTGCGGGGTTAACAACAGCAACATTCGCTTGCTTAAGGTGGTATTTCCAAAGATTAAATTGGTTGCCAGGGGAAGCATGATTAAAGCCGTGGGCGACGAGGCAGAATTGGCTACTTTTTACGATAAGATGACCTTGCTAGAAAAGCATGCTGCCGAATTCAACAATTTGCCCGAAGCTACCATCATCGACATTGTAAAAGGAAATACAAGCGTTACCGATCCCGTGCCTAACAATTTGATATTGCACGGATTAAATGGCAAACCCATTACCGCTCGCACGCCCAATCAACAAAAATTACTAGCAGACTTTGACAAAAACGATTTAATGTTTGCCATGGGTCCTGCTGGGTCGGGTAAAACCTATACCGCCATTGCATTGGCCGTTAGAGCCCTAAAAAACAAGCAAGTACGAAAAATCATTTTAAGCCGTCCTGCCGTAGAAGCTGGCGAAAAACTAGGTTTCTTGCCAGGCGATATGAAAGACAAGATAGACCCCTACTTGCAACCCTTGTACGATGCTTTGGAAGACATGATTCCGCCTTTTAAACTAAAGGAATACCTAGAAACACACGTTATCCAAATTGCGCCATTGGCATTTATGCGTGGTAGAACCTTAAGCGATGCCGTTATTATCTTGGACGAAGCTCAAAACACCACCAAACAACAAATTAAAATGTTTTTAACCCGTCTTGGCTTTAATTCCAAGATGATTATTACAGGCGACAGCACCCAAATTGACTTACCAGAAAGCAAACAATCGGGTTTATTGCACGCCATGCATATATTAAACGGTGTAAAAGGCATATCGTTTATAGAATTTGACAAAAAGGACATTATCCGACATAAATTAGTATCGCGCATTGTAGACGCCTACGAAAGAAACGAGATTGCTTCGCAATCGTCAAAAGTCTAAGGCCGACTAAACGAAACATCAAATCGGGCACTTCGACAAGCTCAGTGACCGATTTCGACTAAGCAAACTAAACAACAATAATAACCTCTATTCCGATTAACCGATTAGTCGATTAGTCGGAGCAAAGCGACAAAAAATTATGAACGCACTAACAGCAACTAACTTCAATTTTAAAGGCCAAACCGACGTATACCATGGCAAAGTTCGTGACGTATACAGCATTGGCGACACATTAGTAATGGTAGCAACCGACCGCATCTCGGCTTTTGACGTAGTGCTACCCAAAGGCATTCCTTACAAAGGACAAATGCTAAACCAAATTGCAGCTAAATTTTTGGATGCTACAGCCGACATCGTTCCAAACTGGAAACTAGCCACTCCCGACCCTATGGTTACCGTAGGTCGTCGTTGCCAAGGTTTTCCTGTAGAAATGATTGTTCGTGGTTACTTATGTGGTAGCGCATGGCGTGCTTACAAAAATGGCGTTCGCGAAATTTGCGGGGTAAAAATACCCGATGGTATGCGCGAAAACCAAGCTTTTGAAACCCCTATTATTACCCCTACTACCAAAGCAGAGTTGGGCCAACACGACGAAGACATTAGCAAAGAAGAAATCATTGCTCAAGGTTTAGTAAGTGCCGAAGATTATGCTATGCTAGAACAATACACCTTGGCCTTGTTTAAACGTGGTAGCGAAATTGCAGCTAAACGTGGTTTGATTTTGGTAGATACCAAATACGAATTTGGCAAATGCGACGGTCAAATTTACTTGATGGACGAAATTCACACCCCCGACTCATCGCGTTATTTCTACGCTGACGGCTACGAAGAACGTTTTGAAAAAGGCGAAGCACAAAAACAACTTTCTAAAGAATTTGTGCGCGAATGGTTGATGGAAAATGGTTTCCAAGGCAAAGAAGGCCAACAAGTACCCGAAATGACCGACGAAATTGTTGCAGGCATTACCAATCGCTACATGGAATTGTACGAAAATATTACCGGCGAAAAATTTGAAAAGACCGATACATCGAATTTGCTAGAACGCATCGAAAAGAATATTGAAGCGTATTTGTAATCGACTAATCGGGGATGAATTGATGAACGAATGTGAATAATCGCACAATCGTTTAATCGTTTAATCGTACTGATAATACGATTCATCGATTCGTCGTGAGCGAAGCGAGCAATTCAACGATTAAACAACAAGCTCTAGGAGCAATAAAAAAAAACGAGTAAAGTTAATTTTACTCGTTTTTTTATGCGCATTTTTCAACATTTGGGTAAAAAAAAGTAGTTTTTCTTGGGCAGTTACTTAAAAATTGGTAACTTTGGGATTGTTATTGATTAAAAATTATGACAAACACAAAAGGTTTTATCACACAAGTTATCGGTCCAGTAGTAGACGTAACCTTTGAACAAGGTGGCGACGCACTACCTAAAATTCACGATGCCTTGCAAGTTACTCGTCAAGGTGGACAGAAACTGATTATTGAATGCCAACAACACATCGGCGAAAATTCTATCCGTGCCATTGCGATGGATTCTACAGACGGGTTGGTACGCGGCATGGAAGTTATTCCTACTGGTGCTCCTATTTCGGTGCCCATTGGCAATCAAATTAAAGGTCGTTTATTGAACGTTACCGGCGATAGCATTGACGGTATTTCTACATTAGACCGCAGTAAAGAATATCCTATTCACCGTCAACCACCTACCTACGAAGAGTTGGCTACATCTAAAGAAATTCTATATACCGGTATTAAGGTTATTGACTTATTAGCACCTTATTTAAAAGGTGGTAAGATTGGTTTGTTTGGTGGTGCTGGTGTAGGTAAAACCGTGTTGATTATGGAATTGATCAACAACATTGCCAAAGGTTACAACGGTTATTCTGTATTTGCCGGTGTAGGTGAACGTACCCGCGAAGGTAACGACTTGCTTCGTGAAATGTTAGAAGCGGGCGTTATTAACTACGGCGAAGAATTCAAGAAAAGTATGGAAGAAGGCGATTGGGACCTTTCTAAAGTAGACCAAGAAGCCCTAGCCAAATCGCAAGCAACCCTAGTATTTGGTCAGATGAACGAACCTCCTGGTGCCCGTTCATCGGTAGCTTTATCGGGTTTGACCGTAGCCGAATCGTTCCGCGATAACAACGAATCTGGCGAAAAAGGTAATGACGTATTGTTATTTATCGACAACATTTTCCGTTTTACACAAGCTGGCTCGGAAGTATCAGCGTTGTTAGGTCGTATGCCATCGGCTGTAGGTTACCAACCTACCCTAGCTTCTGAAATGGGTTTAATGCAAGAACGTATTACCTCTACCAAAAACGGATCTATTACCTCTGTACAAGCTATTTACGTACCAGCGGACGACTTAACCGACCCTGCTCCTGCTACTACCTTTAGCCACTTGGATGCTACCACCGTGTTAAGCCGTAAAATTGCCGAATTGGGTATTTATCCAGCAGTAGACCCATTGGACTCTACCTCGCGTATTTTGGACCCAACCGTTGTAGGCGAAAAGCACTACAATACAGCTAGACGCGTAATTGAGCTATTGCAACGCTACCAATCATTGCAAGATATTATTGCTATTTTGGGTATGGAAGAACTATCTGAAGCCGACAAATTGGTAGTACACCGCGCTCGTCGTGTACAACGTTTCTTGTCGCAACCTTTCCACGTAGCAGAACAGTTTACTGGTCTAAAAGGCGTTTTGGTTCCTATTGATGAAACCATTAGAGGCTTTAACATGATTATGGATGGCGAAGTAGACCAATACCCAGAAGCTGCCTTTAACTTGGTGGGCAACATTGATGCTGCCATTGCCAAAGGCGAACAACTATTAAAAGAAAGTAGCAAATAACCATGAACGTTTCTATTCTTTCGGCCAACAAAAGTTTGTACAATGGAACAGCTACATCGGTAGCCTTTCCTGGAGCGCAAAGTCCTTTTACGGTATTAGACAACCACGCTCCTATTATATCGTTACTAAATAAAGGAACGATTGTAATTGCAAACGCAGAAAGCGAGCCCGTATCCATTGACATTGCTGGCGGATTTGTAGAAGTTCACCAAGGAGAAGTAACCGCTTGCGTAGAATTGGCATGAAACGTGAATTTCTTATTCTACTAGCAAGTTGTGTTTTGGGCGAATTGGTTATTAGTTTGGTACACCAATTTATATTACAAGCGCCTTACATCCGACTTTATTTGCTTATCCCTCTGTTTTTTATGGGGGTTGAAGGGGTTTATTATATGATAGAGCAATATGCTCGCAACCATACCAACCAAGCAAAAGCCGCACAAGTGTACATGTTGTACAAAACGGGTAAATTGTTACTTACACTAGCACTTGTATTGGGTTTAGCGTTCTTTTTACCAGAAGTAGGAGTAGCCTTCTTTTTTAGGTTGCTAGTAATGTACCTACTAACGTTGGTTGTAGAAACCAAATTGGCCATGGCATGGATGCTAAAAAAACCGAATAAATCACAAGAATGAAAAGAATAAAATACATACTACTTATGTGTGTAATGCTGTTTAGCCCTACCCTTATGGCAAGCGAAACAGCCACAGAAGAAGCACCTAGCTTTGACCCAGTATCGTTTTTATTTGGTCACGTAGGCGACGGCTATGATTTTCATATTACCGAAATAAACGGACACCCTATTTCTATACATCTATTGGTTATTGCCCACAGCGAAGAAAGAGGATGGTTTGTTTTTTCGTCTAGCCATGTTGCCCACGGGCACCACTATGAAAATTTCTACATTGCCAAAGGTGGCGATTACGATGGCAAATTGGTAGAAATTAATAGCAAAGGCGAAGTGGTAAGACCATTTGACCTTTCTATTACCAAAAACGTATTTGCTATTTTGTTATCGAGTGCTATTTTGCTAGGCATCTTTTTGCCCATGGCACGTGCCTACAAAAAACGTCCATTGGGTGTACCAAGTAAAGGCCATAGCTTAATGGAAGTGGTTATTAACTACATCGAAGACGACGTAATTAAACCATCGCTAGGCGATCAATACCTACGTTTCTCGCCTTATTTGCTAACGGTATTTTTCTTTATTCTATTGAATAACTTAATGGGATTGATTCCTATTTTCCCATTTGGTGCTAACCTAACAGGCAACTTATCAGTTACCTTGGTACTAGCCTTATTTACGTATTTTGTAACCAATTTGTGTGGTACTAAAGAATATTACAAAGAGGTAATTTGGCCCGATGTACCTACCTGGTTAAAAGTACCATTGCCCTTGATGCCTATTATCGAGATTATATCAACGTTGACCAAACCCATCGCCTTGATGATTCGTCTTTTTGCCAATATTTTGGCAGGACACCTTATTATTATGGTGCTAATGGCGTTGATATTTATTATTACCATCAGCATGGGTGCTGTAGTAGGTGGTGTTACCGCTGTGGTATCTATCTTATTCTCGATTTTTATGTACTGTTTGGAACTATTGGTAGCCTTTATCCAAGCATACGTATTTACCATGCTATCGGCTACCTTTATTGGCATGGCACAAGTAAAAGAACATCATTAATATCGCATTGCGTAGCAATGCTCCGGTGATTCGGAGATTTGGTGATTATTCGTACTTCGTACTCATCAGTACGTCGGTGAGTCGACTAAACAACTAAACGACTAAACAACTAAACAATAAACAATAAACAATAAACACTTAACACTTATCATTATGTTATCAGTAATTCTTGAAGCCGCCTTTGCAGGCGCAGCATTAGCAAAATTTGGCGCAAGTATTGGCGCTGCTATCGCTATTTTAGGTGCCGGTATGGGCATTGGTAAAATTGGTTCTTCTGCTATGGAAGCCATTGCACGTCAACCAGAAGCTGCAGGCGATATCCGTTCGGGTATGATTTTGGCAGCAGCCCTTATTGAAGGTGTAACCTTGTTTGCCATCATTACTTGCGTTTTGGCTATTCTTTTATAAGCCACGCAACCCCCACAAGGGTACCAATAAAAAACTAGGTAACCGCTTTAACTGGCGGTTACCATTTATCACCAAAAGCAAACATTATGAATCTTTTTTTACCGGATTCCGGATTAGTAATATGGATGCTGTTGGCCTTTTCTATCGTATTCTTTATACTAGCAAAATTTGCATGGCCAACCATTTTGTCATCGCTAAAACAACGCGAAGATCACATTACTACGTCTCTTAAAAAAGCCGAAGAAGCTGCCCAATCGTTGGCAGGCTTAGAAGAAAAAGGCAAAGCCATTATTGCTGCTGCACAAGCAGAACAAATGCGCATGGTAAAAGAAACCAAGCAAATGAACGAAAAAATGGTAGCCGAAGCAAAATTGCAGGCTAAGCAAGAGGCTCAACAAATTATAGACGACGCTCGCGCTCAAATTGCTAAAGAAAAAGCCCAAGCAATTGCCGAAATTCGCAGCGAGGTGGCCTCACTATCCATTGGTATGGCCGAAAAGATTTTGCGCCAGGAACTAGCCGATAAAAAAGCGCAAGAACAGTACATAGAACGTTTACTAAAAGAAAACGTTAGTGCATCATGAATCACGGAAAAATATCCATACGATACGCTAAAGCATTGTTAGGTAGCGCTACCGAAAGCAAGGTTGAAGACAAGGTATACAACGACATGTGTACCTTAGAACAATCTTTTAAGCAATTTGCTACCCTACAACAGGTACTTACCAATCCGTCTATTACAGCTAGCGAAAAAGCCAACGTGCTAAAATTAGCTTGCGGAAAAAACATCCATGCTACCACCCAAGCATTTATAGATTTTGTGATAAAACAAGGGCGTGTAAGCCAAATGCAATGGATGGCACTGATGTACCAAGAATTGTATCGTAAAAAACAAAATACGGTAGTTACTACCCTAACTAGTGCCATTGAGCTACCCGCTGCCTTGCAAAAGAAAATAGCCAGCTGGATAGAAAAAAATCAAGGACACAAGGTAGAGTTACGCACCGAAATTAACCCTGACATTATAGGCGGATACATTATTGACATCGAAAACAATCGCCTAGATGCCAGCATTAGTGGACAATTATCAAAACTGAACAAATATGCCGGACATTAAACCAAGTGAAATTTCGAGCGTGTTGCAAATGCAACTAGACGGCTATAAAAACCAACTCGAATTTGAAGAAATAGGTAAAGTACTTCAAGTTAGCGACGGTGTAGCTCGCGTGTACGGTTTAAATAAAGTTCAATCGAACGAATTGGTTGAATTTGAAAACGGTACCAAGGGCATTGTGCTTAACTTGGAAGAAGATAACGTGGGTGTGGTGCTTTTAGGACCTACCCAAGACATTAAAGAAGGCTTTGTGGTACGCCGTACCAAACGTATTGCTTCTATTATGGCAGGCGAAGGTATGTTGGGACGTGTTATCAACGTACTTGGCGAACCCATTGACGGCAAAGGAGCCATTACAGGCGAACGCTTTGAGATGCCTTTGGAACGCAAAGCTCCTGGCGTTATTTATCGTCAACCTGTAAATGAACCCCTTCAAACGGGTATTAAGGCCATCGACGCCATGATTCCTATTGGTCGTGGTCAACGTGAGTTGATTATTGGTGACCGTCAGACAGGTAAAACTGCCATCGCTATCGACACCATTATTAACCAAAAAGAATTCTACAAAAAAGGCGAACCTATTTATTGTATTTACGTAGGTATTGGTCAAAAAGGTTCTACCATTGCCAACTTGGTACAAACCCTAGAAGAAAATGGTGCCATGGATTATACCATCGTGGTATCGGCTACTGCATCAGACCCTGCCGCTATGCAATACTACGCTCCATTTGCTGGGGTTGCTATTGCCGAATACTTCCGCGATACAGGCCGTCATGCCTTGATTATTTACGATGACCTTTCTAAACAAGCCGTAGCTTATCGTGAGGTGTCACTTATTTTGCGTCGTCCTCCTGGTCGTGAAGCCTATCCTGGTGATATTTTCTATTTGCACTCTCGTTTGCTAGAACGTGCTGCTAAAGTGATTAAAAACGACCGTGTAGCACAATCGATGAACGACCTACCCGAGTCGCTAAAAGGCAAAGTAAAAGGTGGTGGTTCTATTACTGCCCTACCTATTATTGAAACCCAAGCTGGTGACGTTTCTGCTTACATTCCAACCAACGTAATTTCTATTACTGACGGACAAATTTTCTTGGAATCTAACTTGTTCAACGCAGGTATTCGTCCCGCTATTAACGTAGGTATTTCGGTATCGCGTGTAGGTGGTAGTGCTCAAATCAAATCGATGAAAAAAGTAGCGGGTACGCTTAA
>ERZ808032.19-NODE-19-length-29169-cov-4.372783_pt1 | contig 29169 bp, 22 predicted proteins | sample MGYA00380187_ERZ808032 | MGnify/ENA primary metagenome ERZ808032 (study PRJEB31490, sample SAMN06133378) | cow dung metagenome | isolation source: M10 | host: cow | place: China: Chengdu | collected 2015-05 ...
CGGACATCGCATTTTTAGCGAGGAAAAGCAAAAATGCCGCGAAGAGCGTAGGCTTTGAATGCAGCGCCGAAACAAAATCGGTGAGGCGGTGCGATTTTGGAGCACGGACGCACGACCGTGCGTCCCTACTTTCGACTTGCGACTTACAACCCTTAACTTTTGACTTTTAACTTTTGACATTTGACTTTAATATTCGTATCTTTGCACCGCCTAAACTAAACCAACATGATTGTTATAGAAAAAATAGCCGATTTACAGGCCTATATCAAAGAAAAAGCCGCTAAAAGCGTAGGTTTTGTCCCCACCATGGGCGCCTTGCACGACGGACATATTTCATTAATTACCAGCAGTGTAGCAGAAAACGATTTGTGCGTAGCCAGCGTATTTGTCAATCCAACCCAATTTAACGACAAAGCCGACCTAGAACGCTACCCACGCACCCCCGAAGCCGACTGCGCCATGCTTCAAGCAGCAGGATGCGACGTGGTATTTATGCCTACCGTACAAGAGATGTACCCCGAAGAAGACACCCGTCAGTTTAACTTTGGCAGCTTAGAAACCGTTATGGAAGGCAAATATCGTCCTGGTCACTTTAACGGTGTAGCACAAATTGTAAGCAAGCTTTTTGATGCCGTTCAACCCAACAAAGCTTACTTTGGCGAAAAAGATTTTCAGCAAGTGGCCATTATCAGAGCCATGGTGCAACAACTCAATTACCCCATTGAAATCATTGCCTGCCCCATTATTCGCGAAGAAAGCGGATTAGCACGTAGCAGCCGAAACACCTTGCTTACCAACGAACAACGTAAAAAAGCAGCCTTAATTGCAGAAGTATTGACAAAAAGTACTACCTTTGCTCAAAATAATTCTGTAGCAGCTACCATCAGTTGGGTAGAAGACCAATTTAAAGGCGATACCGAATTTACCATGGACTACTACGAGATTGTAGACGGCAACACCCTACAACCCATTACAGATTGGAACGAAAGTAACTTTGTGGTAGGATGCATTGCCATTTACTGCGGAAAAATTAGATTGATAGACAATATACACTATAAAGGATGATTATTGAAGTTTTAAAATCAAAGATTCATCGTGTTAGCGTAACCGATGCCAATTTAAACTACATTGGAAGCATTACCATTGACGAAGATTTAATGGATGCTGCTAACATTATAGAAAACGAAAAGGTTTACGTTGTAAATAACAACAACGGCGAACGCTTTGAGACTTACGTGATTAAAGGCGAACGTAAAAGCGGTATTATTTGCACCAACGGCGCTGCTGCTCGCAAGGTTCAACCTGGCGATATTTTGATTATTACCGCCTACGCCCAAATGGAGTTTGAAGAAGCTAAAAAATTCAAACCCAGCATCATACACCCCGATAGCAAAACCAATCTATTGTAATAGTCGTTTATGCGTTTAGTCGTTTAGTTGAGCAGAACAAGCAACTAACGACAAACAACAAGCGACAAGCAACTGTATATGGCCAAACAAAAAAGCATATTTGTATGTAATAATTGCGGACGTTCTGCTTCGCAATGGTTTGGCAAATGTCCTTCGTGCGGCAAGTGGGATACCTGCGTAGAAGAATTATCGTTTAAAAGCGATAAAAAACAACACTTACTTCACCCCACCGAACAAGCCGCACACAAACCCACCCCCATAACAGAAATTACTACCAGCGAAGACCCCCGCATTGATATGCAAAACAGCGAGTTAAACCGCGTGTTGGGAGGCGGATTGGTAGTAGGTTCGTTGGTTTTAATTGGCGGAGAACCCGGCATTGGCAAATCGACCCTTATTTTGCAAACCATGCTGCGCTTGCAAAACAAGCGTGTATTGTACGTATCGGGCGAAGAAAGTGCCCGACAACTAAAACTACGGGCCGACCGATTGGGTATTGAAAACGAGAACTGCTACATACTAGGCGAAACCGTTTTGGAGCGCATATACGCCCACGCCAAAGAGGTAAAACCCAGTATTATGGTAATAGACTCCATACAAACGGTTAGTACCGAAGCATCCGAATCGTCAACGGGTAGTTTGTCGCAAATTAGAGAATGCGCAACCTCCTTGCTGCGCTTTGCCAAAGAAAACAACATTCCCGTTTTTGTAGTAGGCCACATTACCAAAGACGGCGCCATTGCAGGCCCTAAACTATTGGAGCATATTGTAGATACCGTATTGCAGTTTGAAGGCGACCAACACTACATGTACCGCATTTTGCGCGCCATCAAAAACCGCTTTGGCAACACCTCCGAATTGGGCATCTTTGAAATGCAACAAAGCGGCCTGCGCGAAGTGTCTAATCCATCAGAACTGCTACTGACCAACCACGACGATATGAGCGGCATCGCAGTAGCCTGCGCCATAGAAGGCGTACGCCCATTTTTAATAGAAGTACAAGCCCTTACTGGAACCGCCGCTTATGGCACACCTCAGCGTTCGGCTACAGGGTTTGACCTACGCCGTTTAAACATGCTACTAGCCGTATTAGAAAAAAAAGCAGGCTTTAAATTGGCGCAAAAAGACGTCTTTTTGAACATTGCAGGCGGCCTTCGCATCAACGACCCAGCCATTGACCTAGCCGTTATATCGGCCATTCTATCGGCCAATTTAGACATGAGCATCAACCCACAAATATGCCTTACCGGCGAAGTGGGCTTATCGGGCGAAATTAGGCCCGTAAACCGCATAGAACAACGCATTGCCGAAGCCGAGAAACTAGGCTTTAAGCAAATTATTCTACCCGAATATAACTACAACAGCCTTCCTCACAAGCAATACAACATTCAGTTGTTACCTGTAAAGAAGGCCGAAGAAGCTTTCCGTATATTATTTGCCTAAAACTTGGGCTAATTTGGTTAACAAGGCCTCGCCACGAAGTCCAATAGCCATCACTTTTCCTTGTGGATCAACCAACAACGAATAAGGAATAGACGATACGGCATAACGCCTAGCAACGGGGCAATTCCAACGCATCAACGAACTACCATGCCAGGGCCAGTTAAGTCCATCGGCCTGAATAGCCGCCACCCATTTATCTTTGTTATTATCGAGCGACACGCTTAGAATAGCAAAATTTTTATCTTTGTACTGATTATAGGCCCTTACTAAAGTTGGACTTTCCATTCTACAAGGTCCGCACCACGATGCCCAAAAATCAATTAACACGTATTTGCCTTTTAAATCGCTCAACTTGATGGTTTCGCCATTGATACCCTTTAGTTCTATTTCTGGAGCCACGCTTCCTACCACCACAGCTTGTTGCAAACGCACATCTATTTCTTGGGTTAACCAATGCTTTGGATAGTTGCTTTTTAACCCATTACCTACCAATGCAAACAAATCTTTATTGGCAGCAAAAGCATTACCAAACTCGCTATACGCCATAAAACCAGCACTTAACAAGGTGGCATTGGCCGACAACAATCGTTGGGTATTTTGTTGAAACTGTAGGTAAAATTGTTCAAATTCTACTTGCACCTGCTTTTTATCGGCATCGGTGGTAGCCGCCATGTAGCGTTGCTCAAAAGTTTTAGATTGAGCCTCGGCCTGCAAGGCAAAAGCTTGGTATTTTTGCATAAACTCCACCTCTTTTGAACCCGTTGCTGCGGTTAATTGCAAATTTTGATACGAACTATTAAACTGTAAATTAAGTTGTTCATTTGGAGCAACCACCAACACCTGATGACGTTTTAAACTAGCCCCATCGGTTAACTCTAATACATAAATATCGGGCGTTGTTACAGCCAGTTGCATGGTAAATTTTCCATCGGGCGATATGGCTTTGGTGGTGATAAATTCCATACCACCTGTAGGTGAAAGTTTGCTTACATTGATAGAACGAAACAACTGTTTACCCACTATACTACCACTTACACTGGCAGTTTGTGCAAAAGTTAACGTAGAAAAAAGAAGAGCAATAAAAAGGACTGTTTTTTTCATCTTATTAAGGGATTAAAAGCGACGAATCGCCATAACTTAAGAATCTGTAATCGTTGGCCAATGCATATTGGTAAATACGGCGCCAATCTTCGCCCACAAAAGCGGCCAGCAAAAGCAACAACGTACTATGTGGTTGGTGAAAATTAGTAATCAAGGCTTTTACCAACTTAAAGGTATATCCGGGCACTATAATAATACGCGTGCTAGCATGCAAGGTAGAAGCCCCTTGGGCATCTAAATAATCCAGCAAGGCTTGCAACGCATCGTAGGCAGAAAGGGTTGCCGCATCTTGGTAAGGTTCCCATTGCTCTACCACCATTTCTGTATTACCCGATGCTACTCTGCAGCCTAAATAGTACAAACTTTCTATGGTACGAACCGAAGTGGTACCCACCGCCACTATGCTACCCAATTGTTGTTGCAACAAGGCTATACTATCGCGCTTTACCTCTATTACTTCGGTGTGCATGATATGCCCGCCTATTTGTTCAGACTTTACAGGTTGAAACGTACCAGCCCCCACGTGTAAAGTAACCTCGCAACGTTTAGACCCCGATTTTTCGATATCGTTTAATACCGCATCGGTAAAATGAAGCCCCGCAGTAGGTGCTGCTACAGAACCCTTAATTTTAGAATAAACGGTTTGATAGGTTGTTTTATCCGATTCTTCGGTATCTCTATTTAAATAAGGTGGAATGGGCAATTCGCCAAAAGCATCCAACACCTCGGCAAAGGTACAGTCTTCTCTATCCCAGGTAAAACGGATGCTAGAGGTGTTACCATTGGTTTGCAAGCGTTCTGCCTGCAAGCACAAAGGCGCCCCTTTTATTTCTACTTGTTTTACTAAGGCATCTGCTTTCCATTTTTTTAAGTTACCCACCATGCATTTCCAAGTGCAAGTGGCCGTTTGCTGAAACACCAAATCGTATGCAGATGGCACCAAAGGTTCCAAGCAAAAAATTTCTATTCTACTACCCGTTTGTTTAAAGAATTGCAAACGTGCCTGTATCACCTTGGTATTATTAAACACCAAGCACGAATGTTTTGGCAACAAGGTTGGCAAATCCTTAAACGTCTGTGTAGCAATAGCACCCTTGTGATAGAACAACAACTTAGAACTATCGCGCTCTGACAAGGGGTACTTGGCTATGCGACTATCGGGCAAATCGTACCCGTAGTTGCACATTTGAATGGCTTGTATGTTATTTTTTGCGTTCAAAATACTTTTCTTGAATTTTTTGCCAGAATTGATAGAAGTTAGGAATAATAAGGGTACCTACGATGGTAGACATTAACATACCAGCAAATACCGACAACCCTAACGACACACGGCTTTCGGCACCAGCACCCGTAGCGGTTACCAAAGGCACTACCCCTAAAATAAAGGCAAACGAGGTCATCAAAATAGGGCGCAAACGCACTTTACCTGCTTCTACACACGAATCGTAAATGCTCTTACCCTCTTTACGGAAGTCGCGGGCAAACTCTACAATCAGGATGGCATTTTTAGCCGACAAGGCAATCATTAGCACCATACCAATTTGGGTATAAATATCCATGGGACGTGATGATATAAAGCAAGCTGCAATAATACCCAACAAAGCGATAGGCACTGCCATAATAACCGCCATAGGGCTAGTTACACTTTCGTATTGCGCAGCCAACACCATCAATACCACCACCAATGCCAAGGCAAAGATGATAACGGTAGAAGAACCCGCTTGTTGCTCTTGGTAAGCCATAGAGGTCCATGCAAACCCAAACGAGTTGGGCATAGAAGTTTGAGCTAAATTGGCCATTTCGCTTTGCGCTTGACCCGAACTATACCCTTCGGCAGCATCGCCCGATAGGTAGGCAGCGGGGTACATGTTGTAACGGGTAATAACCTCGGTTCCCAAACGGTTCTCGATGGTAGTAAAGGCACCAAAAGGCACCATTTTACCTTCACTGTTGCGCACGCTTAATTTTAGAACATCGTCTATTACCGAACGATTTTGACTTTCGGCCTGTACTTTTACTTGGTATACTTTTCCAAATAGCACAAAGTCGTTGGCATACGACGAACCTAGGTAGGCAGACAAAGCACTAAACACATCGCTAATGGCCAGCTTGTATTGTTTTACTTGCTCGCGGTCGATGTGCAAGAACACTTGTGGTACGGTTGCCTTGAACGACGAGCGTACTTGACTTAAAGGCGCTTGCAAGTTAGCTTGCGCAGCCAAATCTTCGGCAGTGCGTTGCAATTCCAACACGCCCATGCTTCCTTTATCTTGTACGTAGCACTCAAAACCACCCGATGTTCCCAAACCTTGAATAGCAGGCATAGGGAAGGCATACAAAACGCCATCTTCTATTTTAACCGATGCTTCTTTGTTAAATCGTTGTATAATTGCACCAATGCTTTGCGACTCGTCGGTACGTTCATCCCAGTCCTCTAGGATAACAAACATACTACCTTTGCTAGAAATTTGCGCACCTTCTGCCATAGACATACCCGAAATGGCCACGCTGGCTTTTACGCCAGGAATAGAATCCAAAATAGATACAGCACGGTCCATTACATCCATGGTTTCGGAAAGCGAAGCACCATCTTGCAACTGGCATGTTATCATAAAGTAACCTTGGTCTTCGGTAGGAATAAACGCCGATGGCAATTTTTTAAAGCCAAAGGCCACCAAAAGGAGCAAGATGCAGAAAGAGGCCAAAATAACACCCCCCTTGCGCAAGAATGCTTTAATTACCGAAGTATAACCTCCTTGCAATTTATCAAAGAATTTATTAAAGTACCTGTATACAAAGAATTGCTTTTTATTTTCTTGTTTAGGTTTTAGAATCAACGAGCACAAGGCAGGGCTTAATGTTAACGCATTCAAACCACTAAAGGCAGTAGACACCGCAATGGTTACTGCAAATTGCTTGTACATTTCGCCCGTAATACCGCCCATAAAGGCTGTGGGCACAAACACCGCCAATAGCACCAACACCGTACCAATAATAGGTCCAGTAATTTCTTCCATGGCGCGAATGGTGGCCTCGCGCGCCGACAGGTGATTCTCTTCCATGTGCCGCGCCGTATTCTCTACCACCAGAATGGCATCGTCTACCACAATACCAATGGCCAAAATCAGACCAAACAAGGTAAGGGTATTAATAGAGAATCCCATAACGCTCATCACGGCAAAAGTACCAATAAGCGATACTGGAATGGTAAGGGCAGGAATAAGGGTAGAACGAAAATCTTGCAAGAAAAGCAAGATAACAATAATTACCAATACAAATGCTTCAAATAGGGTATGGTACACCTCTTCGATAGAAACATCAATAAATTCGGTGGTATCCAATACTACCTCAGCATGCACCCCCTCGGGTAAATTTTTAGAAAGTTCTTCAATTTTGGCTTGTACATCGGCGGCCACTTGCAACGAGTTAGAACCAGGCAATTGGTACACGCAAATAGAGGCCGATTGTTGGTGATTGATTTTACTATCGGTGGTATAGGTTTTACTACCCAATTCTATGGTAGCCACGTCTTTTAATCGCAACACCCTACCCCCTTCGCCGTAACGAATAATGATATTACCAAACTCTTCTGGAGTGGTTAATCTGCCTTTTACGTCTAGGGTATATTGAAAGGCTTCGCTGTGCGAGGTAGGCAACTCGCCTACTTTACCAGCCGATACCTGAATATTTTGTTCTTGAATGGCCGATAAAATATCATTAGGAGTAAGGTTACGAATGCGCAACACTTCTGGGTCTAGCCACATACGCATGCTATACACATCGGCACCAAAAGTAGACACCGAACCTACCCCCTCAATACGTTTTAATTCGTCCACAATGTTTAATGTAGCGTAGTTGCTCAAATAAACATTATCGTACAATTCGGGGTTATCAGAGGTTAAACCAATCATCATCAAGATACTACTTGATTTCTTTTCGGTTACCACCCCCATACGAGTCACCTCACTGGGCAAGCTAGAAGTAGCTTGGTTTACACGGTTTTGTACCAACACGGTAGCCATGTCGACATCGGTACCTACCTCAAAGGTTACGGTAAGGGTATACACCCCCGCCGACGACGAAGAAGAGGTCATGTACAACATATTTTCTACCCCGTTTACCTTATCTTCGATGGGAGCTGCCACGGTTTGCGAAATAACCTCGGCATTGGCACCAGGATAGTAAGCCGTTACTTGTACGGTAGGAGGCGTAATATCGGGATACAAAGAGATGGGCAAACCAAACAGGGTTACCGCACCTGCCAAAATAATCAGCAACGAGATTACAAAGGCAAATATGGGACGATTAATAAAAAACTTAGACATACTTACCTCCTCTTATTGTGCTACGCTAGTAGAATCGGTGGGTTCTACTACGGGTTGAATTGCTTGGCCATTTCTTACACGGGTCAACGCTTTGGTAATGTAGTATTCGTTAGCCGATAATCCTTTTACAATTTCGCGCATATTATCGCGTTGTAGTTGGCCTACTTGTACCGAACGATAACGTACCGTGTCGTTTTCTACTACGTAAATATAACGACCCGATTGGTCGGTACCGATAGACGATTCGGGAATCAACACGGCATCTTTAACATCTTTGTAAGGGAAAGTAACTTTTACATACACCCCGTTGTTCAAGTCTTTTTTATCGTTCTTAACCACGGCACGCATGTCTACTGTACCGGTAGAGATATCGGCCGATGGCGACAAATAATCCAACTGACCAGGATAGTATTGTTCGTTGCCTTGCGAATCGGTTAATTTTACCTCTACTTGGCTAAAAGGAGCACCGGCTTTTTTAACTTGCGAATCTGATTTTTTAGCTTCGTTTTGCGCCCAAATCAATTTAGAGGCTTCTATAGAGAAATACACATACATTTGGTTATCTTTATAGAAAGTAGCCAATTGGGTATGAGGCGAGATGTAATTGCCTTTGTCTACCAAGCTACGGGTTACTCTACCCGATTCTGGTGCCAAAATGTAGCAATAAGACAAATTGGTTTGTGCGGTTTCTAGTTGCGCTTGAGCCGATTGAACAGCCGCTTTGCATTGATCTACATTGGTAGAAGCCTCAATCAAATCAATTTCGCTTACTGCATTGCTTCTGTAGGCATCTTGCATACGCGCCAAGGTGGTTTGTGCCAATGCCAAGTTGGCTTGCGAGGTTAACAACTGTGCTTCGGCTTGTTGCACCTTGTTTTTGTAATTTCTAGGTTCGATAACAAACAACGTATCGCCTTTGGTTACCAATTTGCCCGCCTCAAAACGAACATCCATTAAATAACCTTCTACGCGACTTATCAAATCCACCACCAATTCAGATTGCAAATAACCTGGAAATTCCAACTGGTATTGAATATCGCGCACAGTTGGGTGCGCCACAGAGTATTGCGACAAAGGCAATGGTTTCACTTCGTTAGTTGAAGAACAAGACCACAACAGCATAGCCATGGTCGATAACAGCATAAATGTTAGTTTTTTCATATGATGTTTAGTTGATTATTCTTGATTCCAATCGCTTCCTAAAGCACGATACAATTGCACTAGTGCCAACGACACCGACGATTTAGCAACCACCAAGTCGTCTTCGTATTGCAACAAATAACGTTGAGCATCCAATACATTTTGAAAATCTACCAAGCCTTTTTTATACAAATCCAAGGCCAAATCGTTGGTTAGTTTGGATTGTTCAAAGGCTTTTTGGGTAGCAACCACCTCGGCCGACACATGACGGTAATGCGTCATGGCATTATCTACCTCTTGCAAAGCGGTTAAAACAGTGTTGTTATAATCATTAATAGCCTCTTCTAATTGAGCTCTGGCCGATTGAATATTACCCGTAAGGGTGGTGCCAGAAAAAATGGTCCACTGCATAGAAGGAGCCACTTGCCAATACATATGGTTACTGTCAAACAAATTTTGGAAGTTAGTAGAAGCATAGCCAAATTGTCCGGTAACAAAGAAACGAGGCAACCAATCGTCAATGCGAGCACCCACCATGGCCGCTTTAGCATCGATTGTTTTTTCGGCTGCACGCACATCGGGGCGTCTACGCAACACCTCGGCAGGGATGCCTACCGACACCAAGATATTGGGGGTTAAATCGGATGCTTCATCAGACAAAGCCAACTCGTTGGCTAGATTCCATGGAATCTCGCCTAATAAAATACCCATTTGATTAATGTACTCAGCTATTTTGGTCTCCATAGCAGGCACTTGCGCTTCGGTAGCGTAGTAAATCGATTTGGCCTGAGCCACATCCAAAGCCGATGCTAACCCCGTATTAAAACGTGCCTGGGTAATTTGCATGGTTTCTTTTTGGCTTGCCAAGTTACCTTCTATAACACGCAAACGCCATTGAGCCGTACGCAATTGAATGTAGGTTTCTACGGTTTGTGCTACCAAAGCGGTCATCACGCCATCGTACTCTTCTTGCGAAGCCAAAAAGGCTGCTTTTTGCGATTTTGCACGATTGCGAACAGCACCGATAATATCGATTTCCCATTGCATTTCTAGGCCCACAGAACCCACTTGCGAAGTAGCACCAGGAATGGTTACATTTTGATTGTAATTATAACCTGCATTTAGATTGATGGTGGGATAAAATCCCCCTTGCGCCACGCGCATGGCTGCCTTGGCCTGCGCCACACGATAAGCCGCTTGTTTTAAATCGAAGTTATTTTGAAGCGCCCCTTCTACCATTTTGGTCAGGATAGGGTCGTTAAAACGAAGCCACCATTTTTGTTCCAAGGGTTGTTGGTACAAAAAAAGTGTATCAACTTCTGCATTCCACGCAGAGGGAATGGATTGCTCGTCTATACGAGTAGATTCAGGTTTTGCATTTGCTATATAACACGCTGATAAAAAAGCAAACGCACATACCAAAGTTCTAAAAGTTTTCATACTAAAATAATCGTAATAACTTGCAAAAATAAGATTATTTTAGCAGAACACACCTTAATATATACAAAAAAACAATAAATTATAATTGAGCAGGCATTTCTAATTGCTCAACATCATTTTTTACCTGCCCTAACTGCTCTTTACAAAACGCAATAAGGCTTTGCGCTTGTTTAATTTCGGCATTCAATTGTGCCAAATCTACATCGCCCTTTTCTAGCTTAGCAGTAAGGGTTTCTAGTTGTTGTAATGCTTGTTCAAAGGTCATATTATTCGTTTAGACGTTTAGTCGTTGAGGCGATTTAACAATAGACTTCACAGTACCGTTGTGAAAGACGGTGGTAATTTCGTCGCCTGCTTGCAAATCTTGCAACGACGCCACTACCCCATTTTTTAAGGTCATGGTATAACCCTTTTTAAGAATACTTTGGGGCGACAATAATTCTACGGTACGTTCTAGCAACTGCAATCGATGTTGTTTTTGCTCCAAACATCGGCTAGCACACAAAGGCAACATGGTTTCGATGGTTCTTAAACGTTGTTCGTATCGTTGAAGCAAGTGCTGCACAGCTCGGCTTATTCTATCTTGGCAAGCCAACACTTTTTCATAAGCCTCTACCATGGTTTGCACCAGGTATTGTGCCACAGCCGTAGGCGTTTTTAACGACAATCCCGCCACCATATCCAATACAGAAACATCCCTATCGTGCCCTATTCCAGCAATAACAGGCAACGGCATTTGGGTTACAGTATACGCCAAATCGTAGCCATCAAAGCAAGCCAAATCGGCCACAGACCCTCCGCCACGTATCACTACCACCACATCAAAACTATCGGCTTGTTCGGCCACCTGATGCAAGGCCCGCACCATAGAAGCTTCTGCCATTTCGCCCTGTACCAAAGCCGGAAACAGCGTAACTTGAAACGCAAAACCCCACTGATTTTTGGTTAATTCGTTGATAAAATCGCCATAACCAGCTGCCGTTTGTGCCGTTACCACCGCTATACGACGAATAAGGATAGGCATGGGTAGTTCTTTGTTCATGCCAAAAACACCATCGGTTTGCAACCTGCTAATTACCTTATTGCGTTGCAACATCCGGTTGCCAATGGTGTACGATGGGTTAATGTCTTTTACATTCAAACTTGCCCCATAATTAGGGTGATAGACCACCTCAACCAACAAAGCAACCGTCATACCCACGGCAAGTGGCATGCCCGTTTCGCGCAAAAAGTACGGTTTTATTAGCTTATATAGCGATGCCCAAATGGTAGCTTTGGCTTTAGCCACAATAACGCCGTTATCGTTCTTCTCCATTAGTTCTAGGTAGCAGTGCCCCGTTCTATTCTCGCTAAGGCCTACCACCTCTGCCGATACCCATATAGGCACAGAGAAATGCTCTTCTACACAAGCACTTATCTGGCAATTTAAATCGTATAATCCAACTACTAAATCGTCCATCTTAGTTAAAATAGGCACTAGGATTTTCGAGGTAATCTTCGGGGTCTTTTATCTGAGGATCAATATCGTAACTATCTAATTTATCCTGAAAAGCTTTGTTATAAGCAGCTGGGTCAACAGGTTTTCCTTCGTTAAATTCAACTTCTTCTACCTTACCACCTTCGTCGTAACTACGCCACAGGCCATGAGGTTTTCCATTTTTATACCCTCCTTCTTCGTTTAACTGACCTGTTTCGTAAAAATAACTATACGGACCATCTAATACCCCATCAACATAGGTATACTTAGCCAATACATTGCCATAAGGATAATAATGAATACGCTCACCATCTAACTTTCCGTTTTTATAATTCATGCGTTGCATTACCTTGCCTTCTTTAGAGAATACCAAACTTTCGCCAATGCGCATGCCATTGTCGTAGGTCTCTATCATAAACAAGTATTCACCTTCGCCATAAAATTTCCACAAGCCATCGCGTTTTTGGCCTTTGTATTGTCCTTCTGCCAACAAATCGCCCGTTCCAGCATAGCAAACAACGGTAGAATTACCCACCTCGTCAAAAGTTTGCACCCCACTTAACTGACCATTTTCGTGGTAACGACGCAACTCTCCCACGGGTTTTCCATCCTTAAAATCGCCCTCGTAACGCAATTTACCATTGGGGTATTTAGCCACCTTATGTTCTACTTGCGCCAAGGCAGAAATCGCCAACACACAAGCCGCAAAAAATACTACAATCTTTTTCATTTTACTTTTACTAATTTGTTAAACGATGATGGAATAGGCCATTCAAAATGCATCACCTGCCCCGTTTCTGGGTGCTTAAACGACAGCAAACCAGCATGCAAACATACACGCTTAATAGGGCTAGCTGGACCACCATACTTTTTATCGCCCACAATAGGGCAACCTACACTTTGCAAATGCACCCTGATTTGATTTTTTCTACCTGTTTTAAGCCACAACTGCACCATCGAATAAGGCCCTTTAGTGCCCATTACACTGTATTTGGTTTCGGCATACTGTCCCCCATTATCGGTAGCACTAGCATGCATTCTTAGTTGTTTATCTTCCCAAAGGTAAGCCTTAATAACGCCTTCTTGTTGGGGCATTTGACCTTTAACTACAGCCGTATAACTGCGTTCTAGCATTAACTTTTCCCAGTTATTTTGCAGTTTCTCTTGCACTTCTTTGCTCTTGGCAAACACCAATAAGCCAGACGTTTCGCGGTCTAATCGATGTACCACAAAAATACGTCTATCTTGTCCAAACGATTTCATGTATTGGTTAAGCACATGATAAACGGTTTGTAATTTTTCGCGATCAGTACCTACAGTTAAAAAACCTTCGTGCTTATAAACCACCATAATCGACTCATCCTCAAACACCACCTTTAACTGCGAGTGTTCTAATTTTTGGTTACGACGCATGGTTTTAGACGAACGGATATCTACCCTATCGCCTGCTTTTAAAGGATAATCGTGACGGGTAAGCATTACTTCGCCATTTAGCCACAATTGGCGGTGAGATAGCAACGATTTTAGTTGCGTACGACTATAATCTTTTAGGCGTTCGGTTAAAAACTCCATAAGTGGAGCATCTTTTAATACACGAACAGAGAATTGTTTAACGGTATCGGACATAATTATTGGTTATTCGGTGATTAGGTAATTTGGTGAGGCGATTAGTTCGCTGCGCGAAGATGAATCGTTTATTTGTTCGCTTCGCTCACGATGAATCGTTTAATCGTATTTTTTGCGATTTAACGATTTAACGATTGCGCGATTCAACGATTAGTCAACAAGCGTCGTACAAAGATACGGGTTTGGTAGAAAAAAAAGCACGATTAATTGTTTTTTTTGAAGTTTTTATTAAATTTGCGAAAAACAAAAACAACATGAAACGCATCTACTCCATCCTTGCACTGATACTGCTAACCAGCATTGCGTATGCGCAAACCGACACCATTGTGGTTAACAACAAACGCTATATAGTAGTTGAAGAAGTTCCCACTCAAGAACAACATGCACAAGAACAAAAAGTTCAAGAGCAAAAAACTACCACGCCAAAACCAAAATCTAAATTTTGGACCCTAGACAAACTTACCTATGGCGGCGGTTTTGGTTTTAACCTAAATAGTTACGAGTTTTACGTTATGATCATGCCCGAGGTAGGTTATCAACTTTTTGAACCTTGGCAAATTAGCGTTGCTCCTAAATATTCGTACAACGGCGATTACAACGGCAGCTATTCAAATCACACCGTAGGTGTGCGCATTGGCACCCGTGTTGACTTTATTCGTCTAAAACGCCAAACATCGTACAAAACCAATATTTTCTTTGGCTTGGCCTACCAATACGAATACGAATGGGGCGATCATTATCCACGCGAAACCAACTATTTTGATGCCGGCATTGGTATTAGACAAGCCGTTGGATCGCGCAGCAGTCTTTACGTAATGGTAGCTTGGCACTTATATGACAGTTACAACAACGCATGGTTTAACAGTGCCATTCCTACCGTATCAGTAGGCTTTGAAATTTAATATTAACCACAAAAACAACATACCATGAACGCAAAAACCATTTTAGCATTTTTAGGCGGAGCCGCCGTAGGTGCAGCCGTTGCCCTTTTAGTAGCCCCCACTAGCGGCAAAGAATTGCGCGCTAACATCGCCCTAAAAGGAGAAGAATTAAAAAAACAAATCGAACTAAAACTAAAAGAAAAAGGTATTAGCCGCGAAAATTGGGATGCTCTTATCGGAAAAATAGCCGACAGACTAGACGAATACGCTAGCAACAACGAAATTGAATTGGCCGTTCAAGAAGCCATTGACGAAGAAGATATTTTATAATGATAAAAGAATCGTACCAACAACTGTGGCAAGATGGCAAAAAATACCTAGAACTTAGGTACGATTTGTTGCGCGTTGAGTTATTAGAAAAACTATCGCTCATCAGTGCCCTTATATTATCGGTTATAGTAGGCTTACTACTAGGCATCATTGCTTTTACCTATGCATCTGTATTGCTCTTGCTTTGGTTAGAGACCCTATTTGGAAGCATGATACCTGGCTTGTGCATTGTTATAGGCATATACTTACTACTTATTATTTTTGTATTTATCTTTAAAAAACAATGGTTTATCAACCCATTGGTACGCCAATTTAGCAAGATATTATACGCAGAAAAACAACCAGAGAAGGAGGCCTAAACCATGAAACAATCGCCACAATTTGCCAATTTGGATGCCATAATCCAAGAAAAAGCGCGTTTAAAAAAGGCCATCGCAGGGCAAGAAACCCAGTTGCTGCGTAATTTTGAGCAAGCCAAACAAAACACAAGAACCATGCTATCGCCTGCGCGCATAGCAAAGAACCTACTAACACAGTTCTTTACTTGGAAATCCATAAAGAGCAATCCGCTTGCAACTTTTAAAATTGGGTACAAAATAATTGGGTTTTTGATAAAAAAAATACGTTCATAAACGCAATAAATCACTCGTTGCAAACGTTTTTTATTAAAATTACGCAAGTTTTTGCATATTTTTTCTATCTTTGTGCGAAGCATAGTACGATGCTTCGCATTTTTATATCATTCACACAGCCACAAAGCGCTAAGTCAAAGACCCTATTAATACTATGAAACGCAAACTCTTTACGCTTCTTCTGACCCTATTTGCCACCAGTGCAGCATGGGCTCAACCCTACATTCAATCTGTAGAAACTACCGACGATTACTGCCAGAATGGCACCATTATCATCAACGTTATAAACGGAACCGAACCATACGAATATTCGTTAGATGGATTTGCCACTTTCCAAACATCGCCCATTTTTACCAACATGGCCAATGGAGCTTACACGGTTTATGTACGCGATGCCAACGGCGACACCAACCAAACCCCTACCAATAGTGTAGTAGTTAAAAACGAAGTATTGGAATTACTACAAAGCAATCCCATTACCACCCCTGCTAGTTGCTTTGAGAAGAACGATGGTATGGCATCCTTAAAAGTGCGTGGAGGTCAGCCCTACTCGGCCGAAGCTCCTTATAGTGTCATTCTTACCCGTAACAACGCCACCTTTGTAACCGACAAAATGGTATATACAGACGAAGGCGGCATTGCCACCATTATTGAGTTACACAACTTACCCCAAGGCACCTATGTAGGAACCATTCGCGACAAGGGCGGTTGTAGCATTGGCTTTAATTTTAACATTACTGCTCCAGATGCGCTTTATGCCGAAGTTACCAGCAAACAAAACCTAAGTTGCAAAGGCAATAGCAGTGGTATTATTCAATGCACGGTAGTTGGGGGCACTGCTCCTTATAGCATAGCGGCCTACACCGACGCCACCGACGAAAGTAGCCTAGAATCATCGGTTAGTTCGGTAACCGGAACAGCTGTTGCCTTATCTAATCTAAATGCAAAAAAATACTTTATTAAAATAGAAGATGCTAACGGCTGTTTTGTTTGGTTAGAAGAAGAATTAACCGAACCAGCCGACGAATTAGCCTACCAACCCTATGCCAATAGCATTAATTGTAGCGGACAAACCACTGGTAAAGTATTTGGCGATGCCACCGGAGGTACCATGCCTTACACCTACCAATTAGACGGAGTTGACGTAGTTTACAACAGCACCAACAATACTGGTTTGTTTGAAAACCTAGCCAAAGGCATTTACAGTGCAAAAGTAACCGATGCCAACGGCTGTATTTTTATGCCTAATGAATTGCTTACCATTGCAGAATCGGAAACATTAACCGTTGATCCACTAGAAAAATTACCTGCAGCCACCGTTGCTTGCAAAGAATTAAAAAACGCCTCGGTTACCTTTACCATAGCAGGACGCCAACAAGTAGTTGCTCCATCAGATACGGCACGTTACTACAGCATACGATTATTTGACATTACCAACCAACAAGAAATTATTGCCCCTAACTTACAATTCAGCAATAAATTCCACCCTGTTATAACCAAAAACCGCGTAGAAAAAGAACCCGTACTAGATAGCGAAGGTAACCCCACGTTTGATGCCGAAGGTAACCCTATTACCCAAAACGTTACCTACAAGGATACCCTTTGGACAGAAGGTTGCTACGAACCTACCAAAGCACAAGAAGTACTTGACATGAGTGGCCTAGACTACACCGAAGACATGAAAGGGTTTGACTGCGACGACAAAATTACCATTTCTGGTTTAGGAGCAGGCGCCTACAGCGTTCGTTTTTACCAAGGTGAATGCCAATTTGGCGAAACCATGACCTTTACCGTAGAAGTTACTGGCAGTTTACCTATCGTACAAATTAACGACGTAGCTAATTTCTGCGATGGATCTACCTATACCATCAGCCCTACCATTCAGGCTACTCCAGGAACAAACAAATATTCTTGGACACTTGGCGATGTAGAAATTGGCACTAAAAAAGATTTAGAACATACTTTTACCGACCAAGAAAACGGACGTTTACTACAACTTACCGCTAGCAACCAATGCGGCACCAGTAAATCGAATGCCGTTAAGGTAACCGTACGCAATCGTCCATCGGCCATTATTGATACCGACAAAGATTTCTTGTGCCAAAACCAATCGGCTAACTTAAGCATTACCTTTAAAGGCACTGCACCATTTACCTATCAGTTGCCCGATGGCGAAATAGTTAGCACCATGGAGGCTGCTATTGTGCAACAAATTACCCCAAGCGAAGATACCGACTATAGTTTGCTTGCATTAAAAGATGCCTACTGCGAAGCCAATATTGATACCGATGTTACCAATGCGCACATTACCGTCTATCCAGAACCCGATTACGGCATGGTAATAGATGTACCCGAACCCATGGTAGGTGGACGCTACGTTACCATTACCGGTACCGAAGGTTTTGTAGCCTACTACGCACAACTAAACGGTCAACCATTAACCGCTATCGAAAAATCGAACGTATTTAAAACCAACCAATTTGCCTACGGCGACTCTAACAACGAAGTTACCATGCAATTGGTAGACAAAAACGGATGTATGTGGGAAACCTCAGAATCTCGTTCTATTAGTTCTACCCTATTCCCCACCATCTTTACCCCCAATGGCGATGGCGTAAACGACGTGCTATTGGCTGGATACAACATTACCGTATTTGATCGCCAAGGCAATGTCATGTTCCAAGGCAACCAAGGTTGGGACGGCAATGTAAACGGCAAACCTGCCAACCAAGGCGTTTACCTATACACCATCGACATGCAAGATGCCGACGGCACATCGTTTGTACTAAAATTGACTGTAACCTTAGAAAGATAATCATCGTACCATGAAAAGAAATACCACCATAGCATGGAGCGTTTTATTTGGCTTGTGTTGTTCTATAGCAACTTGGGCCGGAAACGTAGCCGGAGATACCCAATTCTTTAAGCACAACTACACGGGTGCCATTAAAGAATACCAACAATCGATAGGCAAAAAAGACAGTGCTCAAAACTGCAGTGAAAAAGCAGCCTACGCCAAATTTAAAATTGGCGAATGCTACTCGTACCTAAACCAACCAGGCGAGGCAGTTCAGTTTATTAACGATGCTATTATTGGAGGCTACCAAGAAGCAGAAGCCTATTTGGTTTATGGCAAGAACCTACAAAAATTAGGCAAATACAAACTAGCCAAAGCGGCTTTTGAAGAGTTTGAGCGCTTACGCCCCACCGACCCTCGCAGCAAAAACCTTAAACTTTCTTGCGATTTTGCTTTGCGTCACGATGCCCAAAACCCCATTGCCCCCGAAAAACGTTTGGATGGTATTAGCACCAGCAACATGGAATACGGCATTGGTTACTACAAAACGGGCATTATTTATGCTTCTACCTATAGCGATAAAAAGGGCATTAAATCAACCATGTATTATAGCGATGCAAACGACAATTACCAAACTGCCAAAACCATCGAAAACATGGTAAAAATGCGCAAACCCAACATGGGAACTTTTGCCATCGATACCTTAAACAACATTTTATACTATTCGCGCTGCGTTAACAACGAAACCAACGATTGCTACATTTATTACTCGGAATTCCGTGGCAACAAATGGAAAAACAAGGGCATGCTTAACATTGGCGACCGCTATACCGACGCTGCACACCCAGCCCTATCTGCCGACGGAAAACGCATGTATTTTACCTCTAACCGCGAAGGTGGTATGGGAGGAAGCGATATTTGGTACATCCAAAAGAAACAAAACGGCAAATGGGATTTAGCCAACCCCATCAATGCAGGTGCGGTAGTTAACACCGCTGGCAACGAAGCCTTCCCCTACGTAGTAGAAAACACCCTAGTATTTGCGTCGGATGGTCATGTAGGTTTTGGGGGATACGACCTGTACAGTGCCCAAATCAACGGAGCCTCTATATCGGACGTACGCAACCTTTACCGCCCCATCAACTCGTCGTACGATGACATTAACCTAATTGTATCGAAAGTAAAAGACGAGGCCTTTTTGGTAAGTAGCCGCAACGTAGAAACCAACGACGACATCTACAACTTTAAAGGTGTATTTAGCAGCATGATGGTATCGGGATATGTGTACGATAAAAAAACACAAGAGCCTTTATCAGAAGCACAAATCATCATCAACGGCATGGGACACTCGCAAACCGTACAAACCGACGAGAATGGTTACTACTATGCCTTTGTAGAAGCAGGCGATTTCTACAAATTATTGGCTAGTTCTAAGGGATACCTATCGGATATTGCCATGATTAAAACCGAAAAAACCATTATTGGAAGCTTCCCAGCCGAACAAGATTTTTACCTATCGCAAGCTGCCATGTCTATTAGTGGTAGGGTGTACGATATGGAAACCAACGAACCTTTTATTAACGAAGATGTGATGCTGCTAGCTGATGGCGAGGTAATTCAACAAACCAAAACCGATATTACTGGCCGCTACACCTTTACCGATTTAGAAAATGGCAAAGAATACCAAGTTAAAGTAAACAAACCCAACTTTTTATCGATTAGTAGCAAACCCTTTGTTTACAACGACCAAAGTGCAGGCAACGCCCAATTTGACTTGGCATCTATTGCATCGGACGTAGCAGGTGGCAGCATGGGCAATGGTAGCAACAACGGCACCAATGGCAACCAAGCAAACGGGGCTACTAACGGCACCAATGGTCGTCGCGAAGTGCAATTGCACGATATTTACTATAATTTTGACAGTGCAAAACTATCATCGTCGTCAAAAGCATCGCTAGACCGCATTGTAATGCTACTAGAATCTAACCCCACCCTAAAACTAGAATTTGGTTCGCATACCGACTCGCGCGGTACCGACCAATACAACGACGAACTATCTTGGCAACGTGCTAAATCGGTAGTTGACTACTTGGTACAAGCAGGCATTGCCAAAGACAGACTTACTTGGAGAGGATATGGCAAACGCTATCCTATTATAAAAAATGCTGTAACCGAAGGTGAACACCGCCTAAACAGACGCACCACCTTTATTATTACAGACAAATAACCTTAAACACCAACCATTATGAAAATGATAAAGAAAATAGGTTTGTTATTCGCTCTTTTGCCCCTATTGGCAAATGCACAATCCGACCCAAAAATAAGTCAGCAACTGCTTACGCAAACGCACTATAACCCTGCCGTAACAGGGTCTACCTGGATGGGTAACATTACCCTATTGGGCCGCCACCAGTTTATGGGATTTGAAGGAGCGCCCACTACGGGCTTGCTTAACTTTGATGTGCTAGCCCCCTCTATTAACTCTGGTTTTGGGTTATCGGTTATGTACGATAAATATGGCCCGATTAACTCGTACAACGCCATGATAAACTATGCCTACCACATTGGCATGGGAGAGCATCACACCCTATCGTTGGGCATAGGTGCAGGGGTACAGATGCGTCAATACGATGCCGCTGGCAACATTTACGAAAACATCCAAGACCCATTAGAATATTACGACCAAGACACCCACCTAGCACCCGATGTAAACTTTGGTATTCAATATTCGTACAAAAATTGGGTAATTGGTGCTTCTATTACCCACTTGCAACGCTACTTTATGAAAGAAGATTTGCGTTTCCAAAACGTAAACTACTATGCGTACACCCGTTATCGCTTTGAATTGGGCCGTTATTGGAACATTACCCCAGGCATTGCTGTTCATTACGATAACGTAACGGTAAACGAAGAAATCAACCTACTAGTAGAATATACCAAAGCCATTTGGTTTGGTGCATCGTACCGCATGAGCAACGAGTTAAAACCCCAATCGGTGGTACCCATGATAGGATTTAACATTACCGATTACGTAAAACTAGGTTATGCCTACGAATATGCCCTTACCAATTTGAACCAATACAGCAGTGGCACACACGAATTGATGTTAACCTTCCGCTTTAAAACCAGAAGCAAAACATACAAAACACCTCGCTTTGCGGAATGGTAACCTTTCGATTAGTCGATTAATCAATTAGTCAATAAAATACGACATGTCTAAAGAGCAAGTATTACGGAAAGAGAAGGAGATGATGGACCAAGCGTTTGAGCGTATGCTTAAAGACTACATGGCATCTCCACATGGAAAAAAAGAAGACATTATACGTAAGGCATACCAATTTGCCTACCAAGCGCACAATGGAATTCGCAGAAAGTCTGGCGAACCCTATATTATGCACCCAATAGCCGTTGCGCACATTGTATGCAAAGACATTGGTTTGGGTTCTACCTCTATATGCGCAGCCTTGCTCCACGACGTAGTAGAAGATACCGACTACACCGTAGAAGACATTAGCAACCTTTTTGGCGAAAAGGTTGCCCAAATTGTAAGCGGACTTACCAAACTTTCTGGCGGCGTGTTTGGCGAACAAGCATCGGCACAAGCCGAAAACTTTCGCAAACTAATTGTTACCATGTCAAAAGACATCCGCGTGGTACTGATTAAAATTGCCGACCGCTTGCACAACATGCGTACCTTAGAGTCGCAACCCGTAAATAAGCAATATAAAATTGCAGGCGAAACCGAATACATTTACGCCCCACTTGCCCACCGACTAGGCCTTTTTAGCATTAAAACCGAGTTAGAAGACCTTAGTTTTAAATACAATTACCCCGAAAAATACGAATTCATTGCTAGCCGATTAGCATCGGAACGCGAAAAACGCATGGACCAATACGACCGTTTTTCGCTACCCATTATGAACCGATTGCTATCGATGGGATTTGAATTTGTAATGAAAGAACGCATCAAATCGGCCTACTCCATCTGGAACAAGATGCAAACCAAGCATGTTCCCTTTGAAGAAGTGTTTGATATTTTAGGCGCACGTATTGTATTCAAGCCCCACCCAGGTGCCGACGAACGCCAAGAATGTTGGCGCATTTACAACCTAATTACCCAAATTTATACCCCACACCCTTCGCGCACGCGCGACTGGGTAACCATTCCCAAATCGAATGGTTACGAGGCCCTACACGTTACCGTTATGGGGCCAGATGGTATGTGGATAGAAGTGCAAATACGTAGTGTTCGCATGGACGACATTGCCGAAAAAGGGTTGGCCGCACACTGGAACTATAAAAAAGATTACTCGTCTAGCGAATCAAAGATAGAAGAATGGTTGGGTACCATTAACGATTTGCTAAAGCACCCCGACTCGGATGCCATGCACTTTTTGGATACCTTTAAACTAACCCTATACGATACCGAAATATTTGTCTTTACCCCCAAAGGCGACATGAAAACCTTGCCTGCGGGTGCAACCGCCTTAGACTTTGCCTTTGACATACACACAGACATAGGCAGCCACTGTATTGGTGCCAAAGTAAACAACAAATTAGTTCCCCTTAACTACGAACTACAAAGTGGCGACCAAATAGAGATTTTAACCGCCAAACAGCAAACCCCTCAACCCGAGTGGATTCATTACGTTACCACGGTGCGCGCCAAACGCGAGTTGAGCAACCTTTCTAAGCAAGCAAACAAGGCATTTAGAGAAAAAGGCGAAGCCATTTTGGACGAAATTTTTGCCTCGTTGGGCATGCACCAATCGGTTCAAGGAGGCATTGTAGGAACGGTTTTAAACACCATCCTATTGCATTTCTCTTACAAAACGCTTGACGAGTTACTGATAGCCTTGGGCAAAAACGAGGTAACCAGTGCACAAATGTATGCGCTGGCCGAAAGCAATGGTCGTATTATAAAAGACCACGAAGTTTACCAAAAACTAACCCAAGCCAACCCTAACGCCACCAATACAGCCCCCATCAATAGCAAGTTATGTACCTGTTCTTGTTGTAACGCCTTACCTGGTGACGAAGTGATTGGGTTTAAAAACCCCGATGGTACCGTATCGGTTCACTTGCGCAACTGCCCCGAAGCCTTGCGATTAAAATCGCAACAAGGGCCTAAAATTGTAGCGGTACAACTCACTCCCGACCCACTTGTAAACTACAATACCTTTATAGAAGTAAAAGGCATAGACCGTAAACGCATGTTGCTTGACATCATCGAAGTAATATCGAACGAATTTGACAACAACATCAACGAACTAAAAGTATCGGCCATTGGCGGTATTTTTAGGGCAATTATCAATGTAGCGGTAAACGATGCCGAGGAAGCCAGAAATATCTGCGAAAAATTACAACTTATTGACGGCATTGAGATGGTCAATAGGGTAAACCAAGAATGAGAAAACTATTAATTTTATTACTAATGAGTACCTGCACAACCGCCGTTGTAGGGCACACCAATGTGTTCTTACAACCCTACAATACCCCTTTTGAAAGCGTCCCTTTTGAACAAATACGCCTAGAAGATTACAGCGAAGCCCTTGACAAAGGATTGGAACAACAAAAACAGTACATAGAAACCCTTACCAACAACTCCGGGGCCCCTACTTTTGCCAACACCATAGAGGCACTAGAAGAGGGCACAGAGATACTAGACCGGGTTACATCGGTGCTATTTAACCTAACCGAGGCGGCTACTAGCGACGAGTTGGACGAATTGGCCAACCACTACTCGCCCATTCTAACCCAAGCCGCTAACGAAATTTTTCAGAACGAAGCCCTTTTTGCCCGCGTAAAAACGGTATACGAACAAGAAAAAGACCAACTAACTGGCTACCAAGCTAAATTGCTAGAAGATACCTACCAATCATTTGTACGTTCGGGGGCCAACTTAAATGCTACCGACAAGGCTACTTTTGCTAACCTATCTAGCCAATTAAGCACCCAAACCTTACAATTTGGCAACAACGTGCTAAAAGAGACCAACGCGTTTACCTTGCACCTTACCCAAGAAGCCGATGTAGCGGGATTACCCCCTACTGCCTTAGAAGCTGCCAAACAAAAAGCTGCCGACAAAGGGCTAGAAGGATGGATAATTGATTTAAGTATGCCCAGTTACTTGCCCTTTATGCAATATGCCCACAACCGAGAGTTGCGCCATCAGCTGTACATGGCATACAACCAAAAAGGCAATAAAGGGGGCGAAAACGACAACAACCAGTTGGTAAAAGACATTGTGAACAACCGCCTTGCCTTGGCCAATTTGATGCAAGAGCCTACCTATGGCAGTTACCGCCTAAAACGTACCATGGCGCAACAGTGCGAAGCCGTATACGAATTACTAGACCAACTTTTGGCGGTTTACTACCCCGTTGCCATGCAAGAAAAAGAGCAAATAACCGCCTATGCCAAACGCATCAGTGGCGACGATAATTTTGAGTTAAAACCTTGGGATTGGGCGTATTACACCGAAAAATACAAAGAAGAAACCTACCATTTTAGCAGCGAAGAGTTGCGCCCCTACTTTGAACTGAACAACGTTATAAACGGGGTGTATTGGTTGGCAGGGCAACTATATGGCTTGCAATTTATAGAAAACGATGCCTTGCAAAAATACCACCCCGACGTAAAAGTGTACGAAGTATACGATGCCGACAAGCGTTACATGGGGTTGCTTTATACCGACTTTTTTCCACGCAGCAACAAACGCGGCGGCGCTTGGATGACCGAATTTAGGGGACAATGGAAAAAAGACGGCAAGGATACGCGTCCGCTCATCTCGATTGTGATGAACTTTACGCCTCCTACTGCCGAAAGCCCATCGTTATTGACTTTTGACGAGGTACAAACCTTTTTGCACGAATTTGGCCATGCCTTGCACGGCTTGCTATCGGACGTAACGTACGCCAGTCAAAGTGGCACCAATGTGTACCGCGATTTTGTAGAACTACCCTCGCAACTCATGGAAAACTTTGCCGACGAAACCCACTTTTTGCAAAAGGTAGCGTTGCATTACCAAACGGGCCATGTTATACCCGATAGTTTGGTGCAAAAACTAAAAGATTCGCGCACCTATTTGGCGGCATATGCTTGTATTAGACAGCTTAGCTTTGGTTACCTAGATATGGCATGGCATACACTAAAAGAACCGTTTGACGGTAATGTTGAGCAGTTTGAGCGTACGGCGTGCCAAAAAACGGCGTTTTTTGGGCCCACTGCTGGGGCGTGCATGAGTACGCAGTTTAACCACCTCTTTGCGGGCGGGTACGCGGCGGGCTATTATGGCTACAAGTGGGCCGAGGTGCTCGATGCCGACGCCTTTGCTGTGTTTAGCGCCCACGGAGGCATTAGCGCCCAAATAGGTAAACGCTTTAGAGATTGTGTGTTAAGCAAAGGCGGCACCGAGCACCCCGCACGCCTGTACGCTGCGTTTAAGGGCGGCGAGCCCACCATTGATGCCTTGTTAAAGCGCGATGGCATCAAGTAGCACGTTGTGCTGACTAATCGGTGAAAGTTGCGATTAAGCGAGAGCAATAGCAAGTTTACTTGATATTGCCGAGCGTGAGCAACTTCATGAGGGCATAGCCCGAATAATCGCGGAACCGTTGAATCGCATTATAATTATTAAACGATTACACGATTAGGCGATTAAACGATTTAACGTTGCGAAGCAACAATCGACAATATTTGTAATACTTTTGTAATATAAAACCTCTTTTGTTGATAAATTAACAGCAAAAGGGGCTTTTTATTTTAATTATTTTCAAACGTTTGAAATATAGTTAACTGCATAATCATGAATAAAAAACCAATATTTATTCACAAATTTTAAAAGATACCCTTGCCTTATCAAATAAAAATACTAACTTTGCGATTGTGCGCTTAAAAGCACACCTTATTAATATAGAGAAAATAAATTAATATAATTATTCACTTAACCTTCAATTATGAAATTACAAGTTAGTAATGTCAATTATCCTAATTGGCGCCCTGTAACGGTAAAATTCCAAGTTCCTGAAGAATTTGCCAAATTACAAGAACTTTCTAAAAACCTTTGGTGGGTTTGGAACTACGAAGCTACCGACCTATTCGAAGAAATGAATCCAGAATTATGGATTAAAGTTGGCGGTAACCCTGTATTGTTGCTACAAAAACTAAAAACAGACGAGTACACCGCTTTAGCTAAAAACAAAGCGTTCATGAAACGTATGAACGATGTTTACGCTAAATTTAAAGCATACATGAACGTTAAACCTAGCAAAAAAGTTCCTTCTGTTGCTTACTTCAGCATGGAATATGGTTTGACCGAAGTATTGAAAATTTACTCTGGTGGTTTGGGTGTATTGGCTGGTGACTACCTAAAAGAAGCTTCTGACTGCAACGTTGATATGATTGCTATCGGTTTCTTGTATCGCTACGGTTACTTTACCCAAAAACTATCTATGAACGGCGAACAAATCGCTGAATACGAAGCACAAGCTTTCGAAAACCTTCCTATCGAACAAATCCTAGACGAAAACGGTAACGCAGTAACCATTAGCTTGCCTTATCCTGGTCGCAACATTTTCTGCAACCTATGGCGTGTTAACGTAGGTCGTATTTCGTTGATTTTGTTAGACTCTGACACCGAATTGAACAACGAAGCAGACCGCGCTCTTACCTCTCAACTTTATGGTGGTGACAACGAACACCGTCTAAAACAAGAAATTATGTTGGGTATTGGTGGTATCGCTGCTTTGAAAAAATTGGGCGTAGAAAAAGAAATCTACCACTGCAACGAAGGTCACGCTGCATTCTTGAACGTTCAACGTTTAATTGACTACTTACGTCAAGGTTTATCGTTCAACGAAGCAATGGAACTTGTACGTGTTTCTGGTTTGTTTACCACTCACACTCCAGTTCCTGCTGGTCACGACAAATTTGACGAAGGTTTGTTCCAACACTATATGAACGACTATGCAAACCAACTTGGTTTGTCATGGACCGACTTTATGAACATGGGTCGCGAAGTTCCTGGTGACTTGACCGAAAAATTCTCTGTAACCGTATTTGCTTGCAACACTTGCCAAGAAGTAAACGGCGTTAGCTGGTTGCACGGTAAAGTATCGCAAGATATGTTCAAAAACATTTGGCAAGGTTACTTCCCAGAAGAATCGCACGTAGGTTATGTAACCAACGGTGTTCACTATCCTACTTGGGCTGTATCGGAATGGCAAAAATTGCACGACAAAAACTTTGGCGAAGAATTCCGTGGCGACCAATCAAACACCAACATTTGGGAAAAAATCTACAACGTAGCTGACGAAGAAATTTGGGAAACTCGCAAAGCTTTGAAAGCTAAAATGATTGATTACATCAAAGCTAAATATACCGAAAGCTGGTTGAAAAACCAAGGTAATCCTTCTCGCACCATGAGCGTACTTAACGGTATCAATCCTAATGCACTTACCATTGGTTTTGGTCGTCGTTTTGCTACTTACAAACGTGCTCACTTGTTGTTTACCGACCTAGATCGTTTGGCTAAGATCGTTAACAACCCTCAATACCCTGTACAATTCTTGTTTACTGGTAAAGCTCACCCTGCTGATGCCGGTGGTCAAAAATTGATCCAAAACATCGTAGAAATTTCTCGTCGTCCTGAGTTTGTAGGCAAAATTATCTTCTTAGATAACTACGACATGGCTTTGGCTAAACGTTTAATTTCTGGTGTTGATATTTGGTTGAATACTCCTACTCGTCCATTGGAAGCATCTGGTACTTCTGGCGAAAAAGCAGAAATGAACGGTGTTCTTAACTTCTCTGTACTCGATGGTTGGTGGTTGGAAGGCTACCGTCCGGGCGCTGGTTGGGCTTTGACAGAAAAGCGTACATACCAATATCAACCGCATCAGGACCAGTTGGATGCCGCTACTATCTACGGTTTGCTCGAAAACGAAATCTTGCCGTTGTACTACGCTCGCAACGTGAAGGGTTACTCTGAAGGTTGGGTGAAGACTATCAAGAACTCTATCGCTCAGATCGCTCCTCACTACACTATGAAGCGTCAGTTGGATGACTACTTCACTAAGTTCTACTGCAAGGAAGCTAAGCGTCATGCTGAATTGGTAGCTAACAACTATGCTAAGGCTAAGGAAATCGCTGCATGGAAGGAAGAAGTTGCTTCTAAGTGGGATGCTATCGAAGTTGTTTCAACTGAAAAGTGCGAAAACATCGTGAACGGTAACATCGAAAGTGGTGTAGAATATACTATCACTCACGTAGTAGATGAAAAGGGCTTGAACGATGCAATCGGTATCGAAGTAGTTGCAATGCACAAGAACGCAGAAGGTAAGGAATGTGTTTACTCAGTAACTCCGATGGAAGTTGTGAAGAACGAAGGTAACCTTTATACTTTCTCTGCTAAGTTCAGCTTCGACAACGCAGGCGACTTCAAGGTTGCTTACCGTATGTATCCGAAGAACGAAGCGCTTCCTCATCGTCAGGACTTCTGCTATGTTCGTTGGTTCAACTAATATTGAAGCAAATAAAAACAATAATAAGAGAGCTGCCCTTTTGGG
>ERZ808032.20-NODE-20-length-29117-cov-12.447486_pt1 | contig 29117 bp, 53 predicted proteins | sample MGYA00380187_ERZ808032 | MGnify/ENA primary metagenome ERZ808032 (study PRJEB31490, sample SAMN06133378) | cow dung metagenome | isolation source: M10 | host: cow | place: China: Chengdu | collected 2015-05 ...
CTGGCTATTTGATGTTTTTTCTCGCTTTGATGCCCGCTACCCCTTTTTTATTTTTCATCAGGTTGCCTCACAAGATTTCCATCATCATCGAAATAAAAATCCTCTCCAACCTCAGGAGAATTGTGATGCTCTTTCCTGTGGCATTCAAAGCATAAAGCTTCAAGGTTGTCAGGGTTCAATGCAATCATTGGATCCTTGCAATTATTTTCATCCAGCTCAATCTTGTGATGCACATGCTCAGCTGGGACCGCTATGCCTATCTTGATGCAGCGCTCACAGACTGGATGCTCGCTTAGATAGGTCGCTCTGCATTTCTTCCATTTTCCGCTCCAGTAGAATTCATTCTGTTCTTTTCGATTATCTTCATAGAAGCTCATATGTTTTTGTGCAACAAAAAACAGCCTGAATCTCTTCAGACTGTTTTTTGTATTATTCAATAGGAGTTTTTAGTTATGACACGAAAACAAACATACTTTCAGGTCCAGCTTTAACTGATATCATAATAACATGAAAAAACTCCCCTTGAGTATCGCACTTTTTTATAACTTTTTTTATACACTGCTGCATATGGCTTTCATTTTCGCTGATTATCGGCTTTAAATTCTCTTTAGCTTAAATCTTATTGACTATACCTCTTGAAGTGCCTTATTCGTCAAATTTGCCCCTATGTTTTTTAACCAACAAAAAAAAGATGCACTGCTGCATCTTTTTCTGCTCTCCACAAAAGGAAAAAGATTTGTTGGAAAATGCCATTAATCCGAACGTCAACGGATAATTATATTATATTCAACTAGACTCCCCTTGAGTATCGCACTTACTATATTTTCCCTTCAAGCTTCATTTTAAACCTCTCATCGCCATCTTTAATCCCTTTATGATGGCCTTTGCCTGTTCCTTATCCATGTAGATTCTTATTTTTTCAGGATCCGGATCATCTATCTCACCAATATGAAACTCAATTTCTACGCAGCGACCAATAATTTGATAAGGGCTATTATCAGCATATAATTGATGCTCAGGAAAACTGCCTTGTCTAGAATAGCCATATATTCCTTGACCTAGTCTAAATTCTCTAATTTTCATTTTTTCCCCTTTCACTTTTCTTTTTATCGCACTTTATACTCTTATGGATATTATATCCAGGATTCTCACAATGATTTCATCATTGACTTCAGCCGCTGCAATCCTTGCAGTAACAATCGTATATCCATTGTAAAATTTTGCCTGATCCACAATTCCGCCTTTACTTAAATGGAGTCTCCTCTTCCAGTATTTCGTTGCTGGTAGCCTTATTACTTGACTCTGGCATGTTGCTATTGATTTTAATACTGCCTTCTTCACATGAATTGTCATTTTCAAATTCCTCTAGCGCTTTAAGCGCAAAGCCAAAATGTGCTCTGATTGAAATAAGCTGCATAAAATATGCCTTCAGCTCACCATTCTTTCCTGATAGATTTATGTGATAGTCTTTGAGATGATCACATTCTTGCATTCCAAGATTCAGCTCATTAATTATTATTTCCTTCTGTTGCTCCGTCATTTCTTCTCCTCATACCCAATCAGCTGATATAATTCTATTTTTGTATCTATGAGTTTTTTATCGATGTAGTCTTTTAATCTTTTATCTCGTGAGTTGCAAAACCATTTGTTTTTAAAATCTTTCAGTTTTTCTCTATAGCTCTCTTCACTACTATCTCCACTTTGCCACCACTCTAGACTTTTCAGTACATTCGCAAAATCACAAATGAATTCATTCATCTCAATATCATACATTCTTCCGCTGCATTCAGTTAGCAATTTATCGTAGACATAATCATAACTCCCACCACTCATTAATTATTTACCTCTCAATTAATTTAATCTTAACCAGGTATCTATATCCCATTCTTGATATTTCTACCATCGCATCGACATAGCTGACATGTCCTCTTCCAAAAGTCGCAATTCTGACTTCCTGAAGCTTTCCATTCTTTGCTGTGTCAAACTTCCGAACCCAATATGAATTATATGGGAGTATGATCTGATCAGTATCATAGGATGTCAGCTCATGCATTGTATTTTGTGTTACATGAATTGTAATCATTCAGTGTCCTTTTTTTATCAGCTCATCAAGATGCTTACCAAGTATTCCAACAGCCATACCAGCTGCAAATGATGCTGCTGGAGATTCTAGCTTATTGGATTCATAAAATATCTCTGTATAGACTTTTTTATACCATGCTTTGATTTCATCTTCTGTCATTTATCTTTCCTCATTTTCATAATCAGGGATTGGCATTAATCTTGTTATTGCAACTTCCTTAGTCATTCCAAATCTTCCTCAACTTTCCCCATTCCTTTGGAGTCTTGCCCCTAAAGTAACAGCCTTTATGCTTATACCAGAAGGGACAATCTTCACAGGTAGGTCTTGAATCACAAATATCTAATATTGTGCTTTCAAGCTTCACTTTTACCGGAATCGTCAGCTCCATCGTTCTCTCCTAGAATTTTTCTTGCATTTTCTCCTGTCTCATTGCTCAATGGACCAAAGCTCTGAATATATGTTTCAAGGATTATAGCTTGAGTATTCAAATTTCCCTTCGTTGCCTCAAGCATACCAATCAATGCATCCTCATTAGCTTTACGCTTCATTTTGGCCAAGCTTCTATCAGTTGGATAGATTACCAGGCGATTTTGCGAGACTCCTATAGAATCTACTTCGCATTTAATGTATTCCGTCTGCTGCAATTGCGAGCCTAAATATCTTGTCAATGTTAGATCATCATCCTGACAAAACAAAATTTCATGATTGCGGAATGGATCATATAAGTTCAATATATCCTCAACTGTTATTTTCATTCTTCATTTTTTCCTTTAACTTTTCAATTTCTTCAGGTGACATGTCTGCCAGCTTTTTCATTAAATCCAATTGCTCTTCATTCTCTCCAGTTATTATCTCCTCTTCTTTGCGCATTGTATGCTTAGAAAATTCATATGCAGCTATAACCTTAGGCAGCATGTCCATGAAGCCGCCTTTAATATCCATTATTTGTGAAATTGCAAAGGCAAGCTGAATCCTTGAACAACTTAATAAGCATTGAGGCTGTCCGTTTTTTATCTCCCAACTGATCCTATAATCGCCATGTATCATATCTTCAGGATCTTGCATTATTGTTAGATGTGCAAGCATTGTTTTTATGCCGTGAAGGTCTACAGCTTCATTTAGCTTTTTCTGAAGCTCTTCGCGTCCTTTTGTAAATTCTTCATAGTTCATTATTCGTTCCTCACCTCATTTATCATTTGCAGATATAAATACACTGCTGCAACAAATCCGCAATTAAATTTATCGTTTATATCTAATTCATTCGCGTACTCAGTCAATTCTAACAAAGCACGTTTTTCTCTGGCTATTCTGTCAAACTCGTCCTCCATAGCTTGTAATGCTTTATTCCTTTTTTCATCTTCTGGCACAAAATCCAGAATATATTCTACTGCCTTTTTAAATTCCATTACCTTGCAATACCTCGATTATCTCCATCAAGTATTCTGGAGCAATCGGCCCTTCTAATTTTCTAATTTCTTCAAGCTTTTCTATAGCCTCATTCACTTGCGCTCTTATGCACAAAAGCTCTTCAATGCAAGCATATGCCTGGATTAATCGAAGAGCCTCTAAAATCCCTGTGCCTTCATTCAATCTATTTTTTATTTCATCAGCCAGCTCAGCCGCCTGATCTTCTGTTATTCGTTTAAATACTCGCTTATTCATTCAAGTACCTCTCAATAATCTGATCAAGCTCCTCACCTGTCTCTACTTTGTTCAATCCATCAATCTCGATTCTGAATCTTAATGTCCTCAGATCACTCGCAAGGTTTATTCTTCTCATTTGCTCTTCAAAAAGTTCCTTTTCAGCTCTTTGGTAAAGCTGCAGCATATGAAGATAATCAAGGATTAGTGCAAGCACAACACCGACCCAGATTAAAGTTCCGAGCATTTCATTCTTTGTAAATATATTTACTATTGCCAGGACAAACATGCTCAAAGAGATAATGAGTGCAATCTTTGATTTTATGTCTGCCTCTTTAAATACTTTTATCATTTTTAAACTCCTCAAACCAGGCCGCAAGACTATCTTCGCAAGTAGTACATAGATCAAGACTTTTGGAATATCTTGTGGCCGTGGCCATAACTTTCGATATTTTAAATTTTGGATAATCGCCAGTCGGCTGGTAGGACCTATGGCATCTATCACATTCTTTTGCATTCATGACTTATTCTCCACATAATATAACAATCCCTTTATTTCCTCAATGTGAAATCTTTTTTCCCACTCTCTTACATTGACCACTGGCCCATATTTTGCATGGATGATGGTTGATGTCCATCTAGTATCGCCATCAACCATGTGGCAGCCGTCACAGGTTGGACCACAATCTTTATCGCAGATATAAAGAGCTCTATTTGGCAGTATTGGATTATCTTTCATCTCTCATCCCCTCATACTTATCAACTAATCTATCAATCTCATGCTGGCCAGCTTGAAGGCCCATTGCCTTACCATACCAGCAATCAGTGACATCCTCACTCTTTTTCAAGTATTGCAAGCTCTTTTGCTCTAGCTTGCTTGATAAAATCTTTAGGTCCTTGATCATTTTCCTTTGCAAGTAGTTCATTACTCATCCCTTCGCCTTGATTAATTTGATATATACATAATCGCCATAAGTGTCTCGCCACTTGTATGCATCTGGCAGACTGTCAACCCAGACATCGATTGAAGTGCCGTTTCTGATGGAATCGCCTTTTCCATCTCCATCAGTGTCCATGCCGGCACCTGTGTCTCTGAACTCAAAATATCCTATCAGCTCACCAACCGAACCATCTTCATTGACCGCGTTCAGCTCTGCAATATCCCAGAGCCAATCTTTTTTTTCCAGCAGCAACTCCGTAGTAAGGCATTTTCAAAGTGGCAGTGCCTTGATGCTCACAGTAACATGTGCATCTGATAATCATCGGCTCTTCATAGGCATCCGGCACAACTGTCTGATATCTGACTTTCGGATAATAGGCTTCAACTCTGCTGCAATCGCTTACCAGAAGGATAAGCATCACCAGGATGCAAGCTGCTCTTTTGGCTCTCATTCTTTTTCAATCCTCTCTCTGAATCTCAATATCTTGCCTTCCTTCTTACGAAGGCCCCATGCACACTTTTCGCAACATTTAGGACACACACCAGCTTTGATTGATTCCTGGCACATGGTCGAATTGCGCATGTTGTAGTCAGCATCAGACTCATCTTCCCATGCTTTTTTCTCTTTTTCATAAAGCACCATGCTGATGATATATACTAGTCTGATGCCACTATAAGTATCAAAATTAATCCGATGAGTATTTTCATTAGCTCGCTCCCGTTCTTATTCAGGCTTAAAGCCATACATTTTTTCAAAAATTTCTCTATCATGCCATGCCACATATAGCCTATCGTCTTGCTTGAATTTTGCTTCTGGATTATTCCAGACCTTGCAAGCTCCAAGGGCAGCCTCTTCATAAGTGCCTGTGCTTCTAACAGTCCAGTCCAATTCATCCACTACATGCTTTTTGCACTTTGGACAAATGTAATACATGACGTACCGCTGTGGAATATCCTCTCGGCCATCCATCCAGCACTTTGAAATGTGCAGCCAAGGCTTTAAGCCGCAGCATTGATTCGGATATAGATCATCAATCGACATTTGGCCATCGCATTCATAATTGTCAAAGCTCATTCTTCTCTCCTATAAGGCTCTGGAGCTTCCATCCAGGCAGTCACATTTTCAATCACTTCACTGCTTTTTGCGATAAATTGGCCAAAAGAGTTGAATGTGGCCACATACAAAATTCCATTTGCATCGCAACAGATGACATCTTCATACTCCTCAGGTATCATGTCTACATTCCAGACCAGTTTTTTTTCTCTCTTCATAACTCTCCTCACACTCCTCGCACAGCCAGCCAATACCTTCATACCAAGACCAAGGGCCTTGCGTATCGCCACAGCTGATGCAGCAACCTAATAGATCAAAGCAATTCATCAAATCTCCTTTGCCAGCAAGTAATAATATTTTCTTCTTCGCTCGTAATACATTGTCCGCTCACAAGGTAAGCCTTGCGCTTTCATATCCTCGAAGGTCACATCTTCGTTGATAACTGACTTCAAGATAAACTCGCCAATATCACCGCCAGCATCAAAAGCTGCATGCTCCACAAGTAGCATCTTTCTTCGGATTTCAGCTCTTCTTGCTGCCAGGTCTCCAGTTGAATCATTGACTCTTCCAGATCCGTGGCCTTCCTGATCGTAAGCGATAGCTTTCACTGAATCTTTAAGCGAGTTGTATTCATCAAGCCATTCGGGATATTTCAGCGAAAACCATTTTGCGTAGCCGTATTCCTTGCGAGATAACTTATACTTGCCTGTATATTCCATCTTTCTGGCCATAGTCGAACCCACCTTTCAAGAAATCAACAAGCTCATCACGTCTCAGTTTCTTATCAGCGACTTTTTCCTCGAAGAATTCAATCTCACGATCCAATCTGTCGATGTGCTCCTGTGTAAGACTCACAACAATCTCAGGAATGAGATACTTCTGAACCGGCTTTTCAACCGGTATGGAGTCGCTTTTAATTGACGTTTTTTCGTTTTCGTCCTTTTTAGTGATTTCGCTACCGCTCTTTTTCGGCCTTCCAGGCTTTCTTTTTACTGCTGCATTCTTCAAAAAATTCCCTATCTCCTCAAGAGTACAGTTATTTTCTTTGGCGATGCGCACCATGTTGGCCTTAGAAGGGTCCTTCTGGTAGGCTTCTACAATCTCAGCAGCTGTCCAATTCATAACTCTTCCCCCCTTAATACTCTTATTGCATGCAAACTCTCCTTTTCATCGATGTGATAATTTTTGCCAAACCTCAGCACAAAATCATCAGTTTGGAAGTAACTTTCATAGGCGCTTTGAGCTTTATCCTGGATGAATGCAGCAATAACATGATTGTTATGCACTGCATTTTTGCCAGTCCTGTGATGCTCAGGGCAAAGATACACTTTGAGCCCTGTGCGTTCAGATATTTTTCGATTTGCTGTGCCGCCGATTGCGTGATGCTCTTCAGTACACTTCTCAGAATAATCTCCTAAAAGCTCACAAAGATAGCATCTTCCATCAGGTATTTGAATTATCGACCTCATCTTCGACACCCAGCTGCTCTTTTAATTTGTCTGTCCAACTTGAGACTCCTCTCCTGGTGGAGCTCTTCGCATGATCATAATTCCTTTCTAACCACTCGCATAAAGATTTCGCTGCCATCAGATAGGCCCATTCCCTTTGAACGGCCTCACCCTTTACAACAACAATTAGATCCTCATCCGAATAGACTTTGATTTCGATTCCTTCTTCAGAAATTCGCACAATTCTCCATAGCCAAAAGTCATATTTGAATTTTGCGAAAATCTCAAAGAATAAATCCATGCTTGCGCCCACGCATATCACACTCATTTGTTAACCAGTTGCGATATCCATTGCGCTCGTTAATGTGCATTTTTAACATTTTTCCTTTTGATTTTTCTGAGATTTCTTCCCAGATTTCGGCATGCTTAACCTTGCAGCCTTTTGCTCCGACAAATCCTGATGCTTGCCATTTCTCAAGATACTTGAAGGAATAGCCAACTGTTGAGCTGACGTGAATGTGTATCGTGTCAATCTCTCTCAGGTAGTCAAGAGCTCTATTGATGCCAATGAGCACTGCTTCATGCTCTGAGGCATTTTGAACAACTCCAAACAAAGATTTTCGATTGACATCATCCTGATCAGTAAAGACAATGCCGATGATTCCATCAGATTGCTTTGGCCACTTGATAGATGTCTCAAGGTATACATGGACAATCACCCAGTATCACCACACATTTTTTCAAGAATTGAATCCATATCATCAGGACTGTAATCTCTTTGTGAGAAATTGTTAAATTTTCCCTTGCCTTTAGGTTTGGTTTGTGTTACGCGCGCACGCGCGCTATTATATCTAGATTCTATAGTTCTTGATTTATAGTTCTTGATTAGGTCTCGTTTCGATACCACCCCTGGACTCGTTTCGATACCACCCTGGTCTCGTTTTGAGTCCACCTCTGAATCATGATTTTTATCCTGATCCTCATCCTCATCGACTAACTTTCTGACATAGATTCTGAATGCCAGTCCAGCTTTCTCTCTTTTCTGGACAATCAGATCATATTCTTCGAGAGCTGCAAGAGCTCTTCTTGCTTTCTCTCGACTCCATCCAGTTTCATCAATGATTTGATTGAGCGTAAAAAAGATATAAATATCGCCATTTTGGTCAAATCGCCTTTTCTCCATCGAGTAAGTCAGCCGGTCATAAAAAAGCATGTAAAGGATTCTGGCCGAATCGGACAAATCTTTATACTTTGATTTTTTCCCCATTATTGCCCGCGGAAATTTGAAGAACATGTAATTTTGAAAATCACTTTGGTTGAAAAAACTGCTCATATTATTCTCCACTTTAAAATTTTTTATAAAAACACTTGTGTTCAATCTGTGAACGTGTTATATTCTTTTCGAACATTCTTCCATGTTGAAGTTTTGTTTTATTAATGTTGTATGAAAGAATTCTCTGTCTTTTGATGGGGGATTTTTTTATTGGAAAAATTAGAAATAAAAAAGCGCTCTTCTCTCGAAGAACGCTTTACTTTTATCTTTTTTTCGTGATTTTATCGGTATAGAAACAGATATTTATCCGATAGAATGAAGTCTGGCATTCTCCCCACATATAAAATTTTTGTAATACTAATGTTGTAATTTGGATTATAGCCAATTTTATTCCTTTTGTGAATAACAATTTTTAGACCTAGCAATTTTCATGAATTAAAATCTCGATTAAACTACTAGCAGAAATGTTCATTTCACGCGCTTTCGCATGAAGCTTTTCTTTGCTCTTTGGATATAGTGCAAAATTTACACGTTCCTTTTTTGTGCAAGATGGTGCTTTGAGCTCATTGGCTTCATTTATGCGTTCCTGAGACTCTTTTCTTTTCGCTGATGCCTGGTTGAAATCAAATTCTTTTTTCATGTGATTATCTCCATCCTTCCTTCAAGTTCAATTCTGTCTTAACGAATCCATAGATCTGAGCAAATTGTTGAGCTCCCTTTGAGCGTGGAGCATACTCAAGTATAGACTCGCCACAAGCTGCAGCCTGGTTGAATGCCGTACAGTCTGACAAGACCGCGGTCCTAAGCTCTGGATATTTGCCTTCAAACCATTCCATGAAGCTTTTAGAAATGTTGTAATGATTCCACCTGTTAAGGATGATTAGAATCGGCTTCTTCTCTTCCAGTGACATCGCAATGTCAATCATACGCTCAAGAGCTGGAATGTCTCGTGTCCCCATCAGTGTAGGAATTATGATCAGGTCAGCTGATTCCATCCAGATTTTTGTGTCCTCAAGAAGAGCTCCTGGAGTGTCTACAACAGTAACCGCTGCATCCTCACACTGCTGAGCTTCATGAAGGCTTCCGAGCTGCTGATCTAAATCGACCATATTATGACGAATGCCATCTTTTAAAAGATGATCGCACAATAAATCGCAGCAAAGAGTCTTTCCGACTCCACCTTTTTGATTGCATACTAAGATTGTTTTCATAGCATTCTCCTTTTCTTTAGTTGCGCAATTTATACATAACACTTGCATAACTATTGTATAAATGTTGTGTAATATTTACGCACTTCATGTGTAATAATATAGTCGTTTCAAAAACTAAAAGCAATAGCAAATTAAAGGAGATTTTTATGGGATTATTTGATTCAAAAACTAAAGAAGATAAACAATCTGAAAAGCTTCAGAAGGTAATGCAGCGATATCATCTTGAAGATTGCTCACAGGAGCTTGCTCCACAAGTCCAAGAAATCGGACTCGCTCTCATGGGAAATAAGGCTCTTGAATTTGGCCAACTTCTTCAGGGCAATAGTGTAGATTCAGTTAAAATGTCTTACCTTGATGCGATTGTAAAGCAAAACTTCATGATCATCAAATTGCTGGACCAGATAGCAAATAAATAAACTTATTTACTTATTGTGTATTAGTTGCGTATATCTTGCGTAAGAGTTGCGTAGGATATACGCAATTTTTATACAAAAAGAGCACAACATTCAGCTGTGCTCTTGCAATCAATATTCAATTCATTTATTCTATTTGTGGGTGCAATGTCCTTTTCTTAGCCTGATCGCCTTGTGGCTTTGAAAAGGGCATTTTTTTATAATCTTCTAAGAATCTCAGCTCTGGCTGCATCATACTGGAATACTTTGTCAGAGTCTTTTGCATCATATTCTTTGATGCTCAGGTGATAAGCTCGAAGCAGCTCACGGCCTTGAGCTCCCTTCAGCCACTTGATTCTTTCTTCCATTGTGAATTCTTTTACTCTACGCAATTTCGTTCTCCTTCCCAGGCAGCACAAGAATATATATCTCTTGATGCCTCGATTCTCTGCCGCAAATATGTTGTAGTTTAAATTTTTTGTCTCGTTTCCCATTATTACTGTGCTCCTTTTACATGTTTTTTGTTAATATGGTCTCTATGCAAAGCCAGAAGATATTCTGACATTGACATCTTTTGCTTATCAGCTTCAGCTTTGATTTCATCTTTTTCATCTGCTGCAACCCTGATCTGGATATATTCTTTTTTCATAATTATCCCTCTCTTACATTTCTCCTATTTCAAAATTAATTGGTACGCATATTATAATATACATTGTAATGACATTTGTCAATACATAATTATATAAAAAGTAAGTAAGAATTGCATAAGAGTTGTGTAAGTATTAAGTAATTTTAGGCATAAAAATAAAGCCGATAAATTACTAAAGTAGTAATCTATCGGCTTATTTATTCCCAACCTCATGCGAGGAGTATGGGCTAATACGTCAATACAACGCTGAAACCAACATTAAGAGCTGTATCGTTTACTGAATAATTAATAGCTATCGAATGAGTTGATGGAGTCGCTACAGCTATAACTCCACCATATGTGCCACCTGTTAATCTGCAATTTCCACATGCTCCCAAAAGGTAATTAGTTCCAAGATTCGTAGGGAAATATTCTGCTGGTATTGTTATTACAATTTCACCATTTCCAAACCCAGGATCTCTTGAGCCAGTTAATTCGATTCTAGTAGTGCGAGATTTAGGGCTTACCAATACTTGTAAATACACACTGCCTGTTACTGAGCATTGGCTTGTTATATCTAGAAGCTTCTCGCCATTCAGCTCATTAATCGCGCCCACAATCTCTTTGCTGGTCGTCTCAAGAGCATCATCGACAATATCCTGTTTTTCATCGAGCGCGCTCTGAAAGTCCACAGGAAGCTGTGTATGTACTGCCTTGATAATATATACACTGCCACTGATTCCACTTCCAGCATCACCTACTGGATAGAGCTCTGCTCCTGATACTCCATCAGGAAGGTTGAATGTTGTGCTGCCATCTCCAGAGCCATACTTTGTGCCAATGACTTCAAATAACTGTGCGTATGTGGTACGGCTCACAGCTGAGCCATCACATAAGAGCCAGCCTGTTGGAGCTGCATCGCCACCATAAGGCAAGATTGCCCCAAGAGGAGCATCTGCATATATACTATTTATTTGACTACCGGCTACCTGTCCAAGCGCTCCAGTAGTCTGATCTACTTTGTTATAGCTCATATCCGGCTCCTTCCTTAATTCGTTTTTGTATATTCGACAGTTACAATGTAATCAATACGTTGAATGTTATCAGCCTCAAGTGACTCACTCATTAATGATATTGAATGGCCTGTTTTATGATGTCTTATATGGCATGTGGTCGCTAAATCTCCATTAGCTTTAAATGCGATAGATGGAATTTGATATTCATAATTATTTTGTTCATATTCAATCATTCCATATGCATTTATTACTTCCTCAACTCCGGAATCAATTAGCCCGACATTAAATTGTCTTAATGCCGAATATGTAACATAAGTATCCGCATAGCCTCTGAATGTTCTTCTATATACTTTTCGGCCATTGAATTCTATTGATGTTTCGATTTCGGAAGTAGAAAATGATGAATTTTTGTAAACTCCCCCAGAAGTAACTAAATTAGGACTATCTTCTGTAGGTGCCTGGTCAACATTTCCGGTATACTCATCATTTGTTATTGCTGCGTGAGTATACTGCTTTTTTTCTTCAAGTGTTAAAGCTTCCCATTCTTCAATTGTGCCTGTGAAGAGGTTGACTTCCGTCTTAATCTCATTTGTTTCCTCATCAATATCAATTCCAGGGCCTTCTGTAAGCACTGGCTGCTTTTCTGCTAATTCTGAGCCAATAACATCAAGCTCTGAAGCCATCTCGCTTTCAGCTGTTGAAAGTGATCCAATCTGAGAGGTCTGAGTGCTATTTTCTGCTGAGAGCGAGCCAAGACTTGAATTTTGAGTTGAATCTACTTCAGACTGAGATGAAGAGGTTGAAGATGCTGCAGATGCAATCTCACTCAATGACTGAGAATGCGCATCAAGTTCTGATGCTGCAGTGCTATTTTCAGTTGATAATGAACCAATCTCAGAATCATGCTCAGAAGCTTCAGTGCTAAGAGATGCAAGCTCTGAAGAGATATCTGATACACTCATCGACTCAAATTCTGAAGCCAGAGAGCCTATTTCAGAGGTCTGCACTGTATTTTCTGATGCAAGCTCTGAGGCTGCTGCTGAAAGTGATTCGATTTCACTTGAGACATCACTTCCACCGCCTTGATCAACCCATTCTACATCACCATCAGCGTTGCTCTTCTTTGCAAGGACCTGTCCTGTTGTACCGCCTTCAGGCACACCAGAGCCGCCTGATCCATTCGTTACCTGGAATTCATATGTCCTTCCATCTGTGAGCGTTATCGTGTAGGTATCTACTAGGCCAATAGTGGCAGTTTTGTCAATTGAATAGATGGTAGCGCCGTCCTCTCCATCTTTGCCATTTGTAACATTGAAGGTATCAGTCTCGCCATCTGTGTAGGTTATTGTGTAAGTATCTACTAGACCAGAAGTGCCTGTCTTTTCGATTGATGTAATTCCAACACCATCCAAGCCTGGCACAGATGTAAAGAGTCCACCATCAGCATATGATTGTGTATCTGTTAGCCAGATATAGATGTGTGTAGGATTGCCAACAAGATAAGCATTGCCAGCATCACTTGTTGGATGAGCTGCTTCAAGTTCTGCGAGTGTATCATACTGGTCCCTGATCTTGTAGCTTCCGCCACCAATTCCACCGGCATCAATAATTTGCTTTAGCAAAAATTCAATGCGTGATTGTGGGTCCTCGATTTCAATGGACTCGCCCAACAGTCTACGCAAGAGCTTTTCGTCTCTTGACATTAAGCTTATATCCATTTCTTACTCCTCTCTTGTGTAATTAATACTTAACTGTTACTTAATAAATACTTAAAAGATACACAATTCTTATGCCTTTTTAAGCTTTCCGGCTTTCATCAGATCTATCATCAAAAGATTCTGCTTTATGCTGCCTTCATAGCCCTTGATGCCGTTTGCCTCAGCAATTTTCTTTCTATGTGCAAAGCTTGTGTCCTTCTCTCCAACTGTCGCAAGAGCCGACACTATGCTTGTGCCTTTGCCGGTATATTTTGGATAATATGCTGCTATAGTCTCAACTGGTGACTTGCCTAAGACCACCACCACAATGTGGCCCTTCTTTTTTGAACATAAGATATCGCCTGTCATAAGCTGATCAGGACTCTTCACATTAAAAGTCTCTACAAGTCCGCTATTTAATAGCACACTCTTAGCATTTTCTGTTGTGAAGTTGCCAGGGTCGAAGCCTGTGGCCTCAATGATTACCTCTCTCACAAGTGAGGAGCAGTCGCAATTTGTTTTCTTTGTTGTATCAATTTTTGTTTTCAAGATATCCCCACGTCTTGCTTGAGAATATCCGATTTTTGCGTTATTACATGCAGCAACCATCCTCTCAGCTGCTTTGTGTCTCCAGTCAACTTTCAAAAGTCTAAATCCATACCAGCCAAGCTTGTGAAAATAGTATGGCTGCATAGATACTTCGCCCTTAAAATCATTTCCCGATCCAGTCTGAAGCTGGTCCCCAGCTGCTCCATTCAATTTGCCAAATTCATCATGCCTGGCTGAGCCTAGTGTTACATTAATAGCCATCGCCGCCTCTCTTTCCGGCCAAGAATGCATTGAGATTTTCTTTTGCATCCATTAGGCCCCTTGAAGGTTGCTTGTGTTCTGTAAGACAATATTCAATCTCGAATTCAGTTAATGCCATAATAGAGCGCATCATTGCCTCGATTGCTTTGTCGTTTTCCCTAAATTTAACGTTTCCTTGAAGAAGTGAAGCCTGGATATTTTTGACTGTAACTTCAAGCTCCATGACTTTTTCCTCAAGTGTTGTTGTCGGTTTTCTTAGGAAGGTCTTGAAGGCCCACAAGAATACACAAATCTGAAAGAAGGCCAACATGATCTGCATGATTAATAGTGTTGTTTGCATAGGCTTATTCCTTTACCTCTGGGAGTCCTGTTACAATACTATTTACAATTGACAAAATCATTGCGAAGGCTGTTGCTGACAACAAATATTCCCAGTTTACTTCATCAATGATTTTTGCAGTGCCTACTGATGCCAGGAAAACCTGTCCGCCAGTCCTCACTGCACGATTAGCTGCTGCAATCCAAAATTCTTTAGATCTTAACATGGCAATTCTCCTTTCTTAAATAAAAGAGGAGCACAATCTTGTGCTCCTCAGTCTTTTTTTTCTTCAGCTCCTACTCTGTCGCCATCCTACTCCGTTATATAATGATTTATCCGACAACCTTGGAGGTACATCAGACACCTTTAAATTTGCAACTGACGGTAGCGGTAATTATGGCTACGTTAAGAAAGTAGGCGGTGCTGATACATTTTTCCCTTTTAAGAGTGGGGATGGTATGCCATCATATTCAAACGCTGTATTGCTTACACTTAATAGCACTTATACACCACCAAGCGATGGTATTATTCTTTCAGTTACAACTCAAATACTAAATAATAATAAAGGAAGCAGACAAGTCCTTACAATTAATGGTGCGCCTGTACTCCAATTATGTCTATTATGTAGAGGTACTACGTATGATTATTATACATATGGTAATGCTCAAAGAGTTGTAAAGAAATCATCAACAGTTCTTGTACCTGATAGGGGTGCGTTTTATTTTATCCCTTGTGACATTGCAAGCATACCTGATTATTCAAGTAAGGTATCACTAACTCTTGGTGGTTCATACACGCCAACAAATGATGGAGTGCTAATTTCTGTTGCTACTGAAATAACCACTAATGTATCTAGTGAGTCATTAAAAATAAGTAATAAACCTGTATTAAAAGCAGATACATTATGGGGTTCTAACACTAGTAGATGGACTTTTGGAAATCATGAATTTAGAGTTGGAAAATCCTCTACTATATCAATACCAGCACATGGCGAATATTATTTTGTACCTTACTAAGATATGTGGCAATTTATAGGGTAACTTTTTAATGGGATTAACTATCTTAAATCTAGAACTTGGTAATAAATTCCATTTCCAGTACCAGTAGGAATTGAAATAGTTAATGTGAACCCAGAGGAAGTTTTCTCTGTCATTCCATTACCTCTGTTTGTACCTCCTTGTGCAGATGCATCACCGCTTGTAATTACTAAATAATCATGAGAACTAGAAAAATTAAACTCTGACAAACTAACTGTTGTTGTAGAAGTTACAAATCCCTCTTTAATTAGTTTCATTCCACCACCTACTTTCTGCCAAGTTGTTCCGCTATCCATTGATAGTTCAGGCACACCATTATTGTTTCTAAACTTAAAGTCGGATAAATCTGCATTTATCTGGCTTACACCGCTAACTTTTGGAAGCAATAATGAAATTGTTCCCAAATTAACACCATCTTGCTCCACTCGATAAAGCGATACAAAGACCTCTGTCGCTCCGCCCCTGAAAGTATCTTCAGGAATTGTGTCTGATGCACTTGCCATCAGCTGGACAAATGTCTCGCATTCTTGAGTGCCAGAAGCTGATTCATACAGTCTATATCCGATGATGTAATAGTTGGTTGTTCCGGCTGTACCGGATGGAATTGTAAAGGCATCAGTTAAGCCAGCATCAAGCTGAATTCTTCGGCCTTCCTGTGTAAGAATTACACCATCAGCAACTTCAATTAGATTTGCTCCGCTTGCAGTTGCAGCAAATTCATTTCCTACTGCAGTAATTGTTGTTACATTTCCCATGATACCAGCAAGCATATCAGCATCTTCAGCTGCATAGACTGCCGGATTTCCATTGCCATTTATTAATTTAGCCATTTCTTACTCCTCTCCTTTGATTTTGTAATTAACTGTCAAAAGGCCGCCTGTGATTCTATATACCTTCTGGATGATAGGACTTCTAATGATAGTCCCATCAGGGAAGGTGCCTTGAATAATATCGCCCACATCGAGCTCATTATTGTCCGGCGCTTGCATATATAAAGTCCTATGGCTTGCAGCCTCAAGAAGCCTTTGAGTTCCGTTATCAATCAGATCATCTTCAGACTCAGCACTCGGATAATCATAGAATTCAGTTCGTTCCTCAAATCCGAAGTAGTATTGTGTCTGACTTACATTTCCATTGTTGTCAATATATAGATGCCTGATCATTCTATTTTGCAGCTCACCAGAGCCGCCACAAATCAGATGATTGATTCCCATGTTGTCAACTATGAAGCTCATAGGAATGCCATTGTCCTGATTGTATGTACCGGACACCACCTGAGCCCTGACTGCTTCAAGTAAAATCTGAATAGGTTGGCCAGAGGCAACCTTCTGAGCTGTAATCTTCAAGCGATAGTCATAAGCGCCAAGCATCAAATCAATTCCATCAAGTAGATTGATATACAAAGGAAACTGATAGTTATTAATTACTAGACCGGAATCCTTGTCCGATACAGTAAACACATCGCCCAGGACTCCACTGAGTAAGCTTGAAAGAATATCATTAGCCTCACCACTTACAGTCATATAATCAGCGCCAGCTGGCGGCATGATTATTGATTTTGTTAAAAGTCCGCGCCAAGAATATCCTCTATAGGTTGTTGCATCATCATCGGTCCTATCCTTCAGATATTCAATCATTCCGCCGATTTCCGTGCCTGGAATATAGAAGCCGCCTGGAGTCATACAAATCAGGCCATTTTTATTAAATTCAAAGTCATTAGTTGAAGCCTCGCTTGTGCCAACTTCGATATCGATATCAGCCTCAGCTGCTCCCATTTCATGAAAGTTAGAATCAAGAAGTATCAAAGCGGCTCACTCCTCTCTAAGAATAGCGTGATATCAAATCTGTATGGCTTATCCACATGCACAATTGCTTCATTTCCAATGAATCGCTCAAAGAGCACTGATGAAGGGTCTCTGTAATCGAATACATTGATTTTTGTGCCGTTTGCATTTTCGACATAACACTTTTCATTCATGCACAGGTAGTCTCTTGAATCAATGATTAGCTTCTGGCTGCTGAGAAGTGGATAATTGACTTGATAATTATTGCCATTTACAACCATCTTGAAGTGGTCTGCTACTGGTCCATATACCACAACCCTATAATCAGCTCCGAAGGATGTTTCAAGTGAAAATCTTCCAGTATTGCCATCATATGGATAAGAATAGGTATATCCATATCTGTTGTATCTGTCAGATGGATATCCTTTGACATCAGGCTTCTGTGGAAGTGGCTCGAAGTGCTCCGGATCTATAGAATATATTGCTTCTTCAATCCAAAATGGAAATGAGCTGTAAAATGTGCCAACTACTTCAGTCCATACTTGTCCAGCATCTACTGGATGAGTATCATGCTTTGTGAAGTAAGTAGATATATACTGATTGTTATAGTAGAGTGTGCCAGGCTGTTGCATTGCAATATCATGCTCAGTCTCGAATAAAAAAGCCTGAATCTTGCTCTGTCTATAAGCTGGATGTCCCTTCAGCTTGAAAATACAATCAAACTGAAGAGGATCCTTTGTGAATCTATTGATTGTTGTGCCGTACTGCTTTTGCACAGTCTCAGGCTTCCATTCCGTTTTGTGAAAATTAGCTTTTTCAAGCTTAATTCTCTCAAAGCTTAGAAGGTCGAATTCTATTCCATTGCTTGATATATATTTTACAATTGCCATTAGAATGCTACCCCCATATCTCTCAATGCTCTAGTAAATTCACGCTCCCCAATTGAAAGCGATAAATTAGCATCAGAAGCGCCTGATCTAACTGCATCATACATCTCTTGTGAATCAAATGGATTCTGCAGCACTGCAACATCAGCTGCAACATCAGCTACTGCATTCCTTACAAGAAAGCTTGCTGCATCAATGCCAGCTGCATATTGCTGCATAAAGTGTCTAGGCCACTCATCTGCCTGATGTAATGGTCCAGTTTTTGGGACCGAAAAGCCGAGGAAATCTTTCACTGATTGAGCCACTGCTTTTACAGTGTCCTTGAGAGCTTCCCACTTTTCTTTGATACCATCTATAAATTTTTGAATCATATCTTTGCCCCATGTAAGAGCATCGTCCTTCAGCTTGCTGAATCTGTCTGCTATTCCCTGGATTAATTCTTTTACTTTTGTCCAAATTTTTTGCTTTGCATTTTGAATAACAGTCACAATTTTTATGAATGCATTGGCAAGAATCTCACCGACTGAGTCCCAGTCACCTTGCCAGATTGCCTTCAGGACCTGTCCGATTGTGGTGAAGATAATTTTTATGAGCTCGAAGGCTGTCTGAATTGCAATCACAATTAATTCAATTCTTGTGGCCAAGATATCACCAAATACACCAAGATGCTCTCTCAGGAAGTCTGTTATTGTTGTAATGCCAAGGCTCAAGAATTCAGTAAGCAGCGCCCACTTTTCCTGAATCCATTCTGTGATGGTTCCCCAGTTTTTGAATATTAAAATCGCAGCTGCTATTGCTGCAACCACTCCAGCGATTATTGGAAGAAATGGTACAATGGCCGCAATTACTCCACCAATAGCCGGGATAATTGTGCCAGTAAGCAATGCGCCAACAGTCGAAAGAGCTCCGCTGATCGCTGGAATCCAACCGATAACAGTGCCAATTGCTGTACTTATTGAGCTAATAATACCAATTACGCTGCTTATCGCTGATATAATTGGCCCTACTACGGCAGCAATTCCAAGCATCTTGATGATTGTCTCTTGCTGGCCTTCAGATAATCCATTCCATGCATCTGATACCTTGCTGATTGTATCGCCCAGCATCTTCATAGCTTTTTTGATTGTTGGCATCAGTTTATTTGCGATATCAGTGCCAAGGATTTTTAATTCATTTAAGTTGGTTTCTAGTTCATCTACTGGGTCAAGAGTTGCTTCAAATGTATCTGATACTGAGCCGGCTGCCGAATCCATTGCTCCAGCAAGCTCATTAAAATTAATAGTGCCATTCTTAACAGCGCCATAAATCTGATCGCCTGATTTACCAAAAATATCATAAGCTGCTGTTAAGCCATCCATTGAGCCAGTGCCATTTTCTATTGTTGCCTGAAGGTCTGACAATGCCTCATCAAGTGGCTTTCCTTCAGCTGTGGCCGCCTTCAAAGCTTTGCGCATACCATTCAAGACTGTCTCAGAGTTAGCGCCCGACTTTTCAAGTTGGCCCATGAAAGTAACAGCTTCATCGATATTAAGACCGAGCTCCTGGAAGGCAGTGCCATTTGAAACGATACCAGATGCAAGCTTCTCAACAGACACACCTGTGTCCTGTCCGACTTTATTCATTCTATCGAGCACGGCAACAGCATCTTCAGCGCTCAGGCCATAAGCAGACAAAGCCTTTTGCACGTTATCAATTGAGCTTGATACATCAGTGCCATTGATTTCCGCAAATTTAACGAAAGCGCTTGATAATTCCTCAAGTTGCTCACCAGTAGATCCAAATCTTGTATTTACTTCACCGACTGCATTGGCAGCTGCATCGAAGCTTGTAGGGATGGTTGTTGCAATATCTTTGACAATATCTTCCATTCCTTCAAGAGCCTCTCCTGTTGCGCCAGTCTTTGTGATGAGCGTGTCCATAGCTCCATCAACTTCATTGAACGCTGCAAGTGATGCGCCACCCAGCGCCATAATAGGCACTGTCAGCTTTTTTGTTAGAGTATCGCCAACAGAACCAATCTTATCGCCGATAGCTCCAAGCTTATCGCCAACTTCTTTGAATTGTGAGCTGACTGCTCCCATTGTGCCGCCCATATCATCAAGTGTGCGCTGAGTCTCAGCAATTTGACCTTGAAGAGCCTGATACTGAGTCTTGAGCCTTAACACGCGAGTGTCATTCTCATCATATTTCTCAGTCATTTTTGCAATCTGATCTTCAAGCAATGATGATTTATTTCGCATTGCATCCAGCTGCTGCTGGAGTGCCTTCTGGGTAGCTATCGATTTTTGAAAAGCTGAAACCCCTGAGCCCATCTGACTTTGAAGCGATTTGACTTGTGCCTGGTAGAGCTTTGTCTGTGCTGTTACATTTTTCATGCTCTCCGTATATTGTGGAGCGCCTTCCAATTTGATTTTTACACCAATTTCAGCCATTCTAATTTCCTCATAATTCTAAAATTTTAGAATCTAAATTCTTAAAAATGAGACCATATCCATCCGTTGCTTTGGTGGCACTTGTGTAGCCGTGCCATTTTCAATTGCGCGGCAGTTGAGCATATCGATAAACTCTCCCCATTTACTGCATAAGACTTCGTTTTTGCTCATGCCTATCCTTCGGCCAAGATAGATATACCAGGATTGATTTAAGTAGATTTTTTCTGTTGACTTACGTTTTTTTTTGGCTTCGCTTCAACAGTCACTTCACCATCTTTGCCAAAAGTATCAAGAGCCCTGGTCACAAGCGCGATCATTTCATCTTCATTGAAGCAATCAAGAATTTTCTTTGTTATTTCAAAAGGCTGATATTCTTCTCCGCGTCTCTGATGAATGATTTTCTGCTTGAATTCATAACCATCATGAAGAATGATGATAATATCTTGCATGAGCTCCATCTGTTTGGCAGTGTCCTCAATTTGAAGCGCCGCCTCAAGCTGCTCTATATTATTGTTAGGGCATAATTTGCAAAGCTGCTTTTCCGCCCACACATTTCTTTCAAATTCCAAATTTTCGAGAATATCCTGAAGGAAATCATCAGGATTCTCTGTTGTTTTATTTGTTCCCATAATTTTTTCTCCTCGCATTTAGAAAAAAGGAGAGGCCCCATTATAGGACCTCTCAAAATTACTATGAAACTGTTACTTCACAAGTGTCTGTAAAGCCGCCATCAACAGTTGTAACTGTGATTGTAGCTGTGCCAGCGCTCACACCTGTCACGATGCCAGCAACACTGACTGTTGCTACTGCTGTATCAGATGATTCGAATGTTACATTCTGATTTGAAGCGTTAGAAGGCGCAATTGTTGGAGTAAGAGCCTCAGTTGCCCCCACTGCAATGGCTGCTGTCTTAGGAGCAATTGTTACTCCAGTAACAGGAATTGAAAGACCGAAGAAGTTTTTCAAAGCTTCCTCAGCTTCAGCCTCTGAAGAATAGTCAGCTCCTACAAGCATCCAATCATGCTTGATAGAATCATCCTTCATGATGTTGAATACGAGCTCCTGTGTCTGGAATTCAACCTCTTCGCCCTGTGTTTCAGCTGATGTCTCAAGCTGGTTGAATGTGCCTTTTGTGAAGATTCGTGGAGTGTAATAAGTTACATTATCGCTCATATAACGAACGATGAAGCCGATTCCACAATATGGCTTCTGCTGATCATCATTGTAATGGATGAATCCATCTGCATCAGCTGCTGGAAGTCCCTGGATTAACTTCTCAGAATCCTGAAGCAATCCATCGACTGTCAATGTAACCTGTCCGCCAGTAAACTGGCCAGCAAGTGATTCAGCGATGATGTTGTCAGCATAGAAATTATTTGAATCAGAGCTCTCAGGTGAAGCCGATACAGACACACCTCTTGCAAGCTTCTGAGCTGCGCTATATGTTACAACATTGTCTGTTGCAGAATAGAGCGCTACATATGGCTTAGAATAGCCAGTGATAACTTTTCCCGCTGCTGCCATCTTTCTATCTCCTCTCAATATTTTTGTATTTCTTTAAAAATCAACAATATCTTTGTATTACTTATTCAATTTTTGAATTTCTTTGTCGAAGGTCTCTTCGATTTTTTGAATTGCTTCAGCTTTAGCCTTTCGTGCTGTCCTTGCTATGAATGGCTGCGCGATCTGAAAGCTTGTGCCAGCATTTATTGCGTTAGCAATCATCTTGTTAGCATGACCTTGAGGATATTTTTTTGTCTTGTGGGAGTTATATCCGCCCCAGCCACACTTGATATCAAATATCGTGCCGTTGAGTTGAACCGGAGAATAACCCAGGGAGTCCAACAATCCTTTTATGTCCGCCGGTCTTGCAAAGCGCTTGCCATCTCCACCTTCATACTGGTCCGAAGTCCTAAGCGATGAGATTTCCTGTCTGCAGACATCGCAAACCACTCCACCGCCTTCCTTCAGAGCTTCTTCAATGATGTGGTCAGTATTTGCCTCAATACTCTCAAGCATCTTTAAGGTCTCTGTAATGCCTTTAGTTGATACTGATGCAATTCCCATTTACATCACCGTCCATTCCCAAGTGTAATGAATCAGATTAGTCTCAGGCTCATCTTGCACTGCTACAAGCTGCCAAGATGCGCCCATCTTGCTCATTGCTTCTTCCAGCAAATCGAGCGCCGGATCTAAATCATCAAGCGTGTAAAAATCAAGAGTACCTTCCAATACTCGCTCACTTCTTTGATTGTCAGAATTAAAAGATGCATCGCCTGACTCCATCCATACTGCATAAGGTGCTTCTTTGTCTGCCGGTTTGCGAACATGATAGACATCAACATCTTCTAGATCTTTAAAAATTTGGTATGGTAAATCAAGGAGACTCGTCAGCAACTTCATAATATTTCTCCAATCTTGTAAGCGATAAATCCAGGGCATCATCATCGACAATCACATTGATATCTTCAATTCTGTATTGCCTTTTGTCCTCTAAGATTACATATTTAGCTTCCTCAGGAAGCTCTGTGATATAGACTCTCACAAGCTTATCAAGTCTATAATTCTGACCTTTTGCCGCGTAAAGCCTCTGAAATCCGATTGTCTTATTCGCGTAGTACGCAATGACTCCCAGATTAACAAGCTGCTCTTTTGGCATATGTCCATTCGTGGAGACATTGGCCAGATTGTAAAAAGTCAAAATTCCTTCATCTCTCATGGCTGTATCTCCTTAATCTTGCGAAGTCCAATGCTTTGCAGAATCTGCTGATATCTCTCGACTGCCTTCTCATCACCATAACCGAAATAAGCCTGGCAATAGATAGCTACTGCATTGCACTGCACTGAGTCATCGATATCAAATTCTTTGTCAGTGGCTTGAGTTATGTCAGCTTTTGCCGAATCAATCAGAATCTTAATTTCATCATCAAAGCTGGTCGAAGCCACTCTAAGAGATTTTTTTGCAAATGCTAAAAGCTCATCATTAGTCATGGTTGAATGTCCTTTCTAATCTTTTTTAGCCGAAGGCTTTTTAGCTGCCTTTTTTGGCTTTTCTACCTTCTCAGCCTCAGGCTCTTCAGCCTTATCTTCAGCTTTTGTCTCTTCTACAATCTCGCAACGGCCTAATCTTTTGATTACTTCCGCCGTTTCTTTCGAGACATCAACAAGGGTCCCAGCTGGAAGTAGGACCCTTGTCTCTGCTGTTAGTTTAATTTTCAATAGCTACTCCTAAGCTGCTGGCTTTGTAAGAAGGACGAATCTTCCGCAAGCGATTGCGTTAAGTCCTACATACATACGGCCAACAATCTTGATGAGGTCAGCTTCTGCAAGTGAGAGCTCATCCCAGATGTACTTGATTTCCATGCCGTTAGGGAAGTTAGCTCTAAATCCAGACTCAAGATCGCCAACGATTGCATATACATCATCCTCAGATGCTGTATTATATGCTGGAAGTGAATCATTGAAGATTGGATCCATGCCAGCAAATGGATCCTGAAGAGGATAGCCATCGCCTGTTGTGATTGACTTGAATTCTGCCCATGTAGCTTTATTCAAGATAACAACAGGATTCTTTGCTTCATCAGATAACTGAGCGATTGCCTGAACACATGCAGTTGCAGATGGAGCAATCTTTAACAGTCCAGCTGATGGAGTTGTTGCATCAGCTACCTGTGGAAGGCCAGCGATAATTCCAACGATTGTATCAGCAGCCTTCTTTGCAATTCTGTGGCCGAGCTCATCATATACATAGTCGATGAACTCCTGAGACTTCATATCCTCAACTTCAGAAGAAATTGTGATAAATTTCTTAATTGTCTGAGGTACAAGCGAAGCTACACCAAGCACAAGCTCTTCTTCCTGGATTGCTTCAGCTCCTTCAGCATGAATTACTGCATCAGTTCCAGAAATTTCAAAACCAACCTTTACATTGCCCTTGAGGTATGTCTTTGAAACTCTTGCAAGGACTTCATCGCTATCCCATGCAGTCTTTACACGCTCCTCAGCAAATTCTGGAATAGGTACCTGTCCACCAGATACTGCGTTTTCTGTTAAGATAGCTCTAAGCTCATCATCGTTGCCTTTGATTGCCTTCGCAAATGCCTCGATATACTCAGGGCTATTTCTTAATTCTTTAACATCCATCTTTTCCTCTCCTCTATTTTCTTTTACGATTACAGTGCCAGCTGTTGGCTGCTCAGCTAATTTCTTAGCTGCACGCTCTTCAGCTTCAAGAGCAGCTTTCTTTTCTTCGAGAGCCTTGCGCTGCTCAGCGATTTTTGCAAGCTCATTTGCTCTTGCTTCAATCTCTGGCTCTTCAGCTGTCTCCGCTAATGGAGCGAGGATATTTGCTCGCTCTTCAATAGCCTTGAGCTGATCAATGATTTCTTTCATTTCTTTTGTCATGATTGAATCTCCTTTAGCTTCTCGTTAAGGCTTGCAATCTTCTCAGACTTCGCTTTTGCTCTCTCCAGAGCTGCCCTTGCTTCCTCAAGGCTCTTCTGACCACTCTCCAGTGATCTTGAAGAGATACTTGTCTGGGTATATGCCGGCCAGTTCACTGCTGAGACCTCAAAGATCTCAGAAATATGAAGAATAGTCCTTTTTGGATAATCTGTGTCCAAATCAGTCCATTCATCTTTATCAACTAAAAAAGCGAAGGACATTCCATCAATGTCTCCTCGCTTTACTGCTGAATCTAATTCAATTGCTTTTGGATTTCTTGCATCCAGATCAGCTTCCATATCAACCGCATCAGGATTGATTGTGAGCCTCATGGTCGAATTCTTGTTATTTCTTCGACTTCTTGCAAGTGGTATGCCGTTAAAATCGTGATTGACTAAAAACATAACATCTCGCAAGACTTTATCATCTACTGCTCCAGGAACGATTGTCTCTTCCCATAGGCCGGCTATATCTGTCTTTTGATTGAATACAATCGGCTTTCCTACCATTGTAATTTTTGATTCATCTTCAGAGACTCTGCATTCCACAGGTCCGAAGTAAGTCCTGATCTCTCTCTCCTTATTCATTACTATCTCCTTCCTGTGGAACATTCGCATCCACATCATCAGCATTTTGATAATTGTTAACCGCAATCATAATCTCATCGCCACCGCGATCAGGTCCCAGAGGCTCATATCCCAACATCTCACGATATTCGTCTCTTGTAAAAAGACCAAGCTCTTTTGTTGTGTTGATTACATTTGCCACTGTATTGAGTGGCTGATATTTGAGCTTTGCCATGTTAGCCTGGACTTTATTTCCAAATCCTCTCTGACGATCCGTAAAAAGGAAAATTGTCATTGCAGACTGTAGGTACATTGCAAATGGTTCAAGAGCGCCTTCGTAAATTCCTTCGTACTCTTCAGCTGTAAAGCTATTCTGTAAGAATTTTTCATTAACTCCGAAGTAATCAAAAGCTGCCTTCTTTGTCTCAGCTCTTGTCTCGGCATCAACTACATAAGGCTTTGAATCTATCTGCTTATAATCAAATTTGCCATCTACGACCATCACACCGCCGTTGTTGGTTGCGTTTAAATTATCCTGAATGAATCTCTCTCTGGCCGCTTTGATATCCTCTTCCTTCATCACCTGTGTAGCCTTCAGCAATCCTCTGATGATTGCGCTCGACTTAATGCCTTCGATGATTCCTTGATTCTGAGCATTCATCAATTCAGCGATAGGCTTAAATGGAGTATTCTCATCACCCATCAGCGCATCATTAAAAAAGTGCCTTCTCAGGTGAATCACTTGAGAGTAAGGCACTGTATAAAAATGATTGTGTAATAATTCAAATCGTGCAACTATTACACCATCCACTTCTCTCAGCTCAAATTTCTTGTAATTAATAGGCCAGAGTGCGACAAGATTTGCTTCCTTGTCATACTCTGGCCATATGAATGCATTATTAGATGCGTAATATAGAGCTGCCACTTTATAGATAAAATCATATTGTGTCATATACGGATTAGGCCTCTTTAGGACTCTGGCCACATCGCTGGTTGTATCAGTAACAGCTACTCTATTTTGCACTTGCCTGATTGATGTCAGCTCCATCTTTGCAAGATTGCGAGCCAGTGCATCAATACAAGCTACAATCACATCAATATCTAGCAGCTCGCCGTGGAATCTGCGATAATTCCAGCAATTAATATTCAAAGGGATTGCTTTGCCAGATTCCTTTTCTGAAAATTTTTTCTGTCTTTTAAAAATGTCTAAAAGTCCCATCAGCTGCTCCTTATCCAACCATATTTAGATAATCGTTTCGATATTTCACATATATCACAAAAGCGTTTAATGCGCTTACTGTACCATCAATTCGCCTTTTCTTTTGAATCTTAACAGGCTCAATTGAGTCCAGTGTTCCTTGAGTCTTAATTGCCGTATTGCTCAGGCACCATTTGAATATTGGATTATTGTTGTAGTTAATTGTATGATTAGCCAGCTCAGCGCCCATCTCTTTCATTGGCACTGTCCAAGTCTTTGCGCCTTGTGGAACCGCTTCCATGACATCGCCAAAAATTGAAGTCATTTCCTCGACCCAGTAATTGGCCATTGCTCTATCATATCCAAGCCGCCACAGATCTATTTGATATTCATCTTTCATTTTTTTGAACCATGCCGTAACATCGGAGTATTTAATCATCTCTCCCTGGCATACTGTCAAAAGTCCGCGCTGATGCCATTTCTCATAAGGCGCTTCTTTTGAGCTCGTATATTCCATCTCAGTCATTTTTGATTCTGGCATGAAGTAGTGCTGCAAGATGTAAATCGTTTCATCATTGCGCCTTCTGATCAGGAGTGTTGCACAGGTTAAATCCGCCACAGCAGAGAGGTCACAGCCGCCGATGCTGTATGTATTTCTTAGCAGCTCCATGTCAAATGTAGCTGGATTATCTATCTGCTCCCACTTCAGCCAGGTCTGACTTGCAACATTCTTGATATTAAAATCCTTTGTGAGTACAGTAGGACGATAGTCAATCTCAATCAGAGCTCGCTGCACATTTTCTCTAAGCTTCTCAAGAGACTTGATTGTACCCAGTCCAGGATTTGCTTTCTTCCACATCTTTTCATCTGTCCACTCTTCAAGAGAGTCGAGCTCATAGATGAATGATAAAAATCTGTGGTCTTGTACTTCATGACTAAGCACATGCTCAGCATAATCATAAAGTTCATCATATATTCCTTCGCGGATGAATCCGCTGGTTGTAATCGTAATATAAAGAGGCTGCTTTCTTGATTCAGCTGAAAGAGCCTGCTTTGTAACATCATAAAGATTTCGGTCTTTGATTGCGTGGCACTCATCCAGAATTACTACCGAAGGCAGCAATCCATCAAGTGTATTGGAATCAGAGCTTAATGGTCTGTAGATTCCCAGATTCTTCTCACAATATAAATCTAATGTGTGAGGCTTGATGATAGATCTAAGCTCTGGAGACTGCAGCACCATATTCTTAGCTTCGTTGAATACAATTCGAGCTGCATCGCGTTTTGTAGATACACAATCAATCTCAGGACCGCCTTCACCATCAGCGACCATGCAATACAATCCGATGCATGATATCAGTGTTGACTTTCCATTTTTTCGGCCAATATCAATAAATACTTCGTGATACTTTCTCAGGCCATGCTTATCAACGAATCCAAAAATCGCTGATATTATTACTTTCTCAAAAAGCTCTAGCTTGATAGGTTGGCCAGTATTGCCCTTTGATTGCTTGCAAAATTTCTCTGTGAATATTATGGGCCTGTTGGCCAGAATTGGATCAAAATGATAATCCTTGTTTTGTCCTCGTTGTAAGCCGATGAGCTCAACCATAGTCCGATAGACTTTTTCACTTACAACCTCATCACCAGATTCAATTCTTTTCCAATATTCAGCAATATAATTTGTGCCAGTTGCAGCCATGATTTAAAGCCCACAGAAATCTGTGATTGCGCTGCCTGGTTGAGCATCATCCTTTGAAGGCAGACTCGACAAAATCTTTACTAGAGTTGCAACTGTACCATTGGCAGCTGAAGCTGTCTTGTTATATTCTCCAATAGCTGGATTAATGCCGATGTTGGTCCGGTCTTTGACGTATGTCTTTTCAACCAGAATATCTTCATCCTCAATTGCATCTTTCAGCCTTTTAAGGATGTTAAGCTGCATTTCATATCTCTCAAAAGTAGTCTTGAAGAAATAATGCTCAGATATTCCTTTTTTCTCAGCCATATCTAGGAGCTCATCGCGTAATTGCTCCAGACTTTTAGGCTTTGCGCTCTTCTTTGCTCTTCCCATCTTCGACACACTCCTCTTTAGGTATCTAATCTACTGATGGCCTATCATTCTTGTGATAAATTTGTGAAAAAACTTACACCTTTTCACAAATCGTTATAAAAATGACCATATATTTTTAATTAGAAATAAAAACTACTATTTTTTCCAAAAAACCGCCGGTTTTTGGCCGCATGTTACACGAAGG
>ERZ808032.21-NODE-21-length-28613-cov-5.997827_pt1 | contig 28613 bp, 40 predicted proteins | sample MGYA00380187_ERZ808032 | MGnify/ENA primary metagenome ERZ808032 (study PRJEB31490, sample SAMN06133378) | cow dung metagenome | isolation source: M10 | host: cow | place: China: Chengdu | collected 2015-05 ...
ATGTTGGATTCATCACATTGTTAGGAAAATATCTTGTCACTAAATATACACCTGCAAAATTGGGCAACCTCTCACTGCACGGAATCCACTTGTTCGGCTTTTCCGAACTGCTTACTTGCTCTAATGCCTTAATTGCATTCTGCAACGCATCAATGGTCTTTTCGCCTTCATCTTGATCGCATATCTTTTCGGATAACAAGCGTTTCCAATGATCCAAATGCTCGTTTAATGTTGCGATATTTTCCTCTTTAGTCATTCTGCATCTCCATATCTACTGCTCTTTTTTGCAGCTACATTCATAAGTTCGCCTATTCTCCAATCAGTAGGAATATTATTCCCATCCGTCACAATGCACCCTTGAAAATTAAACGGGCATTGTCTGCATCTATCCTCATTGCCGTACTGCTTACAAGTATCAACAATCTTTAATGCTATAATCAATGCTTTTTCGTTTGTCATTCTGCATCTCCTTCACTTTTGCCCTGACTGCCGGTGCCAGCCCAAGACCCATTCCGATGATAAGGTTCTCCACCAGCTTGTTGTCCGGATACTTCTCGTACAGACCGGCGAAGCAGCTGTTGAATGTTTTGCAATCCTTCCGGTACGCCTGCCAGATTGTCGTGATGACATCGTGCAGTGCCTTGTCCATCTCTTCCATCAGCATCCACCTCCACAGTTGATCGTTGTCGTGTTTTCTGTTACCCGCTCCGGGTTTGCCGCGTAATAATCTCCAACGCTCTGGATCACCTTCTCCTGCAGCTTGACTTCCGGGGGAACATTGCTGTCCTTTGCACAGCAATCCACATACCTGCGGAAGCGTCTGTCGTTCTTGTACAACTCTGCATAATCAACCATTGTCTGCTCCTTTCTCGAACGGTATTTCATCCAGTCCGATAAATCCATCTGAATCCCACTTATATATCACACGCTCAAAAGAATCATTTTTGAGTCGCTTTGTACTTCTCTCATACCAGAGCGGAATGAACAGATCCTGTAGACCGGTCTCACGCTCTTTTACAATTTCCACACAGTTATCACCACCCAGGTCATAACCAATATCATCATCATCGTTTCTCTTCTTGCCGTTTTCTGGTATTCCAAGAATGTCCCGCTTGTATCCGCGCAGAAAATCTCTGTTTACCCTGTGCACGATCATCGCATTATCTACCAAGTTTCCGAGTGATCCGGAGCCGCCAACATCATCCAGGCGAAGGAATCCTGCTGCTTTCCTCGGATGTGCCACGAAGATGATGTGACAGTTGCAGACCATTGCAAGGTTTTTTAAAGTCTCCACGAACAGTTTCTGCTGGTCCCATTTGTCGGCCCTGCGGTCATCCGTTATATCAGACAGATCCAAGATGCTCATATTATCGATGATGACAAGGTCGCTCTTGAACTCCTTAATCAGCCGATTGAGCGATGTCGCAATCTGTTTGAAGTTGCTCCCGTATTCGTTGTTATATAACCGGAACCGATCACCAAGCCAGTCCGCGATCTTCGGTTTGACATCATCCCTGCAATACCAGAAGCCTTCATAGTTTTTGTGTTGCTGTACCGCATAAGGGCCGGCCGCCTGCTGGAACATCCATGCCATGTATCTTGTATCCTTTAGCTCTCCGGAGTACACCATCACATTGTTTTCGTCATTGACCGCATTCAGTCCAATCTGTGACAGTAAAGATGACTTACCAGATGCACGTACACCGCTCATCAGGGTGATTTCTCCCTTTGCCAATCCACCTGTGCGTTTGTCATACTCTTTGATGCCGGTCTTGATGCAGATCCGCTTTTCCACCGGTTTTCGTAATATGTCCCACGCAGTCTCAAACATTGCCTCCGGTTCCGTTTCCGTCTTGTTGGTATATTCGATGTCCTGGCGGTTGCGGTTATATGCCATGTACTGCTTCCATCCAGCTTCGATCCTCGCTTCCTGCTCCAGCCGCTTGTTGTCGTATGCGTCCGGTTCATATTTCAACCGGAACTCGTGCCAGTCACGGCCCATACAAGAGTTATGCAAACATTTGAAGCCGATCGCGCCGGTGGATTGCACTATAATTGCCGCATCAGGTGCTGTATGTGTTCCATCAAATGGACATTCCTTCAGTACATACCTTGTGCCATCCTTCCACGACTTCACGCTATCAATTTCTATGCCGTGTTCTTGTATCCAGTCCTCGATGTTGAACTTACCGGCCTTCTGCATTTTCTTCGGCTCTTCTTTCGGCAGTTCATCAGCCAAACGCTCCAGCTGTTCCTTTTTGGTGATTTCCTTATTTGGCGGTGTACTAATGATCCTGCTCATACGATGCGGCCGCTTGTCGGTACTGCTGCCCTTTTGCGCCATCGTGCCGTACAGCTTACTGATCCGCGCTGGATTGAACACGCTCGTGTCGATGTCTACCTTCTCATCACTAAACAGGAATGCCAGAGCCTTCAGACACCGCTCGATCAGCTGCTTGTTTTCTTCCGTATTCGCCAAGTTGATCGGATAAAGCAGATGCACACCATTGCCACTGCACGCCATCACCGGAGCAGGGAACTCTAATTCCCGGAGATACTGCACAATCCTCTTGCCGCGTTCCATTGCCGCCTGCAGTTCATCTTCTGTACTGCTTATGCCACTTTTGCGCACCGGATCAAGATCTACAAGCAGCCACTGATATGCCACGATGTCTGAATCTGATGTGGTGATCTTGCATTGCCTGAAGCAGTCGTGCTGTTCTCGGCTGTAGCAGCTCTCATCAATCTTATTGAGCGTATAGAATACATTTGCACCCTTCAGACTTACCTTGTGCAATTCCTTCTCCAGCACCTCTGCACTTGTGAAGTATCCGCTGATCGTTGTCTTGCCCTGCAGTATCCGGATCTCAAACAGTTGACCATTCGGCTTGAGTATCTCCAGAGCTTCCTTTATCTTTTCCACGTCTGCTGCTGTACTTATCATTCAGGTTTCCCCCAATCCCAACCAGAGCCATCCACGGACGCGCTAGCGTCTTCTTGATTTCTTTGGTTATTATGGTTCTTAATAGTATTCTTACCATTCTTATATTGTGACCCAACGGTTTTACCAACGGTTTTACCATTCGGTGTACCAATGGTTTTACCAACGGTTTTCCCTTCACTGCCAAAATTGTCATATTTTAACAGGGTTATCGTTGTACCATAATTGTGTGTTTTTACTTCAATTAGATGTACCTTTTCGAGCTTTTTTAAGAAGCAAATCGTTCTTTTTTTGCTCCATTTCCATCTGGTAGCCAGTTTGTCGATGCTCGTGTGAAACTGTCCTCGATGGATGGTAATAACCGTTTCACCGCCAAAAGGTGAAAAAGGATGATCCTCATAATTACAAAGCATCTTCATATCGATGTATGCGTGGGTTTTATCAAATGGTTCTTTTTTCCCCATAATTTCATATTCATCGATATTTTTTTCAAGTTTTATCCAACCTTTATCACTTGCCATCTCTATCACCTCCCAGCAGCCTTACAATCTCTGCTCCGGTGTTATTCTTGTCGCAAAATCGGAACTCAACCCCGTATCTGTCCTGGATGGTTCGTAGTGACTTGTATAACTGTGTTCCGGTGGTGGCCTTCGGATACTTTAGTTCCTTTACCGGATGCCCGTCCTTCATTTTCCATTCTCCCATCCTCAATCGTGGATTGTCCCAGAAGATCAGATCAGATAGATCGGTGATGCCGTTGCCGTGTTCACAGAGCACGATCAGCTTGATGTTGTACTCCTGCGCCCGGATTAACTCGTTCCGGAACCGCTCGTGCTGTGTGGTTACATTCCCGATGATCTCCTGCAGATCCTTCTTGCGGTCGATCACGAGCCTGGGATTATCCAGGCTCATGTAATCTCCCACATACAATTTGCTCACAAAATAACCGACATTGAGACTGTCAAACTGTTTGGTGATTCTGTTCAGTTCCTTCTTATGCTCTCTGCTGTCGATCTGAATTTGCATTGCTTCCCCCTTTAGAACGGAATCTCTTCATCAGTTCCTGCCGGTACATTCACATTGAGACCACTCGCGGCACTTGATGTGGAACCGCTCTGGCTATTCTGCAGCAACTGCGGAGCAGGGACCGCCGCATCTTCTGCTTTGTCATCCGCGCAGAACCAACGCAGCTCGTGACGCATCGTGACTTTGCCGTTGTACTCGTTTTCAACTTCCCCATACACGCCGCCGATTTTCTTGTCCTTGAACTGTCCTGCAAACTTCTCGCCCCAGATCGCTTCAACTCCATTGGAGTCTTCAAACGCCGTGATAAACGATTTGAACTTCTTGCTGCAGTTGCCATTGTTATCCTCGGTCACAATGTAGGCCATACCACCATGCGGCCACTTCTTATCCGGTCGGATGTCGTTGTTGAACTCGTTCATGTAGAATCCCGGCTGCACATCGTTCTTTGCAAAGTCGAATGCCACCTTCAGCATCGCCTTGCCGTTCTTGCTGGTCGTCTCTTCCACCTTCTTGATGATGAGATGGTGGCCGCCAAGTGCAGGTGGTGTGTACTCTCCTACTGTTACCTGTTCAAAATTGTTCGGTTTCTGCATTTCTTTATCCTCCTGTTTTTTAATATTCTGCCAACGCTTTAATCACAATCGTGATGTCGTTGTCGCATTCATCGTTATCGAAGGCCCCAAGCGGAACTTTGCAAGTGCTGCCATCCGCCGACAAGATGAACTTGTACTTGCCATCTTGCCGCACCGACCAGACCACTGTGGTCATCTTTGACTCCAGCACCAACTTCTCGAGCTTTCGCCCGTTGGTCTTGATCCTTGTCCGGATGATGCCGTTGTCGTCTGATATGGTTTCCGAGTGGCACAAGATGATGATTGTTAGATCCTCACGCATTGCCAGTGCAATGTTGATGATGCCCCATCCGTTCTGTGCCAGATCGCTCCAGGCTGATCGCTTGTCTCCTGACTGCATCGCCAAGATCCGCATCTCCTCGGCCACCATCATTCCGTTGAGAGTGTCGATCACCACATACTTGATGTGCTTGAACTTCTCATCATCATTGATCTTGTTCAGCAGGCCCTGCACGGTACTGAAACTGTCGGTGGCGAAGTAGTTCTTGTTTTTAACGCTGTACTGTTCCCGCCAGCCTTTCCAGTTCAGTCCCTTCTTGTCGCTGTCAATGTAGAATGTTTCCTTCGGTGGCAAGTTACGCATTGCGGTTGTTTTTCCGCTCCCGCTCTCGCCCATCAATCCGATTACTTTAGCCATCTTTTTGTCTCCTTTCCATCCTCTGATCCACTGCTGCAGGGTTGAAGTGATACACCTGCACAAGTTCGTCCCTGGATACTCCGCTATCGAGTAGCAGATCCATCGCGTTCTCCGCGCCATACTTTGTTGCTACCGCATCGATGTATCTGTTGAACTGTTTTAATGTTTTCTCTTCGTACATACTGCACCTCACTTAATATTCAGATGCTCTCCGCGATCTCCGTAGTGTGCCCATTCAAGTTCCACACCGTGATCCAGAGCGTCCCGGATCGCTTCGTTGTTGGCAGATATTTCGACCTTCTGGAAGTCCATCGGGATATCTTTCACATCGACATCCACGATCAGCGGAGCCTTGCCGCCGTTCTTTGCGATCTTTGCCTTGATAACTCCCCCGGCTTCTGCCTTGCCTACCATCTTCATCGACTGCATCAGGGTTTCCTTCAGCCTGTCTCTGTGATTCTCCAGAGACTTCGCCCTTGCCATCAGTCTCTGTGCTTCTTCCTTCACGGCCTTCGCTTCTGCATCCACGTTCTTGATGTATTTGCACCAGCCTTCGGCCTTGTCATCGTAAGCTCCGGAGAGTCCATCAAAAGTGTCTTTGTATACCTGATCAGTCAGCTCCTCCGGTGTCATTTCCGCTGCCATCTCATTGAATGTGCGGAGTTCATTTGTCAGCTCGTAAAGATTCATAACATACTCCTTCCTGTGATCCCAAGCAGATAGTTGGCATCTGCTCCTGTTACTGCGCAAAATCGCGCCAGTTTCAATACACCCCAACCGCCACCAGATTCATACAACGCTTTCCTTTCATAACCCATCCTTCTGGTTATTTCCAGCTTTGACAGTCCGCTGTTGAAACAAGCTTCTTCCATCCGCTCGTGGAATCCGCGTATATAGTTCGCTTTTCTGCTCATTCCCGCCACCTCTTGTTCCACCGCTCCATCAGATGCTCCCGCGCCACCTGGTACGGTTCATCGCTGACGATGCTCAACCTGAGCTTGCATCGCATACACCGGATCGTCAACGCTGCCGCCCTCTCGTATCCATCTTCTACGGCCTTGTCCAGTCGCTCGTTGTAGGACTGTTCATCGCCTACATAGAGAGCATCATAACCACCACAAAAGGGACACGGCTGTTTTACATCATCTATTTTTTCCATCAGTTCTCCTTTCCGAACAGAAGTGCCAGGCCACTCGGTATGATGACCAGCAGTGCATCTCCCATCCCTGTCTTACAAGCGATCAAAGTGGATGCTGCCATCACTCCGATCACCGCCAGTTTCTTCAAGTCGATCTCGATTTCAATTTTCATACACTCCTCACTTTCCATCGTCCACGTGACGATCCAGTATCTTCTGCAGATCCTTTGCTACCATCTCCAGCGTCCCGGCGATTGCCAGATCGCTCACCGCTGGCCGGTAGTCTCTACCATTCAGTTTCTCGATTCCGTTTGGCCAGCGTGCGGTCAAGTTCTCTGCCATCTTCGCGTATACCGCCGCCAGTTCCCTGATTTCTTCTTCCATTCTCGATCTCCTTCTCGATGTGTGCGATCATTGTGCGATATGCCATTTCCGCGCCCAAATTGCGGTTCATACGGTCTGTATCTCCCGACTTCTCCGCTTCATCGGCCTGCTTCATAACACGCTCCACCCACTGCTCGCAGTATTTAATAAGCTCATTCATCCTCTTCTCCTTCCCAGGTGTCCAAGAGTTCCCTGGCATCCCGTGAGACAAGTTCGTATGCAGTCGCTGCAGCGTTCGGCCCCGACCACAAAATGAGATTGTTCTTTTCCGCTTCTGCTTCTGCCCGGAACCGGCGTGCGCCCTCTTCCCAGATCTCACAGAGCAGTCGCAGTCTTTCTTTATTCTCGTCCATTTCTTATCCCTCCGCATCCAGCCATACCACATATCCGTGGTCGCCGTTTTCTCGTATGAAGTCTCTTGCGCTATCCATATTGTCACGGTATATATCAACCGCTTTACCTTCGCGGAGCAGATGGTGCCCTCCGGTGTCTTTCACTTCGAAAAAACCTACAAACCGCATATCACTGTCAAATAGCATCGCCGTCTGTCCCAGATGATCCTGATTGCTTGCGCAGATTCCTTCGTATGGCACCGTGCCGTCCGCTGTACGGTGTCCGGTTGGTAGGTAACACGATATAACAATCTCTTGTGGGTCCCAGTCAAACACTGTAAATGCTGATACATACAACGCTGTGACGATCGCTGTTATCATTTGACTCCTCCGATCTGGTACTGCTCCCCGAAGTGCTCGCAGATCACTGCCATATCTCCCAGCGTGATCTCGCTCTTTCCGTTCAGCTTCGCGGATACCGCCTGCTGGCTGATACCCATCACCGCAGCCAAACAGGACTGCGTTTCATTATGCTTGCACAGTTGGATGTGTACCCACATCTGGAAGGCCGTGCGCTCTCTCTTTCGGTTGTCAGCTCTTAACCTTGCCATTTGCTTCTCCTTCTGTTAGAATGCTAGAAAAGGCATATAAAACCCTTTCATTAGAGACCAGCGTTTCTGCCAGGATTCGGGTGGTCTCTTTTGTTTTTGTCAACAATTTTTTCCATAATTGTAACTTTAAGTTGTCGCTTTGGGCACAAAAATATTATCTATAGGTATTTTATAGACATTAGCCATCGCGATCAGTTGTATGGTTCCCGGTATGGTCTGCCCATTTTCCCACTTAATCAATGTGGTTCTATTGATTCCGAGGGCGTTGGCAGCTTCCTCTTGCGTCATACCAGCGTTGACTCTGGCGGCCGCAAGCGTGATCTGCAAAGGATCCATTTTTGCTCCTCCTTTCTTCAGTTGTGTGGTGCTCAATAATTATATTATGACAACTTTAAGTTGTTGTCAATAACTTTTTGTTGTTTTTTTAAACTTTTCGTTATATACTCAAATGAACGGAGGGTTTTCATATGACAGATATAGAAGTAAGGACATCGAACGCAATAGCAGAAAACATAACATACTATTTGAATTATTATAAAATGAGCAGATCAGAACTCGCTCGCCGTTTGAATGTTAGTCCGCAGGCTGTTGGCTATTGGTGCACCGGGAAAAAGATTCCTAGAATGCCTCAAATTGACAAAATGTGTGAGATTTTTAATGTAACACGCAGTCAGCTAGTATCAAAAAAAATTCCGAGTGTTGCAATCGTAAGAGGTAAACGTGTTATTGCCGCAAGGCCTGACAGCAGATTGCCTAGACGAAAAATGTCTGACTTTGCAATTGATCCAACTATGACATTATCTGGCATGGTACAAAGACAACATCAACCAGGATTATCACAAGATGAACAATATCTGATAACACTATATAGAGAAGGAAAATACAAAGAAATTGTTAATTTGATGATGGAAAAAATGTAAAGGAGGATATACTTATGGGCTTATTTGATTTTATTAAAAAAATACTTGTTCCACACCAATCACAGCCAAACGTGCAACAATCGCAGCACAATGTACCGCCGTCACAAATTGTTCCTTCTGCGCTTGTACAGATACATAAGGCTCCCATCGTTCCTGGTAACATAGCCGCCATAAAAACCGATTGCTTTGTTCTTCATTTTGAGACCACCGGCTTCAATGCCTACGGAGACACCTCGAAAGTTTCCACCAGTATGATCACTGCTATTAAATGCGCAAGATTCAAAGATATGCAGATGGTCGATCATTTCTATACACTGGTCAACCCCGGAAGACCAATAATGGTCGACGCTTTCGAAGCCAGCGGCATCAGCAATCAGATGGTTCAGACCGCTCCTACCATAGAACAGGCTTTCCCTCATTTTATCAATTATTTTCAAGACGCTTTCCGTGGCACGCTTGTACTTGTTTACAATGCAGATTTTACTTCCAAATTTTTGCAGGCAACAATGCAGCGTTTGATGATATCTGGAGATATCCGCATGTTTGACGTGATGAAATTGGCTGATAAAAAGATTCTGACGGACAACTACCCGACAATGATGCAGGCAATGAAAGCCTCTAAATACAAGGACAGAGAACTAAAAAATGACATCCACAAGTGTCAAGCGATCGCAAAGATAGCTTTTACTCTTGTTGATGTCCCTGATAACTCTATAGAGGTTAAATGATTATGACGATTGACAAGCTCCCGAGCGGTGCATACCGCATCCGCAAAACAGTAAAGGGCAAGGCATACTCCGTCACGGTTCGTACAGACAAAGAACCCACGCAGAGCACCGCATTTGCCCTCATATCGGCCGAGATTGAGAGTAAGGCTACAAATATACCTACTGACACTTTAAAGGCCCTCTGTGAGGCGTACAAGGCCACCAGAAGCAACATCTGTTCGCCGTCCACGCTTAAAGGATACGCCACGCTGATCCGGTGTCTCCCGGAGCCGTACGCAAGTATGAAAGCGAAGGATCTCACAACAAAGAAGCTACAGGAACTCACAAACGAGTACGCGGCCACCCATTCCCCGAAGAGTACGGCAAATATGGTGAACTTCATCCAGGCAGTGCTCAAAGAGAACGATGTGATCCTGCGTGCTCCAACGCTCCCAAAGAACATCAAAGAGGAGCCGTACATCCCGACACCGGAAGAGGTCGGCAGGATCTTCGAGCGGATCTCCGGTACAAAATATGAGGTCCCGATCTATCTCGCCACGATGGGCCTACGCAGATCAGAGATATGTGCCCTGCGGATGGAAGATCTGGATGGATGTGTCCTGACGATACGCCGCGCACTGGTTCCGGATGAGCACAGCAAATTGGTGGAAAAATCGACCAAAACGGCCAAAAGTACGCGAGTGATTAAGATACCCCCGGAGCTGGCCGATCTGATACGGCAGCAGGGATACTTCTACAATGGCCATCCGGAACTCATCACCAGAACGCTCAAAGATGTACAAGAGGAACTCGGGATTAAACATTTCACCTTGCACAAGCTGCGGCACTTCTTCGCATCCTATATGATGCAATGTGGTTTCACACAGAAGCAGATCCAGGGTGAGGTCGGCTGGTCCACGATGTACACGATGACGGAACTGTACCAGCATATGATGGATATGGATGCCGCTCGCAGCGGTATGGCAGAAGCAATCAGAGCATTGATGCATAAAAAATAGAGTCGGTGGGTTTTCGGAACGCCGACTTTTTGTGACAATTTTCGTGACAAGATTTTACTGTTTCCGTGACAATTTCCGCTTGTAAAGTACAATTTTCGATTGTAAAACAAATAGCCGGGACCCCATATTCTGTGGGAATCCCGGCTCTTTTCTTACTCTTTGCTATAACGGAGTTGGAGGGATTTGAAAATTCCGATAAATCCTTAAAAACCCCGCTGTTGTTGCGTTTCAAAAATCGTGACAAGATATGTGACGAGAACTCAATAAAAAAAGAGCACACCGAAGGATGCTCTCTCTACCGATTTATAATGCTTTCCGTTGGCCTGCATCGATCTCGGCCTTTCCACACATACAAAAGTGTTTATAATAGGCCTCCCAATCTTCGCCAAATGCGGAATTTAAATCCGGATTGGCGTTACGGTATCGCACCGGATCAAACTGTGCGCTGGCCTGCCGCGCTTCCATCATCCCGAAGGTCGTGAAGTGTGCCCAGAGCTGTTGCGGCGTAGTCAGTCCTGCTGCCACAAGATCAGCGTATCTCGAGCCATAATACTGCGGATTGAATACCGGAGTCAGGTCGATGCCCTCGTACATATAGCCGTCAATGGATACTCCTGCTCGCAATCGGTTGTTGATGTCGGTCGCTATGGTTCCATTCACGAGCAGATTGTGGATGTACGGTCCAGGGCATTGGGTCGCAGTTAGCATGCGGTGCTCGGTCAGGACTCCGTACTTCGTCCCGGTATAGTTCACCGATTTAATTCCGTTCCGCTGGCAGATATCCACGCACAGATCGATCAGGGCACTATAGGCCGCCTTACTGATCGGCCAGTCCCCATCCATTGAGCTGTTGCTGACCTCGATCGTGATCGCCTGGTTATCATTCCAGAATGATGATGATGTCCACGGCCGGTTGCATTCCAATACGCTCTGGCCGATCTTGCCATCATTTCCGATGCAGTATGTGGCCGATGCTTTTCGCTTCGCCGGTATAAACCCATCCACGATGCTCTGTGCGGTTCCTACCCCTGCAGCGTGGTGAATCGTGATCTTACTGATCTTTGCCGTTCTCCGGCTGTAGTTCTTTGTCAGATTGCGGTATGTTACAAGTTTGCTATCGCTCACTGTTGTACCCGCCTTTCTTCCACTGCGCTGTGGAGATCCCGAGCAGAGCACCCAGGAATGCATCTATGGCAGTGATGGTGCCAACCACCTGCTCACCATACGGCAGGCCCCAGATTGTCGACAACGCAAAATACAGAGTGCCAAGCGCAGGCAGTACGATCTGCGCGATGTACTTCAATATGTCATACATTCGATTCGACATTATCCACCCTCCTTTTCAGATCATCCACTTTAACCTCCAGAGCCGTGATGCGGTCTGCCCATGAGTTATGCTTCCTGACCTCTTCCGTGAGCTGTTCGATCTTGGTGTCCGTCACGGCCTGTGCGGTCTTCAACTGGTTCTCGATGCTTTTGTTGCTGTTTGCGTTGGTAATGATCACACCGAGCAGCGACATCCCACCCGCTATGATCGCCACAATGATAGATTCCATAGCTCCTCCCCATCAAAAACGCCCCGCGAGATCCCCACGGGGCATCGTTCGTAAAACTGCCCTTTAATGAACTACCGAGTAACATCCCCCATACCATTTCTGATATGGGGATAGATGGTTGTTATCTATTGCGTTATGATTTTACATAAACAATATAGTATATTAAATTAACATTTGCTATATCGTTTGCTGTGGTGTTGCGCACGCCCAATGTAAACTTACCGCCAACAGATAATGTGGCATCGCTAGTAATAAAAGGTAACAATGCACTGGTTTTATCATTCGCACCATATACTGCTAATAATGCCGTATATCCGTTTATTGTATCTGGTTCTATGTCAAACTCATAACTTGCGTTTGTTTCCACTAAACTACATAAATGTGAGTAACTTCTCACAATAACATAACTCGATATTTTGCTTTCCACCACCTCAATGCGTTCTTCGTGGTCATTAACCTCTTCCGTCAACGCCCCAATACTTCCACTCACGCCATTGACAGTAACGCTGATCTGCCCCGTGGATGCTGTGAGGGTGTTCTGACCTTTGAGCAGCTGTATCTGCTGGGGGGTAAGCTGGATGGTGGTAGGGGTGGCGAGTTCGTAGCATAATTCTGACGAACCCATATCTGTTAAATATGTAGTAGCATCAGTATATCTCGCATCACTAACTATCAAATACCCAGCGGATGACAACGCTATTCCATAATTAACGCTCTCGTTAATGATTGTATTAGCAGTTTCAGTGTTGTATGAATCACTATTGATATTAGCCTTAACATTATTGTTTATTGGAGTTTTAACGTCGCTTGCTGTGGCAAACATATAATGATGCGATTGGTCATACCCCCACGGAGAAAATGCGTTAAGAGCTTTTTTCCCGTGTGTCACCGTCATCACACCGCTGTCAAAGTCCACAGTACCACCGTAGATGGTATCTCCGAGGGCGATGGTGTAGGTCTTGGTTGTCTCGTCTCCGTCTGTAACTTCTACACTCGCCTCTGTATGTCCTGTGATGGGGCAATAGTTTGTGTAGGGGGCGAAGGTCTTGTCTGTCTCCGATGATAAGCATACCATAGGTGTTACAATTTGATTTGTAAATGTTTTTGCAGCCCAAATATAGATATGTGCGTGGTTCAAGTTGTCATCTACTACTTGTGTAACGCCGTTAGGATTAGTAATATCAATGGAAGTATTATCAAAAGTATATGTGTATGCAATATCACCGTTACGCAGTACGCTTTCGCCAACAAAATCATAACTACCATCAAAAACATACGATTTGTTATCAAATATATTAAACCATATTTGAACATTATGTGTCTTGTTAATCTTGAAACCAAGTACATTGTTATCACTATCAACCAATACCTCTATAGTATCTCCGTTAATAGTATATACATTGCCGTTCCAAGTACCATCAGTATTCGCCGTCTTAATATCCGCAAGCACTAACGGCAATTTCTGTCTACCTGCACCACCTACCCACGGCTTATCATATCCGTGCAAGTCCTGCACAGGCTCAATCTTAACATTGCAATCAGCCAAATTAGACGGTACGGCATCCTCGATGGTGATTACATCGGCATAGGGATAAACCGTGGCATCACCGTTGACCTCGGTGTCCAAGTTAGTTAAACCACTCTTTAATTCATTAATGCCGCCGACTACCGTCTTGCTTGTGGTGGTCAGATTGTTGTCCTCTGCATTCTGCTTCGTTGCCAACGCAGCAGTAACGCCGCCAACAATAGCTTTATCAGCATCGGTGTAATCATTGGTAGACAAGACTTTGCCGTCCACTTTATCTACTTTCCCTGCAAGATCAGTAGTAGACGCAAGCGATAAATCAGATGCAGACTTATCGCCACTCAGAGTTACACCATTGATCTGCGGCTTATTGCTCAAATCACTATAGTCAGTGGTACCGCCGCCACCGCCGCCGCTGTTGGCCTTAATCAGTCCGAGCAGTATCTCATCATTTAACATTCTTTCTTCTGCCATCTCTTATCCCTCCACTTACTGCTTATGCCATGCATTGTCTTCGCCTGCCAGATACACATCGCCATTGCCTACGATGTACAGAACGGAGTCAGGTGTGAACTTCCACGAACTATCACATCCTGGGATGTCTGCCGGCACCGGCATTGTGCCCGGAGTTGTGTCAGAGTAGATCGTAGCCTTCACATAGTTCTGCTCTGCTTCATAGATTAATTTGCTGTTAGTTACCTTCATTTTGTTGCTCCTTTCTCTATTCGTTGGCCAACCAGTCAGCCAAATGTACATTGTTTTCCAAATATGTCCTGACATTTGCCAGGTCAGTATCTGATCCACTCGACCAATACAGATCGCAATAATCTGCGTATGCGGTTGCAGCGGATGCTGTCGCAAATATCGGGATATTCGTCACAATCCGCGCACTGTAGAACGGTTTTGTTGATACAATCGCAGGACCAGTCCACAGACCATGATCTCTGGACACTGTCTCTGTCATATCCGCGATTGCCGGTGCCGGATCGTTCTCGTTTAAGAGCTTATACAAATAAACAAATCCATCTTCACCGCAGCTATGGCGCTTGATCTTGTCACCATACAGCGCTTCCGGATTTGCATAAAATGAATCATTATAAGCAAGCGAATAATCGCTATCAATAATCGTATCATGTCCATCGCGCTGGATGTTGGCATACCAACTATATCCGCGAATGTTTCCGACAGATGACCACGGTCCATTCTTCTGCGGTGATTCTGCAAGATAGACATAATAACTATTAACCAACTGGCTCTTGTTCATTACCGCACGCGCAGAGCGGAGACGGTTAATCAGATCATCAATGAACACCTGACGCGGATCTGGCGGTGTGATGCTTGTGATTTTCCTCGCAAATATCCACGCATCGTTGTAGTCTGCAGTAGGCGTGATATCCAGTCCGGTTGCTTCCAGTTTCACGATCAACTGATGATCGCCATCGCTTACATCATCCAACAATCGATTGTACTGCAGCATCGTGTTTGCTCCGTTCAAGTCCTCGCAGTACGATATATCCCACGAGTCAATCTCGGTTTCATCAAGTTCAAGTATCACGGAAACTGTACCGTAAGTCGTGATGTTACTGAATACCATCATCGCATTGATGTGCAGCTCCACGATCTCCTGGTCAGCATCCAGATTAAAGTCAAACACGAGATAATTTCCTGTGTTGGTATTTAAGATCGCGGCCGTGTTTATCTCGTTCGGTCGGATATACACATATTTAACATCCACCAACTTTGCATCTGTCTCGCGCTGGATCTTCTGTGTGGCCGCCTTGACTTGTCGCGTGGTAGTCCGGAGCGATGATGCTTTTGCTCTCTCTTCGCTTGAGATGATCGCTTCGGCAACGCTATCAAACTCAACGCCGACCGTTACTGTCTCGTAGCGATCCAGCAGTACATCCCACACAACCTGTGATACTTTTGCCGCCGTGGATATGCCCAGTTTTTCAAAAATCACCGTGACTGTGTCACACAGATATACCGGTGTATTGTGCGTCTGATCGTCCACATACGATACATCAATGGACAATCTCGGAATACCCAGAGACACCTTGCTCATGTACTCGTTGGCCTTTGTACGCAGTTCCGCTTCTGTAGGAACATGCGCAAAATTATTCGACAGATCCAGCGGTGAGATGCGCTTGTACGGATAATACACATACATCGGTGAAAGTATCACTTTTTCCGTCAAATCTACATAGTTGCCTTCGCTATCGGAATAATACGGATATATGCCTGTGATGGTTTCTTCGATGCTCTGCTCCTGCGTGATGTCGGTGATATTTTTACCGTACCGCACAACCTTGCCACGGTTCTGGCCGCGCTCTGCCAGGATATACACATCATACATATCCCATTTAACTTCCGCGCCGTACATCGTCAGCATATTTTCTGTGATGCCACCGATGACCGCACGCACGCTATCCGGTTGTGTTATTTCAAATGCTCCGGTGGTCAGATCCGTCTGAAATGTGAACGGATTCTCGATCACGCTTTTACTGCTTAAATAACTCACGGCATCCGATGGGTTAGATGCCGTAAATGGCTCCACCGGAATGCTCGTGAGCTGGTAGGATATATGCTGCGCTCTGACAGTACAAAGTCCGTCAATAGCGTCAGTCACCTCATAGATGCGGAACGCCTGCGGTGTCGGGTCCTGCGACGATCGGCAGAAAATGATGTTGCTCAATAACAACTGCCCAAAATGCCGGCCGCCGACCGGATACTCCATCTCGACCTCATAGATGCCGTTGCGTTCCTCGGTTGCCTTGCAAGATACGGCATCGGCCAGTCTTCCAAGTCCGTTCGATGTGAAGTTTTGCTCATCACTAGCGTATAAAATCGGGATCATAACTGCCAAAACCTCGGAGTGATTGATGTTTTCTTCGTTCCGCTCGGGTTGCTATAGTTTGCAGATACCTGTACGGTCCCCGGCTGCAATACCGGGAACTCCGAACAGCTGATATACTGGTTTGCATTTGTCGATCCACAGTATGCTTCCTGCAGATCGCAATCGATGTCAATATAATCCAAATTGTGCGATGCGATTGTGATCGTTCTGCCACCAATCGTCACAGTGCCATAACCATACACACGCACCAGCGGTTTTGCCACCATACTGGTCGGATTGTACACAACACCGCTCATATACATATCCCAAGGTGTCTCACCGCTCTTCAGGAACCGCTCCGGTCTGCAGTTGAACCGTAGATCAAACGATCCTGCCGCCAGCCACGCCACCGGATCAACTTCCATTCCTTGCGCGAGTACAGCCAAACGGAACTCATTCGGATGATATGTGTCTTCTAATCTGACATAATCGGTCGGCTCCAGCAGTTTGTTGCACCATGTCCGGATATTTGTTGCAAAATCTCGCACAATAAAAGCAGGATATGTCACCTCGATGTTTTGATACCGTCCCTTGTCCAGTATGATGTCGCCGTTTCTTCCGGGCACCTGTACAAACTCACGATCACGGGCAGGGGCATTGAATACCCCTGTCCCGCTTATGTATACGCCGTATGTCTTGCTGTTCACATTGTTAAATGTCAGTGTATTTATGCCCATGCTGACCTCTTCTGCGCTACGCTTGTCGTGATCCTACGGTCTACCGCGATGGCCAGATCATTGATGTTCTGCCCCGGTGCTCCGTTGATCGTGTTTGCAATGTTAAATGTCAATGTCGAAGCATTGACCGGCTGTGCGATTGCTGCAGCCATATCTTCTGCCGCCTTCCGTACTTCCGGGATGTTGTCGCGAATGCCTTTGGTGAATAAGTCCATCATATCCGGAGCGAATGTATGAAAGTTTGACAACGGGCCTTTGTCCGGTTCAGAAAACCCAAGAAACGATGCAATCTCTTCCGCAGTCGCTTCCAACTCATCTCCCAACGCTCCGACCTTATCCTTGATGCCCTGAATGAAACTGTCGATCATATCACGGCCCCATGTGAGTGCCTTACCCGGCAGATCAGCCAGGAACTGGATCGCTTCGCTCACTCCGTTCACGATCGCATCTTTGATATCCCCGACTGTTTCCACGATGCCGTCCCAGATATTCTGGAATATCTCCATCGTGTCATTGAATAAGTCTGTCCAGAACTCAATAGCATCTTTTACAATGCTATCGATCAGATTGCCAAGATCATCGCCGAAACTGATAAACAGTTTCATGACACCTGTGACGATCTTTTCTGTGATGCTCGTTAAACTGGTCAACAAGTTATTGAATACCGTTATAACGAGCCGCAACAGAGCATCTATGATGTTCGATACGATGGTTTTTAAGTCTTCCCAAGCAGCCGCCCAGTCGCCGTGGATGATGTCGCTTATCAGCTGCACAACGCCAGTCAGGACTTGCACAAAGTTTTGTATAATCGGGATCAAAGTATCGATAAATATCGACCGCACCGCATTGATGATGTCATCACCAAATACTTCCCATAACCCCTGCATCACTTCCTGGATAGCGATCCATAACTCACCAAGCGCATCCATCAGCGGTCCAATGCTTTCTTTGATTTCCGCAAATATTGCAGATACATCATTCCGGAAACCTTCATCGGATGCCCACAGAGCCGCGAATGCCGCTGTTAATGCCGCGATTGCCGCCACCGCAATGCCGACCGGTCCGGAGAGTGCTGTCAGTGCCGTGCTGATCTTCGGAGCCAGTGCCATTACCTTTCCAACGCCGGTGATTAACCGACCGCCGACAGATAACAATGGCCCGATGGCCGCCACAATTCCTGCGATCTTGATGGCCTGCTTTTTTTCCTCATCGGACATGTTGCTGATCGCGCTTGAAAACTCTTTGAGTTTCTCAATGCCAGCGTTGAACAGCGGCATCAGTTCCGACTTTAAGACATTTCCGACTTCGATCAGAGATACCTTCAGATCGTTGGTGGTCTTTTCGATTTCAAACGATGTGGTGTTCAGTTTCTCATATGCAGCAGTCGTACTTCCTGCAGATGCTCCCATCGCTTCGACTGCCTTGTTGAGTTTATCACCATTATCCCAGAGTACTGCAGCCGCTTTTCCTGCTTCGGCAGACCCGAACATGTTGGAAATGGTTGTGCCGCTTTCACCAGCCTGTTCATCCAGGATAGACAGGACATCGGTCAACTCCCAACCCGCGTCCATCGCTTCCTTCATTGTCAGGCCGCCTTCTTTGATGTGCTCGGTTCCTGCGGCAAACGCATCAGCAGCTGTACTTCCGTTCTTGCCCAGCTCATTGAGCATACTGTTTAAGTATGTCGTGGTTTCCGCGGTTGCAATACCGTTTGCAGTCATTACCGCGTACGCACCAGCCAGATCCTCGATCTCTACGCCGTTTGCCTTCGCAGTCGGGATAACTTTACCCATCGAAGATGCAAGCTGATCTACGGTCGTTTTACCAAGATTCTGCGTATTAATGAGCACATCGCTCACTCGTGTTACATCTTCGGCCGCCAGTCCGTATGCGTTGAGTGATGTTGTTAAAATATCCAGAGCCGCATCGGTGGAAGTAAAACCGGCGCGTGCAAGCTGTGTTGCGTTTGCAACAAACATCACCGCATCTCCGGTTGCCTGTCCTGCAGAGATTGCATCATAAACATTGTTGGCAAGAACATCAGCCGCGATGCCGCTGTCTTTGGACAGATCCAGGATCTGGTTGGACAGCTCTTCCATCGATACTTCCGAAGTATCTGCGATGGTGGAAAGTTTAGCCAGGGCATCCTCATAGCTCAAAGATGCCTGCAGTGCTCCTGCTCCTGCTGCCATAATCGGAGCAGATACAGCTGCCGTCATCTTGTCACCGATTGCGGATACCTTCTGGCCTGCTTCCTGCACCTTCTCGCCAACCTTCGCCATTTCTGCGGCTACGGCCTGCGCTTGCTGTGATCCAATGCTCCCGAAGTCCTTCAGTTCGCCTTCCAAACCTTCAAGAGATTTCTGCGTTTCTACAATCTCGCGCTCAAGTGCTTTCTGCTCTTCGGTGATCTCGCCGGTCGCATTGTTGGCCTTCATCTGCTCAAGTGCGAGTTTCTCCTGCTCCAGCTTCTCTTTAGTTTTAGAGATTGCCTCGTTCAGATAGTCCTGCTTTTGTGCCAGCAATTCCACATTGCCGGGATCCATCTGCAGAAGTTTGTCAACATCCTTGAGCGATGACTGTGTATCCTTCAGTTTGCCGTTTACTTCTTTCAGCGCATTTACAAGCGGCGTGACATTGCCATCCAGCTCGATAGTAATACCCTTTATTCTATTTTTAGCCATCGTTCACCTCCGCATACTTCCACACATATCCGGCACATTTATTTCTTTCACCAGTACAGCACCGAGATATATGTGATGTTCTATTCAGGCCAACGGCAGCCGCCGCATCGTTCATCGTTTCATATCGCGCTACAAACAAACCATCAAGAGTATATTGATCTATCATTCTGGCTCTTGGATTGCGTTTTCCTCTCCTTACTTCGCCCATGCGTTTTCTTGTTGCTTCTGGCAGTTTCCTACCGATCATAAACGAGTAATCGCGTTTTTTCATCGCTTCACTTCGTTTTCTTTTCGTTTCCTCGCTTTGCTTCCTTCCGAGCATTACAATCCGCATGTGTTTTCTTTGAGATTCCGATAATTTCCCGGTCACACCACCATTTTCGATATTGTAGCCATACTTCGGATCATTTGATTTGTACATTGCTATATATTTCTGCTCGAAGTCTTCAGCCTGCTTTTTATCCAATCCATCCATAACAACAATGTGATAGAAAGCATCCCATCCATATTCTTCGAGTGCTTCCCAGAACCTTGGCATCTTCTTGTATGTACTGCCTTTTTTCCATCTATTTTTCACAGGTTGAGATGTAATGCCAATGTATCGCTTCCCGTTTTCTTTGTGTATATGCATATAAAGTTTGTATGCCATACCTTACCACCTGTCAAAATCTTGCTGTGTTGCTTGTCTTGTTTTCGGTCCGTCCTTTTCTGTATAGTCGTTATTTGACTCAATAATCAGATCCATCACGAACCCTTCCTCTATTTCATCGAGTTCCTGCAGTCGCAAACCTAGCTGCAGGGTTCTCAATGCATAAATGGCAGTGTTTATTTTTCTGCCGGATTCTTCGCCGTTCTTTTTTTTAATTCAGACGATGACACCTTTCCACCGATGTAGATGGTGACGATATCCTTTGATGCGGTCATCAGATCCATACCATCGAACTGATCCAGCCACGCCAAATAATCGTCTTGTGTCAGGGCCGACATGTTCGCGCCTTCCGCAGTTTTTGCCATAATGAATCCGAGCTGCTGGATCTTCTCGATCACCTTTGCATCGATCTTTTCCGGATTCATTTCCATTAGCTCTGTCATAATATCGCCGTGGAACACATTGCGGTATCTGATCGCTGTGGCTGCGGTTGCACGCATTTCCACTTCTTTCTCTCCAATTTTGACTAACTGTTGCATATATCCCTCCTACGAAAAAAGGGCAGGCACGATTATTCGTACCCGCCCATAAATTGTACTTATGATGCTACTGTCACAGCGCAGGTGTCTGTGTAGTCGGTTGTGCCGACCGTGATCTTTGCGGTGATCGTTGCAGATCCTGCTGTCAGCGGAATCACCACGCCATCGCTTACTGCTGCTACAGCGTTGTCGCTGGATGTCCATGTTACGGTTGCTCCATACGGAACTGTGGTTGCGGTCAGCTTTGCAGTCTCACCGCCTGCAGTCAGGGACAGCTCGGATTCATCCAAAGAGATGCCGGTTGCTGCTGCAGTGCCCTGATATACTGCACTAAACCAGTCAGCATACGGAGTATCGCCAACCAATGCACGGCTCTTGAATACATCCGCACCACCGCCGATGGAGTTGTTGTGTACCGGAGCCGCCGTCAGGTTCAGAGTGTCGGTCTTCGGTGTGATGCTCTCGGTGTTCGTCTCGCCAGCGATGCTCGGTTTGCTTGCAGTGCAGTTGTACAGTACATGGCGGGTGTTCTTGCTATCGCCATCAAACTGGAACAGCAGAGCGAACGGAACAGTCGGTGCATTTGCTACCTCGGTCAGGCATCCGTTTGCGTCCTCGATCTCGCCCAGGATATCCTTACGGAAGTCATCGGTGATCTGTGCGATCTCCAGCGTTCCGGAATAACCTGCATCACCCTGCATCGTAAAGAATGCAATGTTGTCAGCGTAGAATGTGTTTGCATCGCCCTGGTGATCCATCGTCAGATTAACAGCACCCGGCAATCTCTTCGGAGTGCCATAAGTAGCTGTGTTATCAGACGCACTGATCGTAGCCACGGCATAATACACATTTGTCAAACCGTATTTGACTTTATTCGTGTTAGCCATTTGTTTCTTCCTCCTCTTCTGTTATCACCACATCACCGGCATAAGTCGTACAGTACATCTGCTCCGAGTCGATGTATGAATCAATCTTGTCGTATGCGATGCCTGCTGTTTTCAGTGCCGCTTCTATGGTGCTTTCGTTTTCAAAATCTTTATAGTCCGTATACAGCTCAATCCGCAGTTCCGGAATGCTCTGGAAATTGATGTTATCTGCGTACATATCATCGATGCCGTTAAAATACCAGCGGATGTACGGTGGTTTCGCAGGATTGCCTTCATCAAAATGATGGTATGCATTCGTGAGTCCGGTGCCGGCGATCATCGTCTGTATTTCTTTTACTGTCATATCGACTTCAAAACCTCCTCCTCGAACTCCTCCACGATCTTCTCCTCTGCCACCGATATATGCGGCTTGCCCTGCCAGAATCGCCCATTGCGTAGCGTGTGTCCGTTCTCCAACAGGTGCGGCAGTCCCGGCTTTGTGCTATAGATAACACCGCTGGAGCCTAACCGATCAGAATCAAACTTGAATGTCCAGCTTTTGGCATATGGCCCATTCCCGAACTTCTTCACGGCTTCCTTCTTCACCAGCTTTGCGCCGTCTTTTGTGGTTTTCTTAACTGCGTCCTTGACTCCGGTTGTTACACCGTCCGCGTACTCGTTAAGGATTCCCGTTATTGCCGCCGCCAGTTGGTTGTGGGGTGTACTGCTTGCCATCCGTGCCGCCTTTCCGCTCCACATACAGTTCCATATAGTCGCCGTTTTCGTAGGTACGATAGACTGCATAAGTCTTTCCGCTGTACTCGATCATCGTCTCGCCGTTATAATCTCCGGTAAAAATATCAAACCGCAGATCAGGGTTGAGTCCCTGCCGGCCAGCGTCAAAGAACTCTGACCGGCTGATGGACTTTACCCTCGCGAAAACTTCTTTGACAGTCGGATTCCCTTCCATCCACCGTCCATATGCGTCCTGTGTACGGTTTATTGTGTAGAGCTTAATCACATCATCCTTCTGCATTCATTTTCTCCGCGAATAGTCTGTTATTGAGAGTCCACCGGAGCATCCTCGGCATCCCCTCGCCGCTGTCTCGCTTTCTCCACAGCCATCCTGCATACATAACCACCAGCTGTGCATCTTCCAGATCGGTTGTGTTCAGCGTTACGCCTTCCGTCCCGATCATCTCCTTTGCGGAGTTGATGTACTGTGTCAGGCGTGTGTCGTATGCGGTTGTGCTGATCCCAAGGTCAACCTTGAGCATCGCCAAAAGTTGCTCCATTGTGTATCTCCTTTACTCTTATGCGGTTACAGTAACCTCGCAGGATGCGCTAAACTCGCCGCAGGTTGCGGTGATGATCGCAGAGCCTTCCGCTTCGCCAGTTACCACGCCGGTGTTGCTAACAGTTGCATATGTGGTATTGCTGGATGCCCAAGTGATGGATCCCTTAACCGGATATGTCTCTGCCTTGAGCTGTGCGGTTGCACCGTCAGCCACCGTCAATGTGGTCTTGCTGATCTTAACGCCCTGTACAGAGTTTGCGGTATCACTCGCGAAGCTCATGGAGTCGCTCGGCTCTGCACCGTTTACGCCGATTGCCACGAATCCTTCAGCGATTGCCGGCTGGCCGTCATATCTTGCCGTGCCCTTGAATACGGTCTGATCGCCCAGGAACCGAACGTGCTCGGACTGTGCGAACTTCTGACCGGATCTCTCTGCCAGCAGATACAGATCCAAATAACCACCAACAATCACATAGTTCGGTACAAAGTCCAGCACCTCGATGATTCCACCAACGACCGGCATACGGCCGTTTACGCCAGCCACGATCGCACCGGATGCATCGATGCTCATCGACTGTGCCATCATCCAGTTGTAGGTCAGCTCATTCATCACCCATACCTTCTCGCCGCGGCTGTACTTTCCCTTTGCTGCAGCGGAGTTGATCATGAATGCCTGGTACAGAGCGATGCCAAGTACGCTGTTTGCGATGGTCTTGATGTTGGATGTATGCAGGTCTACCCACGGACGTGCGGTTGCCGGGTAGGATGCCGGCTGGCTGGTCTGTGCCAGACGGGTAACGATACCAAGCGGCATGTGGTTGCCGGTACCGTAAAGGATTGCCTTGTCGAGTGCCAGGCCGATGCTCTGACCGAGTGCGGTCATCAACTCTGCTGCCAGATCGACATCGGAGTCCTCCAGCACTGCGTTGCAGATAGCGAAAAAGCCTGCTACCTTGTTGCATCCAACTTCCACATCGTTAAATACCAGATCCAACTCGTTGAGGTTTGCACAGCACTCGGTCCAAACTGCTTCCGGAATGGTTCCCTGGATCACCATACGGCCATCACCGGACAGCGGCTTCACGTTCACGTGCTTGTACAATTTGGAGTAGTTCATCAGGTTCTCGCGCAGGATTCCCAGGAATACCTCCGGAATGGTCAGTCCTACGTTGGACAGCGCTCTCTTTTCCTTCATAGCTGCGCGAACTTCGCCCAGGTATGCCTTTACTTCTTCGCGCTCAAAAAATGCGCTGCGTTCCTGCTCGTTCTTGCCGAACATCATTGCTCTCTTGCTCATGGTCTTGATTCCCTCCCTTTTCTCTTCTTTTGTTTCAGCCACCGGAGCTTCTGCCGGTGCGTTTGTTTCCTGTGCTGCTTCTTCTGCAGCCAGGGATTCTTCCAGCTCGCGCACTTCTGCTTCAAGTTTTTCTTTTTCTGCAGCGTGCTCGGCCTTCTCGTTTTCGAACTTCTCGATCTCACCGTCCACCAGTTCGCTGTCTTCCGCGTTCTGTGCTTCTTCGATGGATTTTTCCAGTTCAGCTTCGCGCTGTTCAAACTCCGCATCTTTCTCACGCAGAGCATCCAGTGCTTTCTGTGCATCATTCAGTTTTTTGCGTAAACGCAATACTTTCAGTGCCATCACTGTTCTCCTTTCAATTTTTTCATCGCATTCTCACGCCATACCTGCATGCTGCGCTTCTGGATCTCATCGCGCTGCTGATTTCTGGCAGAAATGCTTGTCTCTTCGTATGCCGGGAAAGTACAAGCAGACACCTCAAACAGATCCACATCTCTCAATGTCCAGTGAACACTTCCATCTTCGCGGATATCGGTATCCTCGGAGCGGATGTTGAACCCGAACGAGCACTGATCGACATCTCCACGCTTCACACGCTCGTAAAGGTTCATAGCATCTGCATCGTTTCGGTTGATCTTGATGCTGCCCCATAAACCGTGTGAGTCTTCACGCAATTCCAGCGTGTGCGCTTTGGTGCGACCGAGCACAAGAGTCGTGTCGTGATTAGTGAGTGCCCTGATATCTCCCGATAGCGTTCTTGCGAATGCTCCCGGTGCAATGCTTTCGCTCATTCCCGGTGCGATTTCATAAACGCTATCAAAAACAGCGAAGTATCCTTCGATCTTCAGATCCTCGCCATCTTCTCTGGTTAAAAATTCCGTGCTGACCGTTCGCATTCTGCGGTCGCATTTCAGTTCGTTTGCCATTGCTTATCCCTCCTGCAGTAACTTTTTCTGATCCCCGATCATATTGGCCGGAATGAAATTTTCTAATATTCTCAACTCGTCCAAGCCGTCCAGCGGTGCCATCCCGATCATGTCGCGCACCTCGTTGCCGGTGACGATTCCCTTGTCGCTCAAGCCACCGTATACCGAGTAGATGCTGTTCAGATCCCAGTCCATAAGCGACCGCACATTGAAACGCAAATACATCTGCGGTGACAGGATCAGCTTCTTTGTCATCTCCTGTGCAATGCTGATCGCTATCGGTCGGATCGTATTCTGGACGAAACTGTTCCACGCTTGCCGATCGTACTGGCCGACACCAAGCAAAAACGGCGGTACACCCAAAACGGATGCGACCGTGCGTTTATCCATCTCAACAGTGTTATTGATCGCCAGGTCAGCCAGAGTGAGCGGTTTTACCTGCTCCACACTAAACTGCTCTGCAGGGATAATCCACGGCTCGCCTGGTGTCTTCGGTTTGATGTATGAATCAATCAATTTCTGCCGCCCTGCAGGACTGGAGAACTCATCCGTGAGTGCATCCACCTTGACGATGATGCTCGGTTTGTACTCGCTTGCCATGAACGCCTTCTCTGTCGCGCTGGCCTGCTTTAAATTCTGCGCTACATCCTTCAAAGATACCGTCACGCCCTGACCTTTCCACAGATAAAAGCGGTCGGGATTGTACACAAAGTGCAAAAGGTTCTCCGGTTTCTTCGCTTTTCCGTCAATCTGCACAGTGTAGTCGCGATATGATCCGTACACCGGCTGCAGGATCACGCGAGATGCCGCGATCGGCTCCAGGCTCTCGATGTATCCCTTGTATGTATGCGGCACCACGATGCTGTTGCCCTTGCCGTATAACAGCAGATTCATCACGATGGTCTGCATCCACATCGACCGCGTCATTGTCGGCATCGGATTGATGTCGATCGTCCGAGACAACTCGTTGATGATCCTCACATCGCCGTTTTTCGTATTGCTCATCAAATGGATCGTCATACTTCCGATCAGTTCCGCAATGCGTCTGCAGGCGGTCTGTATTTCCGGATTCTGGTCGAGCGATGTATAACCGGGGACGCACAGATCGCCTTCACTCAAAACAAACGCCACCTGGTTCGCGCAGCGTTTCTTCTGCGGTTCCACGCTCTGTTTTCTCTTTTTATTCATCTTCTCCCCACCATGCTCGTCCTTTCTTCGCTTTTTCTTCTTGGCTGACCATTTGAATGGTCGCAAATACCGAAGCATCAAACAGGTCGATGCGTAGCTCCGGCATTACTTTTTCATATTGCACGGCATCATCTGTCTTTTCGATTGCCGCCACATTCGCCACGCAGTATTCATAGGCTTGGGAATGCAAATAATAAAGACGACCATCCTTGGCCGCCTTCTCTATGTGTCGAAAACCTTGCGATTTCAAGTAAAAATACTGTGGCTGGTCTATCACAGTAAAACCAGCCGCCTTCATCGCAGGGAAGTATTCCTCGCCGGCAAACTTGCGATCGTGTCCCACTCGTCTGATACGGAACCCCATCGCCCGCATCTGTTTGAACCAATTGACCACATCCGATATGTTGACGGTCGGACTGTTGCACATCGTCAACCATCCATCATCCGCCCATCCAAACAGCGGGATATTGTCCTCGTCAGACTTCCGCGCCGCCTGTGCGACCGGTGTAAATGCGTGCGTGATGATGATGTCGACATCCTGTCCTTTGTCGGAGTAGTGACCGACCAGAGCCGCCGCCGTCAGGTCATACATACGGGACAGATCCGCACCACCGAACCAGTCAATGTCCAGTTTTGCCAGATCTTCCAGCTCCCAGTGATACCGCTGATCCGATGCCTTGAACTCATCCAGATCAAACCACGCTTTGATGGCCGATGTGTATATGTTCAGCGACCGACTCAAGAAGTCCTTGCGCTGTTGCGGATCGTTCTGGGCCTGCAGCGACTCGTTCAAGATATCCTGCGGTCGGATTGTGATCCCGTAGTTCGGATTCGCCTTCTGATGCTGCAGCGGGTCCGTGTAGTCGCATTCCCCTTTGTCATTCTGGTCAGCTCTGGAGATAAACACGAACAGGCTATCATCAGACACCGTGCCATTGACCACCTTGACGGCATACTCCAGACGGCGATAACAGAAACTGTTTGTGTTATCTCCAGCCGTAGTGATGCCGATCATCAGCTTGTTGGTGTATGCTTTCATCGCTTCTTTGAAGCGGTTATACTGTGCGGCCTTCTTGAATGCGTGGATTTCATCCGCGATGGCGATGTTGCAGTTGAAAGAGTCCTGCGCATCCGGATTGCTCGCCAGAGCCTCAATGTGGATGGTTCCGTCCGGTTTCCCGTCATCGTCAAGCAATTCATACCGGATGGAATGCTCCGCATTGTTGTCTCGGATCTTGAAGTCTTCATACATCCCACGGTATTTGATCGTGTGGATGATGTCGTTGAAACTTTCGCACGCCTGCTTCAGCGATGCGGCCACAATATAGATTTTTGCTCCGCTCTTTCTCTCCAGCAGAGACAGACCAAACGCCAGAGCAGCCGCAAAAAGCGATTTACCATTCTTTCTAGGCAGGAATATCAACGCTTCTTTGTATCTGCGCTCATTCGTGCCCTTGAAGTAAAAGCCGGTCAGATTGTACACGATGAAAATCTGCCACGGCTGTAATATTAGCGGTGTATTCATCAGCGGAGTGCCGTCCAATGCTTCGCCCTGCTGATGCACCATCAGTTTTTCGATGATCCCGATCACGAAGTCCGGCTCTATCGTGTGCAGTTCCAGATCGTCACGCTCCAGATCGGACAAGAAACGCTTGGCCGCAAGAACTACCTCCGCGCCACAGATCAGATCACCGCTCACCACATCCCGCGCATACTTGATCGCTATGTCTTTGTATGATTTCTTCGGTTTCTTCCCTGCCATATCATAAAGCCTTCAGAGCCTCCGCCAATGCGCTCTTTTTCTTCTTCGTCAGACCTTCATCGTTGATCCGTTTCAGTCCTGCTGGTGTCAATCCAAGGTCCCTCCAATATGCCAGCGCATCCCGCTCCAGATCATTGATCAATCTCAATGCGGGATTCTGCTCATAATTGGTCGCCCCGCCCTTGTTTGTGTGTTCCACAATTACTTCGCCACCGGCGGCATCAAATGCCTCCTGTGCTTTATCCCTGCGCTCCAGGATGCCCGCAAGAGTGTCAATCACATCGTCAAAATATGGCCGATAGGTCTCTGCAGCTTGGCAAGATCTCCGTATTCTGTTCTTCCAAGCCTGTTTTTTCATCCGGGGATCCCCTTTAATCTAAAAATTCTACGCAGTTGGAATAACT
>ERZ808032.22-NODE-22-length-27419-cov-4.221052_pt1 | contig 27419 bp, 23 predicted proteins | sample MGYA00380187_ERZ808032 | MGnify/ENA primary metagenome ERZ808032 (study PRJEB31490, sample SAMN06133378) | cow dung metagenome | isolation source: M10 | host: cow | place: China: Chengdu | collected 2015-05 ...
TGGGACAGAAGGTTCCCGACCTTACTCAGTCCATCTACATCGACTGGGGTTCATTCATCAACGCAGTTATCAACTTCTTCCTTGTTGCGTTCGTTCTCTTCGTAATCGTAAGATTCATCAACAGAGTTCGTGAAAACAACCGTTTCTTAGCTAAGAAAATGAGCTTTGGCGAAATTGTAAATATCAGTGTTAACCAAACATTAATGAGAAGTATTGCTACTTCTGTAACTACTTTAGCTACATTATTAGCTTTATATTTCTTCGGTGGCGAAACAACTAAAGATTTCGTTCTTGTAATGACTTTAGGTATTATTATTGGTACTTATTCAACACTATTCGTTGCAATTCCAATTGCATACGATATTGAAAAGAAAAAACTAGAAAAAGAAGCTAAAAAATAAAATCTAGCAAAAAACATTTAAAATAGGGCAACATGTTGCCCTATTTTTTTTAACTTTATTACTCTATTCTTTTTTATTAAATATCTACAATTATTAGATTTTTTCATTATATTTGCATATTGAGTACTTTTGAAATCTTTTAACAAATACATTTATATGAAAAAATTATTACTTCTTTGTGGTGCTGTTTTTTTAAGCATGCTTGCTTTTGCGCAGATTACCACTGAACCAACCTACATTACCCAAGATTACGCAGAAGATTTCGCTGTTATCTTTGATGCTACACAAGGCAGCAAAGGCATGATGGGTGCCAAAGATTGCTATGCGCATACCGGTGTAATTACAGCCGATAGCAAGAGTGATTCCGATTGGAAACACTCTCCAGAATGGGGCGACAATGATGACAAGTACAAACTTGAATCCATTGGCAAAGATTTATGGAAACTTACCATCAAAGGAGGCATTGCAGCTTACTACGGCCTTGAAGAAGGTGAAGTAGCTAAAAAATTAGTATTTGTATTTAGAAATTCTACCTCTACGCAAGAAGGCAAAAACGAAAGTGGTGGCGATATTTTCTACAATCTATACCCTGCTGGAAAATACATTGTTGAAATTACCTCACCTGCCGAAGGCGTTACCTATGGAATAGGCGAAAAAATCAACATCCAAGCTAGTTTTTCGGCTCAAATGGAGTCAGCAACCATTACCATTGACGATATTGAGATCTACTCACAAACAGAACCAGGCAATAGCGTATCCTACGAATACACCTTAGCCAAAGAAGGTAAACAAACCATTAAAGTAATAGTTACCAAAGGCGAAGATGAATGCAACAACACATTAGACATTTTGGTAGTAAAACCAAGTACAGAAAAAGAATTGCCTGCAGGTTTAGAAGAAGGTATCAACTACCCTGGAGGCAACAAAGTAGCCTTGGTATTCAGAGCTCCACTTAGCAAAAGTATCTATGTACTAGGTGACTTTAACAATTGGGAGAAAAACGAAGACTACCACATGTATCGTCACAATGTGTACGATGCTAGCGGCAACAAAACCAACACCCTTTTCTGGTTAGAGTTTGAATTAGATAACCTTACCAAAAAATACGCATTCCAATACTTAGTAGACGACAAGGTACAAGTAAGCGATCCTTATTCTAAAGTGATTCTAGACCCATGGAACGACAAAGAATTGTCTCGCTATTTAGAGGGTGAGGGATTACCTGCATATCCCGAAAAAGGCGATGGCTTGGTATCTATCTTACAAATAGAAGATGAAAATCCTTACCAATGGGAAGTAACAGATTTTAAAGCTCCTAAAAAAGAAGATTTAAACATCTACGAACTATGCGTTCGCGACTTTGTTACCAACAAACGTCTATCTAATATCCAAGAAAACTACCTAGATTACATTGAAAAACTAGGTGTTAATGCTATTGAATTAATGCCCGTATCCGAATTTGACGGCAACAACAGCTGGGGTTACGATCCTAACCACTATTTTGCATACGACAAAGCATACGGCAACAAAAACGAATACAAAGCATTCATTGACGAATGCCACAAACGCGGTATCGCCGTTATCATTGACATGGTATTTAACCATGGTACGGGTCAACAACCCTTTGCTAAATTGTACTGGGAAGGCAATGCAACTGCCGAAAACAACCCATGGTATAACCGTGTAGCAACACACCCCTACAACGTATTCCACGATATTAACCACGAATACGAAGGTACTCGCATGTTCTTTAAACGCGTGCTAAAATTCTGGTTAGAAGAATACAAGGTTGATGGTTTCCGCATGGACTTAACCAAAGGTTTGACACAAACTGTTTCTGGCGATGACGCAGGCAAATGGGGCAAATACGATGCTAGCCGTATTGTCATTCTAAAAGACTACTATAGTGCCGTTAAAGAAACCAAAGAAGATGCCTACTTTATTCTAGAACACTTATCAGAATACAAAGAAGAGCAAGAATTGGCCAACGCTGGCATGCTTCCATGGCGCAATATGAACAACAGCTATAACCAAGCCGCTAAAGGCGATCCAGGTTCTAGCCACTTTGTGGATGGCAACAAAAAAGGTGGCATGTACACCAACCAATGGGTAGGTTATGCCGAAAGCCACGACGAAGAACGCAACATGTTTATTGCCAAAGAATACGGCACTGGAAACATCAAAACAGACGAAGCCGTTCGTTTGGGTCGTGTTCCTGCGCTAATTGCTTTCTCGCAACTACTACCTGGTCCTAAAATGATGTGGCAATTTGGCGAAATGGGTTACGACTACTCTATCAACTATTGTGGAGCAGGTAAACCCCTTGACGACGGTTGTAGAACCAGCCGCAAACCCATTCCATGGATTCTAAAATGGGATCAAAACGAGCTACGTATGAATACCTACTACCAATCGGCTAAGGTTATTAATTTAAGAAGCAAACACCCTGCCTTCTTCCGCGAAGCATCGGTAACCGCTACCAATTGTAACCAAGCTAACTTTAGCATACCACGCCGTATTGATGTACACTATGTAAAACCAGCTAACGATCCTGCTGCCGAAGAAAGCATTGATATTATTATCCTAGCTAACTTCCACGCTAGCGAAAATATTACTACCAGCGGTGATTTCCGAAACACGGGTATTTGGTACAATTACATGACAGGCGAACAAGTACAAGTAAACCGTACCAACAAAACCCTAACCCTAAAACCAGGCGAATTGCTAATTCTTACATCGCGCCAATTAGACAATACCGTATCGATAGACGAAGCTACCGCTACCCAAAATGGCTGTTTGGTATATCCTACCATCACCAACGATCTTGTTACCGTTATTGCTGCAGAAACTCCTGCTGCTATCCAAGTATTTAACTTAACTGGCAACATGGTAGCTAGCAACACCAACAGCGAAACCATTTCGATGGCACAATTGATTAAAGGCACTTACCTAGTACGTGTACAAATTGGTGACCAAATTTCAACCCACAAAATCATTAAACAATAATACCATGAAACGTCATTTATTATATGCATCTATAGTTGCTTTTGCTACCCTATTGTGTAGCTGCAGCACCACAGGAGATCAACCTTCAACCCCACAAACACAAGATGAAATTGAGGCAGCATGGCCTAATTTGTACGATGTTGCCGAAGTGGGCACCTTTGTAAAAGTAATGCGCGATACCACTGGCATGTTTATCATGGGCGATGACAACAGCACCGAAGCCAACGAGGCTCCTGCACACGTAGTTAAATTTAGCAAATCGTACTACATCGGCATGCTAGAAGTTACCCAAGCACAATGGACCGCTATTATGGGAAGCAACCCCTCTGACATCAAAGGCGATAATCTTCCTGTAAACAACATCAAATACAGCGATGCTACCAAATTTATAGAAAAATTAAACGAGAAAACAGGGTTAGTATTCCGTCTTCCTACCGAAGCCGAATGGGAATACGCAGCCATGGGCGGTAAATTAAGCCAAGGTTACACCTACAGTGGTAGCAATAATGTAGACGAGGTGGCATGGTATGCTGGCAACTCTAACGATAATTTGCAACCTGGCGGTCTTAAAAAGGCCAACGAATTGGGCATTTACGACATGACTGGTAACGTGGCAGAATGGTGTCAAGACCGTTGCACTGCCTACAAAGCAACCGAGCAAACCGACCCAGTAGGAAAAACCGGTGGTTACGCTGTACGTGGTGGACGCTTTGACGACACAACCAATGGAACTAACTACCTACGTTGCAAAGCACGTCTAGGTATGGAAAAAAACAGCAAATTTTACAACCTAGGATTGCGACTTTTGCTAGAAGAGCCAAAAACTGCTCAATAAAAGAGCGCGTTTCATAACAAAAAAGCAGCGAAAATTTTCGCTGCTTTTTTTTATTCTGTACAATTGGTACACATCGATATAGATGCCCTATTACCAAAAACCTGCTTTCTAAACAAATAAGACGTATCGCCCCGCCAAATAGAAACAAAAGATTCTTTTAGCATATTCCCATACGCATGCTTTGCATGCTTATCGTAACAACAAGGCAACACCCTACCATGTACATCAACAATCACAGACGACCACATTCTAAAACAACGATTTTTCCACTTACGTTTGGTACGCAAAGTACCATCATCTAGTTGAATATAACGTCTATTTTTTTCTTGTTTGGGCAGTAAATAATCGTTATAAAATTGTGCTTTCTTAAAATAATACTTTTTAACGCCCAACGCTTTAACCAGCCTTATAATTTCTTGTTTTTCATTTTCTGTCGATTCTAACAATAAACATTGTACCTCAACTGGCAACCCTGCAGAAACACATCGTTTTATTCCATCTACCACTACCTCAAAATTACCTCCAACTCTGTATTTCTCGTACGATTGTTGATCGGCTCCATCCAAGCAAATAATCAGTCTATTCAAGCCAGCCTGTTTTAACTGTTCTATCACCTTGTCAGTTAAAAAGTGTCCATTGGTCGAAACACACGTATAAATTTTCTTTTTGTGCGCATAGGCTATCATATTAGCCAAGTCTGCATTAAAAAATGACTCCCCCTGAAAATATAGATTTAGGTACATCAAATAAGGCGACATGGCGTCAATCATATACGAAAAATCTTGATACGATAGTTTTTGCGCCGTTTTCTGGATTTCTTTTCTACCCGTCGGACACTGAGGGCACGACAAATTGCAGTAATTAGCAGGTTCGATAGAGGCAGCATAAGGATAACCACTTACATGGACATTTCCACATAAAACCGCACGCACATACGAGGCAAATAACTTTGTTACATTGCCCATACGTTTTACCGATAACCATGATAATGGATAAGAAATCATTGCACAAAATTCCGTAATAAAGAAATGCTTACGAAAAAAAAATTGTTAATATTTATAAATATTACAAACAAACCTATATACTTTCGTAAAAAAAGGATACCGCCCCTCATCTTATTATTGTTTTTTTTCTATCTTTGTACCGATATACTGTATTTTAACAAAAGACAATTATTTACTTTAATAACAATAGAATGAAAAAAAGTTTATTACGCTTAGGAATGTGCTTGGCTGCTTTGGCAGTTTTAGCATCGTGTCAAGATTTGGGCGAACTAAAACCCGAATACTTTACCGTTAACCCCAACCCACTAGAAGTTAAAGGTGGCAAAGTTGAAGGTACCATTACCGCAACCTTCCCCGAAAAGTACTTTGCTGAAAAAGGTGTTGTAGAAGTAATTCCAGTATTGGTATACGAAGGAGGCGAAGCTGCTTCTGAATCTGCAACCTATCAAGGCGCTAAAGTTGAAGGTAACAACGAAACCATCCAATACAAAGCCGGTGGTACTGTATCTCAAAACTTCTCTTTCGACTATGTTCCTGCTATGAAACAATCAAAACTTGTTTTGCGTTTCAAAGCTACTTTGAAAGACAAAGAAGTTCAAATCCCAGAAATTCAAATTGCTGTAGGTTGTATTGCTACTGCTACTTTGGCTAATGCTGCCGAAATCAACCCTGCTATTGCTCCCGCTCAATTTATGCGCGACACGGCAGAAGTTACCAAAGCAGACATTATGTTCCAAATTCAACAAGCTAACGTAAGAAACAACAAAGACGTTAAAGCGTTGAATGCTGCTGCAGCTGCTACTAAAAAAGACTCTCTTCGCACAGTACAAGGCATCGAAGTTATTTCTGCTGCATCTCCTGATGGTGGTGTTGAATTAAACGAAAAATTGGCTACCAAACGTCAAGACAACACCGTTAAATTCTTGAAAAGACAAAAAAATAACCAAGCTGCTATTGATGCTAAATACATTGCTCAAGACTGGGAAGGTTTCCAACAATTGGTTAACGAATCTAACATCCAAGACAAAGAATTAATCTTGAATGTACTTAGCCAATACCAAGATCCTGCAGAACGCGAAGCACAAATCAAAAATCTTTCTGCTGCTTACACCGAGTTAGCAAAAGACATTCTTCCTAAATTGCGTCGTTCTCAACTAGCTCTTACCGTTATCAAAGCCGGTAAAACTGACGCTCAAATTTTGGAAATGGCAAAAGCTAACCCTGATACATTGAACGTAGAAGAATTGATGTATGCTGCTACCATCGCTGCAACTGCAGAAGATGCTGCTGCCTTTACCGAAGCTAACGCTAGCCAAAACCCAGAAAATTGGAGAGCAGTAAACAACTTGGCTGCATTGCAATTTACCAAAGGTGAATTTGACAACACCAAAGCTACTCTTGCTAACGCTGCTAACAACGGCGGTGCAGAAGCAGCAGAAACCAACTTCAACAACGCATTGCTTGCTTTGGTTGACAACAACACCGAAGACGCTGCTGCATTCCTTGGCAAAGCGGCTAGCATCGAACAACTAAACGAAGCACAAGGTGTATTGAGCATTCAAAAAGGCGAATACGCTAAAGCTGTTGAAGCATTCGGTAATACTGTATCTAACAATGCTGCTTTGGCTCAATTGTTGAGCGGTAACTTAGACAAAGCTACCTCTATCCTAGAAAACGTAACCGACAAAAACGCAAATACCTACTATCTAATGGCTATCTGCGCTGCTCGCGCTAACGACCTAGAAAAAACTTGCGCTGCATTGAAATCGGTTGCTGGTATCTGCAAAGCAAAAGCTGCTAACGCTGCTACCGACCTAGAATTTGCTAAATACTGGTTGCTATCAGATTTTAAAGCTGCTATTCAATAAGCATATTTTTAACTAAAAAAGACGGGATAATCGGATGATTATCCCGTTTTTTTGTATTTTTGCATCCATATATACGGATTAGCAATCATGAAAAAGTATCTACTTGCAACACTACTAATAGTTGGCGCTTTAACTAGTTGCCTAACAGAGGACGTCGTTTTAAAATCAAGCCCACACGTTAAGTCTTTTCGTTTTGAACATCACACGGCTGCACCTAATATTGAAACCATCCAATTTACCATCGATACCATCAATTGCGTTATCTTTAACGAGGACTCGGTAGGATACGGTTACGATTTATCTAAATTAAAACCTACCATCCAATTTACAGGTACTCCCAAAGAGATAAAAATGAACGGCAATTATTGGAGCGGAGAAGACAGCATCGATTTTCGCCAACCTGTTTCTATGTACATACTCTCGCAAAACAAAAAAAGCGAGGCCACCTATACCATCACGGTGAATCAACATCGTGTAAATCCAGATGAGATTGTATGGAAGAATCCTGTACTATTAAACAGCCATGCCACCTCTTTTAAGGCCACCAGCACAGAGCAAGTTGCCTACGTGTTTGCCTATAGCCAACAAGGCGAAACATGCTTATATACAGTTTATAGCAATACTGGCACTCAATGGCAACAAATAGCCAACTTTGAATCAGCATTTTCTATTATCTCCCTAGCAAGCTTTAACAACCAACTATACGCCATCAACCAAGAAGGCAACACATTGCTAAGGTTTAACCAAAACCAATGGGACGCAGTTGCTACCTTTACAGAGGGCACCATTACCCAACTAATAGGTAGCCTTAAAAATAAACTATGGATGCAAGGTCAACATAGCAATACTCCACTGCTTATATCGTACAACGAACATCAACTACAAATAGAAGAACAAAGTACGCTTCCTACCCAATTTGCATCAGAAGGCGCTACTGCATTACAAACCCCATACGGACTTTACCTTATTGGTGGAGAGGTAGATGGCACTTCACAAAATTGCATTCTTTCTTCTGACAACGGTTATTACTGGACCAACATCCTTAACCAAACAGGCAAATACAGCATTACTCCCCGTTACAATGCTATATGCGCCTACTACAACCATCACATTTTTGTAATGGGCGGATACAACAACCATCAAGTAGTAACCAACAACTACACCTCAAGCAATAACGGTTATTCTTGGGATAATATGCCTTCGTATCAACAGCTTCCAGATGCGTTTTATTTTCAAGAAGGAGCATGCGCCACCGTATTCAACAACAACCTATACGTATTTAACAAACCCAATAGCGGGCAAAATGGATTAGAGGTATGGGAAGGACGCATCAGAATTGTAGATTTTATTAAACAATAAAAGATGCTTAGAACGGCCATTTTTCCAGGATCATTCAACCCCTTTACACAAGGGCATGCTAACATTGTTGAACGAGCATTACAACTATTTGACAACGTTATCATTGCCATTGGCAACAATAGCGAAAAATGCCAACAAGCAGAAAACAATCAGGCTACCATACAGCAATTGTACCAAAACAATCCACGCATTAAAGTGATTCAATACAATTGCCTAACGGCCGATTTAATAAAAAAAGAAAATGCCACGTGCATTATACGTGGCATTAGAAATGAAACCGATTTGGCATACGAACAAGAAATTGCCAAGGTCAACTATACTTTTTTTGGGGTAGAAACCATCTTTCTGCTAGCCAGTCCGGCTTTAAAAGAGGTTTCCTCTAGTATTGTGCGCGAATTAAAGAAATACGGAAAGGACGTTTCTTCGTATCTTCCGCAACAAGATTAAAGCGTAGCAGAAATTTTGCTAACACGTGCTAAGTGACGTCCCCCTTCAAAATCGGTTTGAAGGAATGCTTCAATAATCAACTCTGCGGTTACTTGGCTAATAAAACGGGCAGGAATTGACACAATGTTTGCATCGTTGTGTTGACGAGCCAATTTGGCCAATTCTACTTGCCAGCACAAAGCAGCACGTACGTTTTTGTACTTATTGGCAACCATGCTTACGCCATTACCGCTACCGCAAATAGCAATACCAAAATCAAAGTTTCCGTCGTTTACTTCTTTGGCCATAGGATGAATCATATCGGGATAATCAACACTATCGCTCGAGAATGTTCCAAAATCTTTTAACTCGAACAATTTGTCCGAGAAAATTTTTACCAATTCTTCTTTTAGTTCAAAACCTGCATGATCGCAAGCTACAGCAACGCGTAAAGTATTTAAATCTTTCATTTTATAAAGAAAATTAATTAGGGTACAAAGGTAACGAATTTTGACAACTCTTCCCAAAATTGTGGGTACGATTTAGTGACTACCTGCGGATTATTGATACAAATAGTTCCCGTTTTAAACACAGCAGGTGCAAATGCCATGGCCATGCGATGATCTTCGTAGGTATCAATGCATATAGGCTGGGTAACAGGGCATTTTTCTCCATTCCACTGCAACACACCCTCTGCCACCTCGTGCAATACATACCCCATTTTTTTGCTTTCTGCAATAAGGGCAGCAATACGATCCGTTTCCTTTATTTTTAAATTTCCCAACCCCGAAAATGTAAAAGGAATACCTAACATCATACAGGTAACCACCAAGGTTTGCGCCAAATCGGGCTGCGATGTTAAATCGCACGTGTATTGTGACACAACAGATTCTACAGACGAGGACAGCTCAATACCACCATTTACAAAGGTAGTACGCACGCCTAATGGTTCAAATAAACTAACCAGATGCGCATCTCCTTGCCAGCTATCTTCTTGTAAATAAGGCAAAAATAGCGTTGTTTCAGGTCGCAAAGCTACCATAGCATACCAATAAGAGGCTGCCGACCAATCATTCTCTACCACAAACGATGCTGCCTTATAACGTTGCGGAGCTATCCTAATGGTTGCACCGTCAAACGTCGACTCTACCCCAAAGAAACGCATCAACGATAGTGTCATCTGTATATAAGGAACACTTACCACCTTTTCAGTTAGGTGTAAGGTTAAACCTTGCTCCATATATGGGGCTATCATTAACAAAGCCGATATGTATTGGCTACTTACACCACCATTTAAGGCAATTTCGCCTCCGCACAATGGTTTACCTACAATGCGCAACGGAGGATAACCTTCTTTTTGCAAATAACTAATTTCTGCCCCCAAACTACGCAAAGCATCCACCAATATAGCAATGGGACGTTGATGCATCCTATCACTACCAAAAAGTTCCCAAATACCAGGCATTTGCGCGTAATAGGCAGTTAAAAAGCGCATCGCCGTACCTGCCGCTCCAACATTGGGTGTATGCGTTTGCGATGACAAGGCGTTTATTACAGCTTGCGTATCGTCACAATCCGACAAATTTTTAATGGACGACGCAAAACCGCCCAACGAGGCCACTACTAGCGCTCTATTGGCAATGCTTTTAGAAGCGGGCAAACGTACCTCAGCCGTCAATCTACCCTTGTTAATATAGTTAATACAAAGTTGTTTCATTTTCCTAAATATCGCAGTGCAAAAATACAAAAAAACTATTGGCCTACCTATTATTATCAAATTTTAAGAGATATCAAAGCCCTTGGAGTTGTTAATTTGGATATTTCTAATTATATTTGCATGGTGGATTAAAAGGAGATACACTTTTATCCGTCAATAAACTAGAGATAATTAAATTTTATACATTCATTAATCACATTAAAAGATGGCAAATTTAGATTTAAGCAAGTACGGTATTACCGGAACTACTGAGATTGTACACAATCCTTCTTACGAAGTATTGTTTGCTGAAGAAACCAAAGCTGGTTTAGAAGGCTTTGAAGTTGGTCAAGAAACTGAACTTGGTGCAGTGAACGTTATGACAGGTATCTACACCGGTCGTTCACCTAAAGACAAATTCATTGTAATGGACGAAACTTCTAAAAATACCGTTTGGTGGACATCTGACGAATATAAAAACGACAACAAACCTCTTTCTACCGAATCTTGGAATGCCCTAAAAGGCATCGCTCAAGATTGCCTTTCTAACAAAAGATTGTTTGTTATTGATGCATTCTGCGGTGCTAACGCTGACACCCGTATGGCTGTTCGTTTCATCATGGAAGTAGCATGGCAAGCACACTTTGTTAAAAACATGTTCATCCGTCCTTCAGAAGAAGATTTGGCTAACTTCGAACCTGACTTCATCGTTTACAACGCTTCTAAAGCTAAAGTTGACAACTACAAAGAACTAGGTTTGAACAGCGAAACTGCAGTTGTATTCAACTTGACCAGCCGCGAACAAATCATCCTTAACACCTGGTACGGTGGCGAAATGAAAAAAGGTATGTTCTCTATGATGAACTACTACTTGCCACTTAAAGGCATTGCTTCTATGCACTGCTCTGCAAACTGCGATATGAACGGCGAAAACACCGCTATCTTCTTCGGTTTGTCTGGTACTGGTAAAACTACCCTTTCTACCGATCCAAAACGTCGCTTGATTGGTGACGACGAACACGGTTGGGACGACAATGGCGTATTCAACTTTGAAGGTGGTTGCTATGCTAAAGTTATCGGTTTGGACAAAGTTAGCGAACCTGATATCTACGGCGCTATCAAACGCAACGCATTGCTAGAAAACGTTACTGTTGCTGCCGATGGTACTATCGACTTCAACGATAAGAGCGTTACCGAAAATACCCGTGTTTCTTATCCTATCGAACACATCAACAACATCCAACCAGGTTCTACCGCTCCTGCTGCTAAGAACGTTATCTTCTTGTCAGCTGACGCATTTGGTGTATTGCCTCCTGTATCAATCTTGACTCCAGAACAAACCAAATATTACTTCTTGAGTGGTTTCACCGCTAAATTGGCAGGTACCGAACGTGGTATTACCGAACCTACTCCTACTTTCTCTGCATGCTTTGGTCAAGCATTCTTGGAATTGCACCCAACCAAATATGCTGAAGAACTAGTTAAGAAAATGGAACAATCAGGTGCTAAAGCATACTTGGTTAACACCGGTTGGAACGGTACTGGCAAACGTATCTCAATTCCTGATACCCGTGGTATTATCGACGCAATTTTGGACGGCTCTATCTTGAAAGCTGAAACCAAAAAAATCCCTATGTTCGATTTCGAAGTACCTACCGCTCTTCCTAACGTTAACCCAGCTATCTTGGATCCTCGCGACACCTACGCTTGCGCTTGCGAATGGGAAGAAAAAGCTAAAGACTTGGCTGCTCGCTTCATCAAAAACTTCGCTAAATACGAAGGTAACGAAGCTGGTAAAGCTTTGGTTGCAGCTGGTCCTCAATTGTAATTCTTACAACAAGGATAACAAAAAGGGTGGTCGCAAGACCACCCTTTCTTATTTCTGCTCTGATAAAGCTGCTAACTAAGATAAGCAAAACATTAATCTAGGTACTTAGCTGTATACGAATGCTCTACCCCTTTTAGACCTTCTGGAATACCTTCATACACCACACTACCTCCTTTTTCGCCGCCTTCTGGCCCTAAATCTATTAAGTAATCGGCTTGCTTCACTACATCCATATTGTGTTCTATAATCACAACCGAATGCCCCTTAAAAATTAGTCGTTGAAAAGCTTGCATTAGGGTCTTAATGTCAGAAAAATGCAACCCAGTGGTAGGTTCATCAAAAATAAACAACTTATTTCCTTGCGCATCGGTAGCCAAAAAAGAGGCTAATTTTACCCGTTGACTTTCGCCACCCGACAAGGTAGAAGAAGGCTGACCTAATTTAATATACCCCAACCCTACTTCTTGTAGTGGTCGTAATTTTCTTACAATTAACTGAGGCAAATTGGCGGTATCTTCTGCAAAAAACTCTATAGCCTGGTTTACCGTCATTTCTAACACATCGTAAATGTCTTTTTGGCGATATTTTACTTCTAGCACATCCGATTTAAAGCGTTTGCCATGACAAGCCTCGCAAGTCAACACCACATCGGCCATAAATTGCATGGGTACCGTAATTACACCCTCTCCTTGACACACATCGCACCTGCCTCCTTGCGAGTTAAACGAGAAGAAACCAGGGGTATACCCCATCTGTTTAGCCAAGGGTTGCTCTGCATACAAACGCCTAATTTCGTCAAATGCTTTTAAATAGGTAGCAGGGTTAGAACGAGTAGATTTACCAATGGGATTTTGGTCTACCAATTCTACATCGGTAAGTAAATGCAAACTACCTTGCACTTTCAAACAACTGCCCACATGGTCTACCACTCCTCCATAATGCCTTTTAAGCGCCGCATACAGCACATCGCGCACCAAGGTTGATTTACCAGACCCCGAAACACCCGTTACCACCGTTAGCACACCCAAAGGGAAACGAACCGTCACGTTTTTTAAATTATGATGAGTAGCCTCTACTACTTCTATATAATTAGACCAGGTTCTAGGTTGTGGCAAAAAGTTTACTTCTTCTTCTCCAGCCAAATAACGCAATGTAGCCGAATTTGGGTAATGTGCTTTTTGTTGCAACAATTGTTTAGGGTCGCCTTGCAGCACAACCTCGCCACCCAGCCTACCCGCACCCGGGCCTATATCAATGATATAATCGGCTGCTTGCATAATGGTTTTATCGTGCTCTACCACCACTACCGTATTGCCCAACTGTTGCAATTGACGCAACACACCTATTAGCAAATCGGTATTTCTAGGATGTAAACCAATACTCGGTTCGTCTAATACATACAAAGACCCCACCAAACTACTTCCCAGCGAAGAAACTAAATTAATGCGCTGACTCTCTCCACCCGACAAGGTAGCAGAGGCCCTGTTTAACGTTAAATAATCCAATCCCACATCCATCAAGCATTTAACGCGTTTCTTTATTTCTACCAACAAGCGTTGGGCAGCAGCCATTTCGTAATCGGTTAAGGTAAGATGTTCAAAAAAACGATACAATTCCGATATAGGCATTTGAACCAAGTCTGTAATAGACTTACCCCCTACTTTAACATACGAAGCCTCTTTTTTAAGTCGCATTCCCTTACAATCGGGACAAATGGTTTTACCACGATAACGGCTTAGCATTACCCTGTATTGAACCTTATATTGATTTTGCTTTAAAAATCGAAAGAATTCGTCTAACCCCTCAAAATACTCATTACCTGTCCACAACAAACGTTTTTGCTGGTCTGTCAACTGGTAATACGGGCGATGAATAGGAAAATCAAACTTAGCCGCATGCTTAATAAGCAACTGCAAGTCTACGCCCATTTTTTCGCCTCGCCAACAAGCCACCGCCCCTTCGTAAACAGACAATGCTTGGTTAGGAATCACTAAATTTTCGTCAATTCCAATAACCGAACCAAAACCTTCGCAAGTGGGGCACGCTCCAATGGGGTTATTAAAGCTAAACAATTGTTCGGTAGGCTCTTCAAACACCATCCCATCCGCTTTAAAATCGCGCGAAAATTCTTTCATCGATTGCACGTTGCGCGCATCGTCTAATTGCGCCAAAAAAGCCACACCACGACCCTCGTAAAAGGCCGTTTCTACCGAATCGGCCAACCGATTATATAAACTTGGCTCGTCACTAACTACAAATCGGTCTATCACCAAGTAAGTATCTTTTGGACAGCAAGTTTCCAACATGGCATCCGAGATACGTACCATCTGACCTGCAACCAACAAACGATTAAAACCTTGCTGCAACAAAGTTGACAATAGGTCATTCCAGGTAAATAATTCGTCATCGTACAAGGGAGCCAGCAGCAAAAAACTACTTCCCGCCACCTGTTGCTGTACAAAATTAAGTACATCCAACACTTGATGCTTCTTTACTTCTTCGCCCGATATTGGCGAGATGGTTTTACCTATACGGGCATATAACTTACGCAGGTAATCGTAAATCTCGGTGGTAGTTCCTACTGTAGAACGGCTGTTGCGTGTTTTTACCTTTTGTTCTACTGCAATGGCAGGAGGCAAACCGGTTATAAAATCCACCTCGGGTTTTGCCATACGCCCCAAGAATTGACGCGCATAAGAAGAAAGGCTCTCTACATACCTTCGCTGACCTTCTGCATACAACGTATCAAAAGCCAACGACGATTTGCCAGAGCCAGAAACACCCGTCACCACCACCAATTTACCATGCGGAATTTCAACCTCAATATTTTTGAGGTTGTTTACACGGGCTCCTTTAATATGAATAACCGATTCTTTTATATCGAAAGTGTTCTAAGGGTTGAAAGCAATTTCATATTGATGGGTTTATCGTCACGAATCGCCTTGGTAAATGGCACATAAACAATTTCGTCATTAACGATACCTACCATTAAGTTACGTTGTTCTTCTAACAAAGCTTCGATAGCAGCCGCCCCCATTCTACTGGCCAAAATACGGTCTTGAGCCGAAGGGGAACCACCACGTTGCATGTGACCCAATACTACAACGCGTACATCGTATTCTGGATGTTCTTTTTTAATTCTATCAGCAACGCCTTGTGCACCACCTGTAACATCGCTCTCTGCTACCAATACAATACTAGAGTTTTTGCTTTTTCTAAAGCCGTTTTTAATAACTTCCGATAGCAAATCATCTTTAATGCTAATTTCTGGAATAACAGCAGCTTCTGCTCCCGATGCAATGGCAGCATTCAAGGCCAAGAAACCAGCGTCACGACCCATTACTTCTACAAAGAACAAACGTTCGTGCGACGACGCAGTATCTCTAATTTTATCTACAGCATCAATCACAGTATTAAGCGCCGTATCGTAACCAATGGTAAAGTCGGTACCATACAAGTCATTATCGATGGTACATGGCACACCTACAATAGGAAAGTTAAATTCTTGTGCAAAAATACGCGCACCCGTAAAGGTACCGTCACCACCCAACACTACCAACGCATCAATCTCGTGGCTTTTTAAGGTATCGTAGGCTAATTGTCTACCTTCTTTGGTTTTAAATTCATCGCAACGAGCCGTTTTGATAATGGTACCACCGTGTTGAATAATATTACTAACATTTTGCGTTTTAAATTCCACTATCTCGTTGGTTACCATACCTTTATAACCTCTCATAATGGCTTTTACTTTAATACCATTAAAAATAGCAGCACGTGTTACGGCACGCAAAGCCGCATTCATACCAGGGGCATCTCCACCCGAAGTTAGAATACCAATTGTTTTAATTTGATACATGGTTTATCTATTTAAATTTGTTTATTATCGTTTTGAATCGTCTTATCAATAATTTGGGTTATCCTATTTTTTACCGCCTCCATTTGCCATTTAGGCGTAGATGTTGCCCCACATATGCCCACCGACATTTCACCTTCATACATAGCCATTGTTACATCGTCTGGCGACGAAACAAAATAAGTCTTAGTATTCTGTTTTTTACATTCTTCGTACAACACCTTACCATTGGAACTTTTTTTGCCGCTTACAAAAAATATAAGTTCGTGATTCTTAGCAAATTGCTTAATATGTTCCATTCTATTGGCAACCTGCCTGCAAATGGTATCGTAATAGGTAAATTGCTCTACATCAAATATCTGCTCTTTTATCTTATCGACCAACGCGTTAAAACCACCTATTGATTTAGTGGTTTGCGAGAACAAAATAATCGGTTTACTAAAATCAACATCCTTTAAATCGGATTCTTGCTCTACCACGATGGCCTTTCCTGCAGTTTGCCCAACTAAACCATTTACTTCGGCATGACCTTTTTTACCATAAATAACAATTTGCGCGTCGGGATATTGTTCAAACGCCTTACGAATGCGTTTTTGCAAAGCTAACACCACAGGGCAAGTTGCATCTATAATCTCCACTCCATTGGCACGGGCCTGATCATACACCATAGGAGGCTCTCCGTGTGCTCTAAACAATAGTTTGGTATCATGCAAATTTGCTAAATCAGCATGTTCTATCACTACCAAACCAGCTTTTGACAGTCTTTCTACCTCGTCGCTATTGTGTACAATATCGCCCAAGCAATACAACTGATTACTTACACTTAATTCTTGTTCTGCTTTTTGGATGGCATTTACCACTCCAAAACAAAAACCAGAATCACCATCTATTTCTATATGCGGGTACAGCATACTTTTTCTACTTGTTTCATTAACCAAATTTGTTGTTCTTCGCGGGTCATATAGCTATTATCCAGCACAATGGCATCCGATGCTTGCACCAAGGGACTTTCGGCACGATGTTGGTCTTGATAGTCTCTATCTATCACATTCTGAAGCACCTCATCAAAGTTTACTTGCATACCTTTTGCAGTCCATTCATCATAACGACGTTGAGCCCTTACTTTGGGATCTGCAGTTACAAATACTTTTAGCTCTGCATCTGGAAAAACCACCGTTCCTATATCTCTTCCATCCATTACCACCCCTTTGTTCGCACCCATAGCACGTTGTAACTCTACCATTTTTTGGCGTACTTCTTTGATGCTACTAACTTTACTTACCCATTGCGACACCTCTACGCTACGAATAGCATCTTCAACAGGCTCATTATTAAGCAATACCCCTCCATCGGGTGTAAAAGCCACCTGAATAGCCGGCAAAGTACTAATCAAGGCTTCCGAATTAAACATATCGGCTACGATAAAACCTTTTTTAATCGCATACAACGTAACCGCACGGTACATAGCGCCCGTATCGACATAAATATACCCTAATTCTTTTGCCAAGCGCTTGGCCATGGTACTTTTACCACAAGAGGAAAATCCGTCTATAGCTATGGTAATTGGTTTCATAACGATTTTTTAGTACATTGATTAATATCTATCGCCACCGAGAAATGCCCAGTAACGGCAGCTGTATTATAAAAAGCAACGGCTGCACCCAGTTGCACCATTTTAATTTTTACACCAAAACCACCCGTTAATCCAGCCACCGAAAACACATAAGGATTGGCTAAACTAAACCCTCTATCAAAATTATACCCTAGCGCAATCCAAAATTTTTCAGATTTAGGAACAATATCAAGTCCTAATATTATTTTTCTAGCAAAGGCCTCACCTGCTGTTATTGGTTTTAAATCGCTTTCATTAGACGCCCTTTCGTAATCCCATTTTTGCAAATTCTGCAACGTGAAACTCAAACCAAAAGGTGCTTTAGAAAAACGTTTGGTTACACCTATCGACAAATTTATGGGCATCCAAGTACTTGTCATGTAGATATCCTCTGGACCTGCCACTCTACCTCCAAAATTTCGCAACGACAAACCTGCAGAGACCAAATGGGTGGTATCATTAAACAGCATACCTATATCTGCCCCTAACGAAAAAGAGGTATACGTCTCGTAGGTTGACAACACGGGTTTAAAAGTAACCCCTATGGTAAAGTACTTATTAAGTTGCCTAGAATACGTAGCATTGATAGCAAAATCTTGGGCAGAAAAATCGCCCGTAGCATTTCCATGTTCGTCGTACCCACTCATGTTGCCGTATTGAGCAAACTGAAAAGAACCTGCAAACGCATCCTTATCGCTAAACTTAGTGGCATACATAGCAGAACCATAACCAGTTCCTACCATATACACCGAATAATTTAAGAATAATAGTTTATCTGATTGCGTTGTCAAAGAGGCGGGATTATTAACCGAAAACGACGGGTCTGTACCCGCATAAGAGACTGCATGCCCACCCAATGCTGCCACATGCGCCGCAACGGGATAATCTACAAATGTAGCAACCGCTGTTCCCATTTGTTGCGACCAAGCGCCAACAAATAGTACACCCATAATCAGTATAAGCAAAACACGTCTCACTATATCATGCTAAAAAAAACGCTCAAATATACACATTTCTACGTAATTTTTTAGCATTATAGAGGTGTATATTTCTACAGCAATTTATTTTTTAGAAAAAAGTCAAATGTTTGGTTTTGTATCTAAAAAAATTATAGTACATTTGCAAACGGACAACAAAATCAAACGATATAATATGGAAATTAAAAAATCACCCAAAGCCGACTTGGAGAACAAAAAATCCACCTCCATATTAATTGGCTTGGTAGTGGCTCTTGGTCTTACGTTCGTAGCATTCGAATGGGCAGAACAAGACATTACTGTGTACGAAGAAGCACTGGTAGAAGCAGTAGCTGAGGATGAAGACATGATTGAAATCACATTAAGAGACGAGACTCCTCCACCTCCTCCACCTCCAGCTCCACAAGAAACTGTATTAAGCGAATTCATTGATATTCAAGACAACGATACTGAAGTTGAAGACGTTGAATTCAACTCGGAAGACGAAGCCGACAAACGTGTAGAAATCCAAGCACCTGTTGCTCCACCCGAAGAAGACCCTGAAGAACAACGTATTCACGTTATCGTAGAAAAAATGCCCGAATTCCCAGGTGGCGCAGAAGCTATGAATCGTTTCTTGGTACGTAACATTAAGTATCCACTTATTGCACAAGAAAACGGCATCCAAGGACGCGTAATCTGCCAATTTGTGGTAAACAGCGACGGTAAAATTGTTGACGTACAAGTAGTACGTGGTGTAGAAGCTAGTTTGGATAAAGAAGCTAAACGCGTAATTGAATCTATGCCAGCATGGACACCAGGTCGTCAAGGTGGTAAAAACGTACGCGTAAAATACACCTTACCTATCCGTTTCAAACTATAAAAACAGTTATAACCTATACTAAAAAGCCTTCTACGGAAGGCTTTTTTATTCTATGGACCAACTATCAACCACCAACCCTACCAGCGAAAAAGCCATTCTAGTAGGCCTTATTACTCCGCAACAAAACGAAAGAAAGGCAATTGAGTACATCGATGAATTGGAATTTTTAGCCGATACAGCGGGCGCTGTTGTTGTGCATAAATTCTTTCAACGTTTAGATTACGCCAATTCCAAAACCTTTGTTGGCACAGGAAAACTAGAAGAAATCAAAGCCTACATAGAAAACAACGACGTCAACCTAGCTATTTTTGACGACGAGCTTTCGCCTTCTCAACTGCGCAACATCGAAAAAGAATTGCAAGTAAAAGTATTGGATAGAACCAGTCTTATCTTGGACATTTTTGCCAAAAGGGCCCAAACTGCCCATGCAAAAACCCAAGTAGAGCTAGCACAACTTCAATACTTATTACCCCGACTAACCCGCATGTGGACACACTTGGAACGTCAACGTGGTGGTATTGGCATGCGTGGTCCTGGCGAAACACAAATTGAGACCGACCGCCGTATTATTTTACGCCGTATTTCGTTGCTAAAAGAAGAATTAGTTAGCATCGACAAACAAAAAACCGTCCAACGCAAAAACAGAGGCAAATTAGTGCGTATTGCCCTTGTCGGTTATACCAACGTAGGCAAATCTACCTTAATGAATTTAATTAGCAAATCGGATGTTTTTGCCGAAAACAAACTATTTGCCACCCTCGATACTACCGTACGCAAAGTAGTAGTTCAAAACCTACCCTTTTTGCTAACCGATACCGTAGGTTTTATTCGCAAATTGCCCCACGGATTGGTAGAATCATTTAAATCAACCCTTGACGAGGTACGCGAAGCCGACATTTGGGTACACGTAGTAGATATTTCACATCCACAGTTTGAAGAACAAATGGAGGTGGTAGAGCGCACGCTTCACGAAATTGAAGAAAACGAAAAACCCACCATCATTGTCTTTAACAAAATTGACGCCTACGAATTTGAATCCAAAGACGAGCTAGATTTAACTCCCTCTACCCCACAAAACGTATCCATAGAAGAATTAAAACAAACATGGATGTCTAAATTGGGAGAAAATTGTATCTTTATATCGGCCAAAGAAAAAATCAATATAGAAGAGTTAAAGCAATTGTTGTACGATCGTGCTAAAGAAATACACACGGCCCGATTCCCTTACAACGATTTCTTATACGAAACTTACGACGAAGAACCCGTTTAACAACATACCTATGCCATACAGGAAACTCACCGCTGCAGAAATCACTCAACTGCAACAACAACATTGCACTTGCGACAATTGGGACAACATTCAAGTTGTACCATCGTTCACACCACAATACGTTAAACACGTACATTTTACTGGCAATATTCAATTAGGAGTTTTTGAAAAAACATTCATCCTAGACGGAGGAATCCCAAGGCACAGCGGGTTATATCACTCTAGCATCCACAATTGCACCATAGGCAATAACGTATACATTTCGCGTATACATCGCTACATAGCCAACTATCAAATAGGCGACGATTGCTTTATCGAAAACACCGAATGCATTACCACCACAGAAAACACCAGTTTTGGTAATGGCATACGCGTATCAGTTTTAAACGAAACTGGCGGTCGGTCTATTGCTATTTGCAACAAACTATCGTCGCAATTGGCCTACATCATGACCTTATACCGTCACCGTGCGGCAACCATAGAACGTATCGATCAAATTATACAAGAGTACACCAATCAAATTAGCGCAAACTACGGCACCATTGGCAAGCAGGTTCAAATTACCAGTTGTGGCACCATCAAAAATGTGTATATAGGTGATTATGCACGCCTTGAAAGCGCTAACGAACTAAAAAACGGTAGCATTAACAGCAACGCAGCCGACCCCATCTACATCGGGAATGGAGTAATGGCCAAAAACTTTATTCTATCATCGGGAGCACAAGTAACCGAAGCCACGCTTATAGAAAATTGCTTTATAGGCCAAGGTACCCAATTGGGCAAACACTTCTCGATATACGATTCTGTTTACTTTAGCAATTGCCAAGGTTTTCATGGCGAGGCCTGTGCCATTTTTGGCGGTCCGTTTACCGTTACGCACCACAAATCAAGTTTACTCATTGCGGGCATGTTCTCTTTCTTAAATGCGGGCAGTGGTTCAAACCAAAGCAACCACATGTACAAACTTGGGCCTATTCACCAAGGGGTAGTAGAAAGAGGTTCAAAAACCACCAGCGATTCTTACGTGCTATGGCCTGCAAAAATTGGGGCATTCTCGTTGGTAATGGGACGCCACCATCACCACTCCGATACATCCAACTTACCATTCTCGTATTTAATTGAGAATGACGACGATACACATATTGTTCCGGGGGTAAACTTACGCAGTGTGGGCACCATCCGCGACGCCCAAAAATGGCCAAAACGCGACAAACGCAAAGACCCCGAAAAGTTAGACCAAATTAACTTTAACCTACTAAGCCCCTACACCATTCAAAAGATGTATGCGGGCATCAACATCCTAGAGACCCTTAAAGAATTATCGGGCGAGACATCCGAAACATACACCTATCAAAGTACCATCATCAAACACTCGTCGCTATTTAATGGCATTAAATACTACCAAATGGCCATCAATAAATTTTTAGGCAACTCCATTATTAAACGCCTAGAAATTACCCCATTTAAGTCGATTGACGAGATTAGAAATCGCTTAAAACCAGACACCGCTATTGGCACCGGTTCGTGGGTAGACTTATCGGGTATGATTGCACCACAAAGCCAAATAGACCAACTTTTAAACGATATTGATAACAACGTACTACAAACATTAGACGATATTAATCAACGTTTCCAAAGTATCCACGCCAATTATTATAGCTATGAATGGACATGGGCCCTTCAAAAAATAGAAGAACGCCTAGGCAAGCCCTACACCGAGTTTACGGTGCAAGATATTATTGACATAGCGTTAACGTGGAAAAAAAGCGTAGTAGACCTTGATCAACTTTTGTACGAAGACGCCAAAAAAGAATTTACCCTTATTTCTAAAACTGGCTTTGGTGTTGACGGCGACGAAACCACCAAGCAATTAGACTTTATCAACGTACGCGGCCAGTTTGAGAACAATCCTTTTGTTAAAGAGGTACAACAACACATCGAAAAGAAATCTGCTCTATGCCAAGAACTGATAGACAGAATTAGTCCATTATTAGCATGAAGCAGACCTTATTTCAAATAAAGGCATACCTCAAGCATTGGTTTACATCGCATAGCAAAAGAGGAGACGGCGTGCATTCGCCGTTTATTTTCTCGTTTATTACCGATATAAAGAACGAGAAAAACCCCTACTATGCCTACAAAACCATCGAACAAATTAGACAAAACCTACTAAACGACAACAGTTCTATACAGGTAACCGACTATGGATCAGGCAAATCGCGAACACGCACCATTTCGTCCATAGAAAAGCGAAGCGCCAAATCGGCCAAACAAGCACAACTTTTGTTTCGCATGGTCAATGCCTACCAGCCACAAACCATCATCGATTTAGGCACTTGCCTGGGAACAAGCACTTTGTACTTAGCCAATGGCCAACCCACAGCAACGGTGTACACCTTTGAAGGCTGTCCAGAGACAGCAAAAATAGCTACTCGCAACTTTCAAAACGCCAATACTAGCAACATAAAACTAGTTTTAGGAGATATAACAGACACATTACCAAATACATTACAACATCTACCACAAATAGATTTTGTTTTTTTCGACGCCAACCACCAAAAAAAGCCCACCCTTGCCTACTTTAGCCATTGTGTTAACAAAGCAAGCAAGAATGCCGTATTTGTATTTGACGACATTCATTGGTCCGAACAAATGCAAGAAGCCTGGGAAATTGTACGTCAACATCCCAACGTATCGGTAAGCGTTGATTTATACCATTTGGGCATCTTATTTTTTAATCCCGAGTTAAAACCAGCACACTACAACATCAAATTGTAATAGCATGAAACCTTACACCAAAACAGGCGACAAAGGAACAACCTCGCTTATAGGCGGCAAGCGGGTGGCAAAAACCGATGCCCACCTAGAAGTTTACGGAACGCTAGATGAGTTAAGCAGTTTTATTGGATTACTCAAACAATATACAACACCCAATAACACAGCCACTTTGCATCAAATACAAGAAACACTGGTACTTATCAACGCCTTGTTTGCCAACGATAACCCCACATGGGACAACCAACATCCCTTTGAATCTAAACTCATCTGCCAATTAGAGCAAGAGATAGACCAAATAGATCAAGAACTACCCCCCATCAACTGCTTTTTAATACCAGGAACCTGTCCATGCAATGCGTTGTGTAATATATGCCGTTGCATCTGTCGCAGAGCCGAACGACACATCCACCAAATAGAGCTATTACCCAATCAACAAAATGCATCCGTTTATATAAATCGACTATCAGATTATTTTTTTGTATTAGGTAGATTTTATGAACAACACATAGAAAAATAGGCGTTACCTTATTGTCATCATCATTTTTTTAGTTATCTTTGCAAACGCTTGTTATAAGCGCATCGTTCATGTTTTACGTAATAAACTAATTAACAATGTATTGGACACTAGAACTAGCGTCAAAATTAGAAGATGCTCCATGGCCAGCCACAAAAGACGAGTTAATTGACTATGCCGTTCGCTCTGGCGCCCCACTTGAAGTCATTGAAAACCTTCAAGAAATTGAAGATGAGGGAGATGTGTACGAAACCATAGAGGATATTTGGCCAGATTACCCTAGCAAAGAAGATTTCTTCTTTAACGAAGACGAATATTAAAAATTTTCTTTTTTTGTTATTTTTTCTTTTTTTGTTATTTTTTCTTTTTTTGTTATTTTTTCTTATTTTTGCAGAAATAACAAAAAAAATATACTAAAAAAATAGCAAGAAAAACAAACCAATAATAAGGTATACATACAATCATACAGTATGAGAAAATTATTTATTGTCTTTGTCTTTCTTGTATCAGTCCTAACCACAACGCACGGGCAACAAACCATACTATTCAGTCAATACATGAATAACTTGGTTATCAACAACCCTGCAGCAGTAGGACACAATGACATGATAAACGTAGGGGGCAGTTTTCGCTCGCAATACGCAGGATTTGAAGGCGCTCCTATTGTATATAATGTTGGAGCAGACATCGGCTTCAATATTAGTAAAACCAAACACGGTGCTGGCATTAATTTCTATGACAATACCGTTGGTTTATTTCGTTTTCAAGATGTGAATCTTGATTATGCCTATCGAATTCCTATCAAAGATGGCTTTTTAAGTGCTGGTGTATCCATCAACTTTACCACGGTAAGTTACGATACAGACCGATTGCACACCGTTGATAGCGAATACCATTCATCTGACGATCCAAGCATTGCACAAAGCAACGGCAATGATTTTAAGATGGATTTAGGAGTAGGCGTTATGTACAAAAATAAGACTTGGTTTGCAGGAATCTCGTTGTTAAACGTTTTAGCGCCTAAATACAAGTTAAGCAGTACAAGCGAAACCAACCTATTTGATAAAAGCAGAAATTTAATTTTTATTGGCGGATACAATATTTCTTTTACAAATCCGTTATATAAGTTGAAGGTATCAGCTGCTATTAACACCGATTTTGTAAGTTGGAGCGGTATTGCAAACGCCAATATTGAATACAAAGAACGTTACTGGGGAGGACTTGGCTACAGAATAGATGGTGCTGTGGTCTTTATGGCAGGAATTAGGGTATTAAACGGATTAAACATTGCTTACTCGTTCGATTTGCCAACATCTAGCCTGATTCGTTCCGCAGGTTCGCACGAAGTTTCACTTTCGTATAGTTTCAATATTGAATTATCAAAGAAAAATAAATATAAAAGCATAAGATACTTATAAGTACAACCTTAAATTAAACATGAGAAAGTTACTTTTACCTCTATTAGCGACTTTAGTCCTAGCAAGTTGCAGCAACTCAGGTAGCGGCGAGTTAGTGGGCGTTGAAGGTACTGCGTGGTCAGAACCCAACCCCTACGGAATGGTATTTATTAAACAAGGTTCATTTACCATGGGACCTAACGACCAAGATGCTGCTTGGGCTTCTTCTACTCAATCTAAAGTGGTATCTATCGATGCCTTTTGGATGGATGAAACCGAAATTACCAACCGCGAGTACAAACAATTCGTATATTGGGTGCGCGACTCTATTGCACGCGAAAAAATAGTAGCGGCAGAAGAAGAAGATCCAGGTTGGGAAACTTCTACCTTTGTTGACAAACGTAAAAAAGATCTTCCATACGAAAGCGAAAGCGAAGAATCTGGTAAAGGAGCTGTATTGTACAAAGACAGCAATCGTCCAGGTTACGCTAACAACGATGAAAATGCAAACAGACGTCCTAAATTAAATTGGGATGAAGAAATTCCTTGGACTAAACCAAGCACAGAGGCGCAAGCTAAAGCTATCGACTCTATGTTCTACGCTCCAGAAGAAACCTTAGCTTCTGCCGGTTTAGAATTAAATGGTCAAATTTTGAACTACAAATATTTGTGGATTGACTACAACCAAGCTGCTCTTAAACGCAACAAATTCAACTCAAACAAAGGTCGTTACGAAAGCGATTTGTCTTTACTTGGCAAAGGCAAAGATAGCGCAGATGTAATGGTTAAGAAAGACACCTCGTACATTGACGAAAATGGTCATATCGTAAACAAAACCATGTTTGTTGAATTACGCAGCCGCCGTGACTTTATCTCATCTCGCATTATCAACGTATATCCTGATACCTTGTGCTGGATTCGCGACTTTACCTATGCTTACAACGAACCATACATGAAAATGTATTTCTACCACGATGGTTATGGTGACTATCCTGTAGTAGGTGTAAGTTGGGAACAAGCAAGTGCATTCTGCCACTGGCGTACACAATACTACAATGCGGCTCAAATTAAAAACGGGCAACCTATTGTACAAGACTATCGTCTTCCTACCGAATCAGAATGGGAATACGCAGCACGTGGTGGTCGTCAACTTTCTATGTATCCTTGGGGTGGTACTTACATCCGTACAGCAAAAGGTTGTTTCTTGGGTAACTTTAAACCTATGCACGGCAACTACACCGTTGATGGTTATATGATTGCTGCAAAAGTAGGTTCTTTCCCTCCTAACGATTATGGTTTGTACGATATGTCTGGTAACGTAGCAGAATGGACCTCATCTGCGTTCCACGAATCAAACTATAGCTTTGTTAACGACTTGAACCCAAGTTATAATTACAATGCTAAATCAAGCGATCCAGAAATCATGAAACGTAAAGTAATTCGTGGTGGTTCATGGAAAGATATAGGTTACTACCTACAATGCGGTACTCGTACCTACGAATACCAAACTGAAACTCGCTCGTACATCGGTTTCCGCTGCGTACGTAGCATCATTGGAGCAAATTATCAAAATTAAATAAAACATTAACCTTAAAATCATTGACAAAATGGCAAAAGAAAGTTTTTTAAGCAGTCCTAAAGGCAAAAAAATTGTTGGCTATGCATACGGTTTTGGTGCTGCCATCGTAATCGTAGGTGCATTATTCAAAATTCTTCACTTACCTGGTGCTAGT
>ERZ808032.23-NODE-23-length-27032-cov-3.763087_pt1 | contig 27032 bp, 28 predicted proteins | sample MGYA00380187_ERZ808032 | MGnify/ENA primary metagenome ERZ808032 (study PRJEB31490, sample SAMN06133378) | cow dung metagenome | isolation source: M10 | host: cow | place: China: Chengdu | collected 2015-05 ...
TCGCCCAGACGGAACATGTCGTTCAAGCGGGAAAGCGCCTTGCTGGTCTTGGCAAACACCACCAATCCACTGACCGGACGGTCAAGACGATGAGTCACGCCACAGAATACATTGCCAGGCTTGTTGTACTTCACCTTGAGATATTCCTTCACCGTTTCCGACAAAGGAGTATCGCCGGTCTTGTCGCCCTGCACGATTTCCGAAGCGGTCTTGTTGACGACAATGATATGGTTATCTTCGTAAACGACTGTCATGTCATTACATATTCATACCACCGTCAACCTGAATCACCTGACCAGTCACGTATGAAGACATGTCAGAAGCCAAGAATGTAGCGATGTTTGCCACGTCTTCCGGAGTACCGCCACGACGGAGAGGAATACGCTTAGCCCATTCAGCCTTCACTTCTTCGCTCAACTGGTTAGTCATATCAGTTATAATAAAGCCTGGAGCAATCGCATTGGCACGAACACCACGAGAACCCAATTCCTGAGCAATAGACTTAGCCAAGCCAATCATACCAGCCTTTGAAGCCGAATAGTTACACTGACCTGCATTACCATGCACACCAACTACCGACGACATATTGATAATACTACCACTGCGTTGACGCATCATATACGTTGAGCAAACTTGGCAATAATTGAATACCGATTTTAGGTTGCCTGTCATCACATCATCCCATTGCTGAGCAGTCATGCGCATTAACAAACCATCGCGTGTAATACCTGCATTGTTCACCAATACATCAATACGACCAAAGGTTTTAACCACATCGTCTACTACATCTTTAGCTACTTCGTACAAGGTAGCATCTGCTTGGTAGCCTTTTACCTTATCGGTTACTTGCTTTAGTTCTGCTTCTGTTTGCTTACCTGCTTGCGCTGACTGATAAGTAAAAGCTACCGCTGCACCTTGACTTGCAAACAACATAGCAATAGCTTTGCCTATACCTCTAGAACCTCCGGTTACCAAAGCAACCTTTCCTGCTAACATTTTCTCCATATTATATTACATTAATGCGAAACTTAAATCGCCTTTACAACATATTTTCCCTGCCACACTGGCTTGAGCTTTTACAAAGATAAGGCTTTTTCTTCTATCGTAAATATACGATTTAGTTTCTACCACATCACCAGGGCGCACTTGACCTTTAAAACGCACTTGGTCAATTCCGGTATAAAAAGTTAACTTCGTTTTAATTTCTTCGCCCAACAACAAAGCGCACGATTGTGCCATCATTTCGCACAAAATAACACCGGGCACCACAGGATAATCAGGAAAGTGACCTTGCAAAAAGAATTCATCACCTCTTACCTTATATGTACCATAAGCTACCAAACGATCATTACCTTCGGCATCCTTTTCGTTTTCTAAACGCACCGTTTCTACCAATAGCATAGGGTCACGGTGTTTTAAATAGGCTTTAATTTCTTCTTTATTCATGGTCTACTTTTCTAAGTGCAACACACGCATTATGGCCACCAAATCCCAACGAGTTTGATATAGCCAACGTAACAGGAACTTGGATGGCATGATTAGGCACATAGTTCAAATCACAATCAGGATCGGCTACTTGATAGTTAATGGTAGGCGCAATAGTATTATCGTTCAACGTTTTAACACAAGCAATTAGTTCTACCGCCCCCGCTGCTCCTAACATATGGCCAGTCATCGATTTTGTTGAACTAATATACGCTTGTTTTGCTTGTTCCTCGCCCAATGCCAATTTAATAGCATTCGTTTCTGTTTTATCGTTTAATGGGGTACTAGTTCCATGAGCGTTAATATACAACACATCGTTCAAACAATAAGCAGCTTGATCCAATGCCTGTTTTATAGCACGCGAGGCAGGAATACCATCAGGACGTGGAGCCGTATAATGGTGCGCATCGCACGTATTACCATAACCCACTACCTCTGCATAAATAGTAGCTCCGCGTTGCAAAGCATGTTCGTATTCTTCTAGAATCAAAACACCAGCACCTTCTGCCATGGTAAAACCACTACGACGAGCATCAAATGGTGTACAAGCTTCTTCTACTGTCTGCGCATTGGTCAATGCTTTACTATTGGCAAATCCACCAATAGCAATGGGTTGAACAGCCGCTTCTGTGCCACCTGCAATAATCGCATCTGCCATTCCATGCTTGATGGCCAAAAACGCTTCGCCAACAGCATGCGTACCCGTAGCACAAGCCGTAACAACAGGTAAACAAGGGCCTTCTGCCTTATGTTTAATAGCCACATTACCCGATGCAATATTAGCAATCAAGGTAGGTACAAATAGAGGAGAAATACGTTTAGCACCCTCGTTTATCAATTTGGTAGCTTCTTTTACAAAAACATCCATGCCACCAATACCAGAACCAATGTAAACCCCCAAACGATGCGCTTCTACATTTTCGCCGCTTACCAATCCGCTATCGTTCATTGCCTGATAAGCAGCAGCCATAGCATATTGACAGAACAAATCCCATTTGCGTACATCCGATCTATCTAGTCCATTGCTTTGGGGATCAAAATTTTTAACTTGAGCTACCAATCGAACAGGTAACTCAACATCATCAAAACCTTTAATAAAATCAATACCGCTTTTACCGTTAACTAAACTATCCCAAAATTCAGTTACGTTGTTACCTACAGGTGTAATAGCACCCATACCAGTAATTACTACTCTTCTTTCCATGGTATATTATAAATTTAATTTACAGATTTATTCCATTCAATTACACAGGCAGCCGATGTAAAACCAGCACCAAATGCGCTTAACACTAAGATATCACCTTTACGCAATTTTCCATCCCTGTTCAATTCATCCAATAATAGCGGAATACTAGCAGACGAAGTATTACCGTATTTATTTACGTTAATAGGGATTTGTTCTGGCTTAGCCTCAAAATGGCTACGAATAAAATCAATAATTCGTAGGTTGGCTTGGTGTAATACATAATAGGTAACATCTTCCTTGGTAATCCCAGCCTTATCCAACACGTATTGCATATCGCGCAACGAACTAGAAACAGCCGATTTAAAGACTTCTTTACCATTCATGCACAAAGGACCAGTATTTTTATCACGAATAATAAAAGGCGTTGGCTCCAATGGTCGACGATAATACAATACCGACTTATCGCTTTTAGAAGACACCTTAATTGAACGCAACGAATTTCCTTTTGTAACCACTACAGCTGCAGCACCATCACCAAACAAAACACAAGTGCTTCTATCGTTCCAGTCCACAATACGCGAAGGTTCCTCTGCACTAATAATTAGTATATACTCTGCACGACCTGCTTTAAGCAACACATCTGCCATATCTAAAGCATAAAGAAAACCCGTACATGCAGCATTTAAATCATAGGCAGGACATTGCGAACCAATATGACCACCTACTATACTTGCCATAGAAGGTACTACATATTCATTCACCATATTAGAACAAATAATATAATCCAATTGAGTTGGCAATACCCCTGCATCATCCATTGCATTTTTTGCAGCAGCAATGGCTAAATCCTCTAAGGTCTCGTTCGTCATTACATGTCTTTGCTCAATACCAGTACGTTCCCTTATCCACTCATCACTAGTATCAATAAAATGTGCCAATTGATCGTTAGTAACTAACTTTTTAGGAAGTTGGCTTCCTGTTCCAATAATTCTCATAACAAAAACGTTTAATTTTTCGCAGTGCAAAAATACAGTAGCAAAAACGTTAGTGACACACAAAAAATGGCTTTTGGGACCATTTGAAGCACATTTTGGGACGAAATGCACATAATCTGGGGCAAGTGGGCGAACAGATTTTACAAACCTGTGACCAAATACAAAATACTAGTTGCAGCACATATTACATAAACAAATGCACGCGCTTATTAGATATAAAAGGGAAGAAAAAAAAGACAGAAATAGTAGCAAACAGTTTCTGTAAAATGTGAAGAAATATAGATATAAAAAAAATGAGGCTTATCTTTCGAAAGCCTCACCTTTTTGCTTCTTTCAAGATACAAACACTAAACACAATTAGTTATCTTCATGCAAGAATAAAATGGGACAATGATGCATAAAGTTTAGTTCTGTAACATCCAGAAACGTTATTCAAATATATAGCAATATTCTAAAACAGCAAAACTTTTCCTTTATTTTTTAATGTTTTTAACTTTTAAGCAACTTTGGACATTCAACCTTAGTCGTTGAGGCGCTTCATTCAAAGCCTACGCTCTTCGCGGCATTTTTGCTTTTCCTCGCTAAAAATGCGATGCCGCTTCGCTTTCTTGACGCATTTTCTTAACGCTCGTCATACGCAAAAATGTATCTCCGCTCAATCACGATGTCTTTTCATTGAATCGCCTAAACGACTCAACGACTAAACGCCTAAACATCGATTCGTCAATCTTTTAATATTCTTTATACATAAATAAACAAAAGTTATCTATATGAACGTTATTTTTGCTATTGTAAACATAAATTGATGAATATGAAAAAACAAGTTTTAATGCTAATGGCAGCTCTTATGATGGGCTCATTAGCAATACATGCGGCCGAGAGGATAATACCCTTTGAACAATTGCCTCAAAATGCGCAAGTTTTTACACGTACTTATTTTAAGGCAGAAGATCCCTTGTATCGCCAAGCATACGTAACTTACGATCCCGAACTATTCGATTCATCTTATATGGTAGTATTTACCAACGGAGATGGCCTTGAATTTAATAAGGATGGCGAGTGGAAAGACTATGAATGTACACAATGTTTTGTTCCAGATGAAGTTATCCCTGCTACTGTCCAAGCCTATTTATCTGCTAATATGGCTGGTCAACGTGTAAAGAAAATAGAAAAGAATCGTCGTAGTTACGATGTTAAATTAGATAGTGGCCTTGAACTAGAATTTGATCTTAAAGGAAATCTAATAGAACTAGACGACTAATATGGATATCTTATTTATTACATTAGGTGCTTTTTGTGTTTTAATAGGCATAGCAGGCTCTATTATCCCGATGTTGCCAGGAACTCCTATCTCTTATGTGGGGATGTTGCTGTTGTTGCTGGTTGATGGATGTACCTATTCGGCAACTTATTTGTTAATCATGCTTGGCATGGTTATTTTGCAGCAGGTGTTTAATTATTACATTCCAATATGGGGTGTAAAAAAATATGGCGGTTCGGCATACGGGCAATGGGGTGGCGTTTTAGGCCTAATAATTGGTTTGTTCTTTGCTCCGTGGGGTATCTTTTTAGGTCCTTTTGTAGGGGCGGTTGTAGGCGAACTAATTGCTGGTAAATCTACCGAGGATAGCTTAAAAGCAGGTTTTGGCTCGTTTGTCGGTAATATGCTAACCATTGTATTTGGGTTAGTATTATCGGGTGTAATGGCCTATAGCTTCTTTGCCGAAGTGTTTAGAATCTATTGTAATTAGTAGTGTTATTTTTTGATAGAACGCCACAGTGAGAGTAACTTGCTGTGGCTTTTTTGTATATGAAAGAAGGGCATGTGTGTGGCACCAAACGATTGGTTGCGCAAGGCGTTTCCTTGAATCATGCTTCCTTCAAAATCGTAGTGCAAGGTTTTTCCTTGTAAAAAGAGAATGGCTTCCCATATAAGCAGGGTAGTAGCGCCTTTGTTGTAAGCATAATCGGTGTTGAGTGCCAATACCATGTTGTAGGCATAGGTGGCATCCCATACTAGCCAAAGGGCTGCTTGCAAGTTGTTTTGCTCATCTAATAGGGCGATGATTTGACCTTGGTTGCGCTGTTCTGCTGCCCGATGAAGTTGTTCAAAAGTGGTATACGAGTATAGTATTTTTCTGCCTCGTTTTTGCAAGCATTGTTGGTAAAAAGAATAGAATTCTTTGGGCGATATGTCAAACGATAGGCTATACTTATTTGCTAATTTTTTGGCGTGTCGTATCCTTTTGTCGGGTGACATACCTTCCCAAATGGCTTGGGTGTTAGCGATGTTTTCTATTAGGTATGTGTAGCGAGTAGTTTGCTGGTACTTGTTCCAATAAAATGGTTGGTGATAGGTTTGGCTATGGTGAAAATTTTGTTCTAAAAAATCAAACCCTCTTTTTTCTAGTTGTTCTATAAAATAATTGTAGGCTTTATTTTGGAACGAATAGCGTTGCTCTTGTTTTAACGATTCGGGGTAAAACAAAAAGGGCCCTGCATATTGGGTAAGTTGGGGTTGTACAATAAGCGTTTTGCCCCATTTTTTTGTATATGAGTAGACGTAAAAACCCGCCATGTGGTTTTTATGCTCAAATAAAATAACATCCCAAGGTAGTTGGGTAGCATCCAACCACCATGCTTGCATAAACAGTGGAATGTCGGGATGTTGCTCGCAAAGTTGACGATATGTTTCTTTGGTACTCATTGCTGCAAAAATAAACTATTTTACTTACTTTTGTGGCAAATATCTTTCTTAATTTGTATTTACGATGAAAACTTATTTTGTCAGCCTGTTTAGGTTGTTGTTTCCTAGGCTATGCGTAGGTTGTGGAAAACCTTTGGTAGCGTTAGAAAATACCGTGTGTCTTAATTGCTTATATACCTTACCCAGAACGCATTACGAAACCGAAAAGGACCACCCTGTTGAACAACTTTTTTGGGGCAAGCTGCCCATTGAGCGTGCTATGGCATGGTGTCATTTTGTAAAAGGCGGCACGATGCAGGCTTTGTTGCATGCGCTTAAATACCATCATTGCACCGAGGTAGGGGTGCAATTAGGTAAACAAATGGCATTTGAATGCGCCTCTTGGTTAGAACCGATAGAGGTAATTGTGCCCATTCCGTTGCATGCTAGTAGACAACAACATAGGGGATATAACCAAGCCGCATGTATTGCTAAAGGTATTGCCCAAGTGATGGGTGTAGAAGTTTGCTCGCAGGTGCTGGTACGAACCGTGGCCACAAGTACGCAAACACGCATGCGGGTGTTTGAGCGTCACCAAAACACGCAAGGCATCTTTGCCGTACGGCAGCCAGAGGTGTTAGCCCATAAACAGGTGCTGTTGGTAGACGATGTAATTACCACAGGTGCTACGTTGTTAGCAGCGGCGCAGGCTTTAAAAGAAGAAATTCCAACTTGTAAAATTAGTATAGCCACGTTGGCGGTGGCTTCGGCATAATATGAAACAAATTTATTTACCATCGGTGGGTTCTACCAATGCTTGGATGCAAGAAAATTTGATGCACCAAACATGGGACGAAGGCACATTGGTTTATACGGATTATCAAACCAATGGCAGGGGGCAATTAACCAATACCTGGGAGTCGAAGGCGGGTAAAAATATACTGATGAGTATGTATTTTGCTCCGCTGTGGTTGCCCATAAAAGACCAATTTGTGCTTTCGCAAGCGGTGGCATTGGGGGTAGTTGATTGTTTGAGGCAATATGCCGATGGTTTTCAAATTAAATGGCCCAACGATATTTATTGGAAACATCAAAAAATTGCGGGTATTTTAATTGAACAAAATTTAGTAGGGGGTAGCATTGCCTCGTCGATAGTAGGCATTGGATTAAATATTAACCAAAACGTTTTTTTGAGCGATGCTCCTAATCCGGTATCGTTGTATCAAATTATAGGAAAAGAATTGCCCTTGCAAGAGGTGTTGCAGCAATTGCAAAAATCCTTGGTAAAAAGGTATCAGCAGGCAAAAAGCCAGCCCACTAACATCCAAGCAGATTATGCCTCTGTTTTGTTCCTAAACGGCAAATGGGCGTATTATAAAGACGATAATGGCGAGTTTGAGGGGCGTATATTGTATGTAGAACCACGTGGCTATTTGCATATAGAAGATAAAGCCCATGTAGAACGTAAATATGCCTTTAAAGAAGTGCAATTTTTGCTCGATAAAAATTTGCAGGATTCCCATTAGACCATTACTTTTGCCTTGATGAAAAAAGTGTTGCTATTTTTTAGGTCCAATACATTTAAGTGCTTGTTAGTAGTTATTGTATTTTTGGTGGCTATGTTTACTAGTAGTGAACATAACCTACAAACACGTATCAAAAATGCTATTACTATACGCGAGTTGAAACAAGAAATAGAATATTACAAGGATAAATCAGAAAAGAGTAAACAGCGTTTGCAAGAGTTAAAATCGGACAAAGAAGACTTAGAAAAATTTGCGCGCGAACGTTACCGCATGCATGCTCCTAACGAGGATGTGTACGTGGTAGAATACGAATAATATGCCTTGTCTATTCTTTTTACTTTCTACTTTTTACTTTCTACTAAATATTTAGTACTTTTGCACCATTAAATAGAACATAAATGGCAAAAGAACTTACATCCAGAGCAGAAAACTACGCTCAATGGTACAACGATTTAGTAATTAAAGCAGATTTGGCCGAAAATTCGGCAGTACGTGGTTGCATGGTTATTAAACCTTATGGCTATGCTATTTGGGAAAAAATGCAACGTGAGTTGGATAACCGTTTTAAAGAAACGGGCCACGTAAATGCTTATTTCCCCTTGTTTATCCCTAAATCTTTTTTAAGCAAAGAGGCCGATCACGTAGAGGGCTTTGCAAAAGAATGTGCCGTAGTAACTCACTATAGACTTAAAAACAATCCCGATGGCAGTGGTGTGGTAGTTGACCCAGCTGCTAAGTTAGAAGAAGAACTAATTGTTCGTCCTACTTCAGAAACCATCATTTGGAATACCTACAAAAATTGGATTCACTCGTACCGCGATCTTCCTATTTTGTGTAACCAATGGGCAAACGTAGTGCGTTGGGAAATGCGTACCCGTTTGTTTTTGCGTACAGCAGAGTTCTTGTGGCAAGAAGGTCACACCGCTCACGCTACCAAAGAAGAAGCCTTAGAAGAAACCACTAAAATGCTAAACGTGTATGCCGATTTTGCCGAAAACGTAATGGCAGTGCCTGTGGTAAAAGGGGTAAAAACCGCCAACGAACGTTTTGCTGGTGCGTTAGAAACCTTCTGTATCGAGGCTTTGATGCAAGACGGCAAAGCCTTGCAAGCGGGTACATCGCACTTCTTGGGCCAAAACTTTGCTAAAGCATTCGATGTAACCTTTATGAACAAAGAAAACAAGCAAGAATTGGTATGGGCTACATCGTGGGGTGTTTCTACCCGTTTAATGGGCGCGCTTATTATGTCGCACTCGGACGATAACGGTTTGGTACTTCCTCCAGCCTTGGCGCCTTTCCAAGTGGTGATTGTGCCTATCTACAAAAACCAAGAACAATTGGATGCTATCAATGCTAAAGTAGATGAGTTAACCGCTCAACTAAAAGCAGCAGGCATTAGCTTTAAATACGATAACGACGATAGCAAAAAACCAGGTTGGAAATTTGCTGAATACGAACTTAAAGGTGTTCCTGTGCGTTTGGCCATGGGTGCTCGCGATTTAGAAAACAATACCGTTGAGGTGGCTCGTCGTGATACCTTAACCAAAGAAACCGTATCGTTCGATAATTTGACAGCTTACATTAAAGAGTTGTTGGATGCTATTCAAAAGAATATCTACCAAAAAGCATTGGATTATCGTGCATCGGTTACCCGCGAGGTTAATTCGTACGAAGAATTTAAGGTAGAAATAGAAAAAGGCGGTTTCTTGTTATGTCACTGGGATGGCACCCCTGAAACCGAAGAAAAAATCAAAGAAGAAACCAAAGCAACCATCCGTTGTATTCCATTGGATGGCGATACTACTCCTGGTGTTTGTATGGTAACTGGTAAACCATCTAAACAAAGGGTTGTATTTGCTAGAGCATACTAAGACATGTCATTTTTGACTGAAATAAAACATTACCTAAACCCAAAGACGCTTAAGTCACAACCTTTGTTTGTGAACATGGCCTCTTTGGGTCTTTTGCAAATTGCCAATTACATTATCCCAATTTTGGTAATTCCTTTTGTTACCCGTGCTTTGGGGGCAGATGCTTTTGGGAAAGCCATGTACGCGCAAAACATTATTGCTTATTTAACCATCTTGGTAAATTATGGATTTGAGTATGCTGCAACACAAGATATTGCCATCCATAAAAATGATAAGCAACGAACAATAAACATTTTTTGGAGTGTAATTACCTCTAAACTGATTTTGTTGTTATTGTCGTTTACAATTTTGTTTGGTTTGTATCTATTTTTTCCAAAAGTACACGATGATTTTTGGTTGTATTTTTTTGCAGCTTTAGTCAATGTAGGTTTTGCCGTATTCCCAACTTGGTTTTTTCAAGGGATGGAGAAAATGGCCAAGATGGCAGTATTTAACTTTGCGGTTCGAGTGGTGAGCGGAACGTTGGTGGTGTTGTTAATTACTGCTCCTGAACATTATCGTTACTATTTGCTTATTTCATCCTTGGCATACATCGTAGTTGGTTTTGTGGCATTTTGTTATGTGGTAAAAAAGTACCAACTACTGCCACATGGTAAGTTTTTATTTGATGCATCGCCTGTACGGAAGGGTTTTCCTATATTTTTAAATTGTGCTTTTGCTGCGCTTTATACCACGGCCGGTTTTACTATATTGGGCCTTTATTTCCCAGATACGCAGTTAGGTTTTTATTCGGGGGCTCATAAAATAGTTATGGCATTTGTTATGTTAACTAGTATGCCCATCAGTATGGCGTTGTTTCCCATGATAAGTCGAAAATTTAGCGAATCAAAAGAACAAGGCATGGCCATGCTGAAAAAAAGCGTAGGGATAGTAGGCTCGGTTGGATTATTGGTGTCTGTTTTTGTCTATTTTCTGGCTCCTTTATTGGTTCGTATTTTATTAGGTGAAGGTTTTGAGTCTTCTGTTGGAATGTTAAAGACGTTTTCTCCTTTACCATTTTTGATTATTATGGCTAGTATGTTTACCGTGCAGGGATTGTATGGTATGCAACTTCATAAGTATGCCCCTCTGGTAGGGCTTACCGTGGGGGTATGTTGCATAGGATTGACGTATTTGCTGATGCCTCATTATGGCGTGTACAGTGCCATAATAGCTTATGTTTTAGCCGAGTTGGTAGAAATAATATTGTCGGCTAGTATTATTTATATAAAAAAGTAGTATGAATTATTATGCACTGATATTCGTTGTTTTGATACTCTTTGCGGTGACAGACTTTATTGCACCCAAAAATGAAAAGTTTCACAGACGAATGTATCAAGCTGCGTTTGGATTGACTTTTTTCTTTTGTGTCATAAAGTATCTGTTTGGTCCAGATATTCTTATCTACTATAATTTTTACGAAACCATTCCTTCGCCTACCGATTTTATAACAGGAAGGCAAGGCATTCAGAAATTTGAGGTTGGCTTTAACTACTTTTGTAGTATTATTAAGCACTTAGGGGTGTCTTATTGGGGCATGACGGTGATAGTGGCATGTCTGTATTTTTATGTATTGTACAAATGTTTTGATAAAATTCCATCCAAAAAGTGTTTAGCACTGCTGGTGCTTGTGGCTTTTGATCGAGACCTTATTTTTATTCAGCATCGGCAATGCATGGCTGTTAGTTTTTATATCTTAATGTTTTTTGCCTATATTGACAAAAAATATATACAAATGACATTGTACGCCTTATTAACCATGTGGTTCCATAAGTCGGGAATGGTGTTTGTGTTGCCTGTTTTTGCCTTGTTGTTTTCGTCGTTTAAAGTTAACAGAAGGTCTTATTTTACATGTATTGCGTTGTTGTTGGTGTTAGGGCTTCTTCCGTGGCAAAATATTATTCTAACGCTTATGCGTAGTTTGCCAATTAAAGCCAACGTAGTTAATTCGGTGGCTTATCACTTAGGACAATATGCAACCTTTCAATCTATCCTAATAGTATATGTTATGCTGTTGCTGTTGCAATCGTTGGTCGAAATGAAAGATAGATTGTTTGTAAAAATGGGGGTTGTTATTCTTTTGGGATGGATAGCCGTATTGCTATTTTATCAGTACCCTCCCATGCAGGCAAGGTTTAGGTCGTATTTGACGCCTTTCTTGGTAATGTATGTATTTAATATTTTCCACTATTTTGGTGACGATAGCAAAGTGGAAGTAGATAAAATATTGACTTCTAGTTCTTACTCGTTGGTATTAAGGGATATTTTTGCAGGCTTATTTATGCTATATACCTTGTATCACATTTATGCCGGTGTGGCGGCTGTAAATCGATTGAATAGTAATTTATACGAATCTTCCACAATAATCGATTTGTTACATACTCCTAAAAAGGAAATCGTTGACGATAGATTGAAGCGAGCCCGTCTGTACTGGGGGACAGAGAAGGATAGATAAAAAATGAATAAGGTATGAGTATTCAAATAGTTATTGTAACCTATAAAACAATGTTGTCTGAGTGTGTTGCTTATAACACCTTTTGTCAGTATGTTCATTCTTTAACCGTGCCTTATTCTTTGTTAATCTATAATAATTCGCCCGAAAATAAGATAACATGCGATAAGGAATACGTAGAGGTTGTAGATGCTGTGTCTAACGATATGTTAGCCGGAGCATATAATTTTGCTTTGCAAGCAGCTGTCAAAAAACAGGCACAATGGTTGTTGTTATTGGATCAGGATACCCAATTATCGCAAGCCTATTTTGAGAAATTGAATGACTTTTTAACGTCGTCTTTCGTTAATCAATACGATGTTGTGGTGCCGCTAATGCGTATGCGAACCAAGCATTTATCGCCCATTGCATTTTCTAAAAAGACGGGTCCGTTTATTAATCAATTCAACAGTGTGGTTAACCACCAAAACTTTAAAAAGTGTACGGCAAAAAAACAATATGCTGCATTTAATTCGGCTTCTTTGTTGTCTGTTAAACAAATGACAAGTATAGGCGGATTTGATACAAACTATCCGTTAGATATGTTAGATCATCGTTACTATCACTTGCTAAATAAGGTGGGGGCCAAATTGTATGTGTTAGACGTGGTGCTTAGTCATAGTTTGTCGCTTTTGGAGAAAAAAAATACGATGTCAAAGCAACGATACAAGGACTATTTAGATAAATGCTTGATGTTTGCCAAAACTTTAGGCTGGGGAGCTGTTTTGTGTCAAAAGATTCGCTTGTCGTTTTCTGTGCTGATGAATATGTTAGTGCCTCATAAGCATCAATACTTTAAGGCGAGTGTAAAAAATCTATTTCGGTTTTAGTGTATAAAAATGGTATCTGTTTGTATTGCAACTTATAATGGCGAAAAATTCATCAAGAAGCAATTGGAGTCAATTTTAAAACAATTGCAAAAAGATGATGAAGTGATCGTATCGGACGACGCTTCGACCGATGGTACCTTGGACGTGATTCGTTCATTAAATGATGAACGAATCAAGATTTTTCCCCATAAAAAAGAAGTGCCTAACCCAAAAAATGGTTACATTCGCTCATTTATGTTGGCAACGGCCAATTTTGAGCACGCTATATTACAAGCAAAAGGCGATTTTATTTTTTTAGCAGATCAGGATGATATATGGGCAGATACACGTGTGTCAAGTATGTTGGCTGCTTTAAAAGAGAATGATTTTGTTATGTGTAACCTATCGTTGGTAGATGATGACGATAAGGTGGTGCTTGATAGGTTATACACAAAAAATCCAGCATCGTCTTCTTTTTGGACAAACTTATACAGAATGCCTTTTAGGGGGTGTACCATGGCGTTTCGTGCTAGTGTGCTAAAAGGAATTGTTCCTTTCCCGCCTAAATGCATTTGTCACGATAACTGGATAGGGTTGTGTTTATCCTATAAAAAATGTAAGTTCCATTATCTGTTAGAACCTTTGCATTTGTATCGTACACACGCAGAAAATGTATCGCCCGTGGTTGGAAAAAGTCCCAATGGTTTTTTCTTTAAAATAGGTTATCGTTTACGCTTTTTATATTACATCATTACTCGTCTCTAACGGAAGATTTAGCATGATTACAGCATCAATAGTCATTTATCATCCGCATAAAGAAATGCTAAAAACGTTATTAGATTGTATTAAGCAAGCTAATAATATCGATAAATTGTGGATTATAGACAATGCACCCATGGCAGAAAATGCCTGGGTAAAGCAGTATCTTTCGTGTGTGGAATACATTGAAAGCGAAAATGTGGGTTACGGACATGCTCATAATATAGCCATGCGCAAAGCAGTAGAGGTGGGTAGTACGTATCATGTTATTCTGAATCCGGATATAGAGTTTGAACCTCATGTTTTGACTCAATTGGCAGCTTATATGGATGCTTGTCCGGATGCCGGTTGGGTTATGCCAAAAGTGTTGTATCCCAATGGTGAAATTCAATATTTGTGCAAAATGTTGCCTAGTCCTTTTCAATTGTTTTTGCGTCGATTTTTACCTCCATGGAAATGGGTGAAAAAACTGGATGAAACCTTTGAATTGCGAAGTACCCAATACAATAAAGAATTAAATGTGCCATTTTTGTCGGGTTGTTTTATGTTTTTGCGTGTGGCAACGATGGCTCAATACAACTTGTATTTTGATGAGCGTTTCTTTATGTATTGCGAAGATTTGGATTTGAGTCGTCGTTTTCATCGGGTAAGCAAAACCATGTTTAATCCAACTATTTGCATTGTTCACAATCACGAACGAGCATCGTATAAGAGTAAAAAGTTGATGTGGTGTCACATTAAATCTACTTGTAAATACTTTACAAAATATGGTTGGCTTATCGATAGTGAACGTACAAGAGTCAATAAAGAATTAATGGCAAAAATTCAATAATGGAAAGGGTTTCTTGGCTAGATTATGGAAAATGTATCTGTATGCTGATGGTAATTTATTCGCATACAGTGTATCTTTCTACAGGTGAAATCAATACTTTTTTAGGCTTGATGACACCTACACGTTTGTTGGTCTTCTTTTTTATATCAGGCTACCTAACCAAGGTAGAAACATTTGATTTTAAGAAAACAATGACTTCTATAGTTAAGAAATTATTGTTTCCTTATTTTTTGTTTTCCTCTATTATCTTCATACCCAAACATTTAATTCACGGAACAGAAATATCGTTACCCGTGATGCTGTATGAAATTTTAGGTGGCTTTTCCAGTTGGTTTGTGGCAGCCTTGGCCGTTTCTAAAATAACCTTGGCAGTGTGTATTCGATTTACAAAAAACATAGCAGTCATAGGCCTAGTATGTGTTTTGTTGTCATTGTGTGGATTTTTGATAACGGAATACGCAAACTTCCCCGTTCCATGGTATGCACATTATGGCTTAATTTCGTTGGTGTATTTATATGCCGGGATCTTGTATAAAAGGTACGAATATAAGCTTTCTAGTCATAAAGTGTTGCAGGCTGTGCTGGCCGTAGTGTTATACATGGTGTGTGTTTGTTTTGATTATTTTAATGGTCATACAGCTACATTTTTTTATTCGATGAAAGCGGGTGGTGTGTCTTTGCTGGGAGTGTCTGCCTTTTTCTTCTTGTCGTTTTTAGGGATATGGATGATGGTTTCGGTGGTTAAATTAATTCATTCGGGTGTTAATTGGATGTCGTATATAGGCAGAAACTCGTTAACCTATTATTATCTTAATACCGGTTTGCTGTTGGTGTTGATTAGTTTGATGCAAAAAATACATTTACCTTACCTTGGTAGTGAATGGTTTACCATACCTTTGTTCTTGGTAGTGGTGGGTATTTTAACGTTGATTTCTAAACTAATTTTACGATATGCTCCATGGATGGTGGGTAATTTTAAAACAAAAAAATAGCATCTATAGTTGTTTTTTCAAAAAAAGCATTTAAATTTGCAGTGTTGTTTTTGACAAACCGCAAACAAGCATGAAACAGTTTTTTACATACTTCTTTTACTTTTTTTACTTTGCCACAAAGTAGAACGGGTTTTGATGTATGTAACTGAAATAAAAATTAGTAAACCGAATATTGAATCCCGTTCTTTTTAGAGCGGGATTTTTTTGTTATTAAAATTGTAAAGACATGAAACGTAAAGTTGCTATTCAAGGTGTGGCGGGTTCTTTTCACGATATTGCCGCCCGCAATTACTTTAAGGGAGAAGAGATAGAAGTAATAGCTTGTGCTACGTTTAAAGATGTTTTTCAGACCATTAAAAAAGACAATTCCATTGTGGGTGCCGTGGCCATCGAAAACACCATTGCGGGTAGCTTGCTTCCTAATCACAACCTGTTAAAAGACAGTGGCCTGCGTATTATGGGCGAAACCCGTTTACGCATAGAACATAATTTGGTTTGTTTGCCAGGCCAAAATATTAAGGATGTTACCGAGGTGTATTCGCACCCCATTGCCTTGATGCAATGCGAAGATTTTTTGGCTGCTTACCCTCATCTAAAGGCTATAGAAAGCGACGATACCGCCTCTAGTGCCAAGCGCATTGCCGACCAACAAATTAAAGGTCGCGCTGCCATTTGCAGTACCTTGGCTGCCCAAATTTATGGGTTGCAGATTTTGGCCGAGGGCATCGAAACCAACAAACGCAACTTTACTCGTTTTTTACTAGTGGGCGACCCATGGACAGCCGAGGCGCATACCAAAAATAAAACCATCAACAAAGCTTCCATTGTGTTTGCCTTGCCCCACGAAGAAGGTAGTTTGGCCAAAGTATTGTCTATTTTGTCGTACTACCACGTTAATTTAAGCAAGATTCAGTCGCTGCCCATAGTAGGCAGAGAATGGGAGTATTTGTTCTATGTGAATGTTAATTTTGATAATTACATGGCTTACACCCAAGCGCTCGATGCCATTAGGCCTTTTACCAAAGACCTACGCATCCTAGGCGAATACCAAAGTTTTAACGATTAACCAAATCACCAGTCCGGTGATTCAATCTGACGACAAATCCCAACCGGAAACCAAGTCGGAAGATGAAGCGCCGAGCTGATTAACCGATTCATCAGAAATAGTATGATTCAACCAGCTAAAAGATTAGAGACCGTACAAGAATACTACTTCTCGCGCAAGTTAAAAGAAGTAGCCGCCATGAACGCCCAAGGAATGGACGTAATTAGTTTGGGCATAGGTAGTCCCGATATGCCTCCATCGGAGCAAACCATTAAGGCCTTATGCGAAAATGCGCCGCTTGCCAACGTGCATGGTTATCAACCTTATATAGGAATTCCCGAGTTGCGTGAGGGATTTGCCGATTTTTACCAAAAATGGTACGGCGTAACCTTAGATGCTGCCACCGAAATTTTGCCCCTTATTGGTTCTAAAGAAGGCATTTTATATGTAACCTTGGCCTTTGTTAATCCAGGCGATAAGGTGTTGGTGCCCAATCCGGGTTATCCTACCTATTCGGCCTTAAGTAGATTGTTGGGGGCAGAGGTGGTGTATTACGACCTAAAAGAAGAGAACCATTGGCAACCCGATTTTGAGGCCTTAGAACAAATGGATTTGTCGGGTGTAAAACTCATGTGGGCCAATTATCCCAACATGCCTACAGGTGCCAATGCTAGCGTAGAGTTATATCAAAAATTGGTTAATTTTGCTCGTAAGCACAACATAGTGGTAGTAAACGATAACCCTTATAGCCTGATACTCAATCAAAAACCACTTAGCATGATGAGCATTGATGGAGCCAAAGAGTGCTGCATCGAGCTGAATTCAATGAGCAAAAGCCACAACATGCCCGGTTGGCGTGTAGGTATGATGGCTGCCAATGCTACCTTTATACAGTGGGTGCTAAAAGTAAAATCGAATGTTGATTCGGGTATGTTCAAACCCTTGCAATTGGCTGCTGCAACTGCTTTGCACAACGACGATGCTTGGCACGAGGCCATGAACATGGAATTGTATGGCCAACGTCGTGCTGTGGCAGAGCAAATTATGGAGGCTTTGGGTTGTACTTGCCAAAAAGATCAAGTAGGCTTGTTTGTGTGGGGTAAGATTCCCGAACACTATGCCAACGTAGAAGAACTAACCGAAAAAGTATTGCACCAGGCCCGTGTGTTTATTACCCCTGGATTTATTTTTGGTAGCAATGGAGCGCGTTACGTTCGCATCTCGCTTTGCGCCACCCAAGAAAAACTAACCCAAGCCCTAAACAGGATTAGACAGTTGGGAGTTAGGAGTTAGAAGTTAGGAGTTACAAATCAACAAATCAACGCATCAACAATATGAAAGACTTACAACCCATTTCGCTACCCGGTATGAGTACCGAACGTCCTTTAATTATAGCAGGACCTTGTAGCGCCGAAACCGAAGAACAAGTAATGGCAACCGCCGTAGAACTTTCTAAAAACGGAGTTCCTGTATTCCGTGCTGGTATCTGGAAACCTCGTACCAAACCCGGTGGTTTTGAAGGTGTTGGCGTAGAAGGGTTGCCTTGGCTACAACGTGTTAAAGCCGAAACCGGTATGTTTGTAGGTACCGAAGTGGCTACCGCTAAACACATCGAGGAAGCCCTAAAACACGGCATTGATATTCTTTGGATAGGTGCCCGTACATCGGCCAATCCTTTTGCCATGCAAGAAATAGCCGATGCTTTGCAAGGCGTAGATATTCCCGTATTGGTAAAAAATCCCGTTAATCCCGATATCGAACTATGGATAGGTGCGATGGAACGCCTTTATAACGCAGGAATTCGTAAATTGGGTGCAATTCATCGTGGATTTAGTACCTACGATAAGAAAATTTATCGTAACTTGCCCCAATGGAACATTCCCATCGAATTGCGTCGTCGTTATCCTAACTTGCCCATTATTTGCGACCCATCGCACATCGGTGGTAAACGTGAATTGATTGCACCGCTTTGCCAACAAGCCATGGACTTGGGTTTTGACGGGCTAATGATCGAATCGCATTGTAATCCCGATAAGGCTTGGAGCGATGCCGCACAGCAGCTTACTCCCGATATCTTGGATTATGTAATCGATACCCTAGTTATTCGTGATATGAAAAAAGAATCTGAAAGCTTAAGTACCTTGCGCAAGCAAATTGATACCACCGACAACGAACTATTGGAATTGCTAGCCAAACGTATGCGCATCTCGCGCGAAATTGGTTTGTACAAAAAAGAGCACAACATGCAAGTCTTGCAAACCGGTCGTTACGACGAAATTATGCAGAAACGCATCATCATGGGCGAACGTTTGGGTATGTCGGCCGATTTTATTCGTAAATACTTAGAGGCGGTGCACGAAGAATCGGTACGTATTCAAATGGAAATCATAAAATAAATTAGGAATGAGGAATTAGGAATGAGGAATAATCCTAACTCCTAACTCCTAACCCCTAACTCCTAACTCTAAACTAATGAAGATTCTAGTTCTTGGTGCCGGAAAGATGGGCACGTTTTTTACCGATGTATTGTGTATGGATCACGAGGTTGCCATTTTTGATGTCAATCCTAAAAACCTACGTTTTGTGTTCAATACTTATCGCATGACCACTTATCAAGAGGTGCAAGCGTTTGAACCAGAATTGCTTATCAATTGTGTAACGCTTAACCATACCATCGATGCCTTTAAGGCTGTGTTGCCTTATTTGCCTAAAACGTGCATTATCGCTGATATTGCCTCGGTAAAAACGGGTTTGCCCGAATTTTATGCCAACTGTGGCATGCGTTATGTGTCTACCCACCCTATGTTTGGCCCTACTTTTGCCAATTTAGAGGATTTGAGCCGACAAAACGCCATTATTATTTCCGAGTCCGACCACATGGGCAAGGTTTTCTTTAAAGATTTGTACCAAAGTTTACACCTTAATATCTTTGAGTATACCTTTGTAGAGCACGACGAAACCATTGCTTACTCGCTTTCTATTCCTTTTGTGTCGACCATGGTATTTGCAGCGGTGATGAAACACCAAGATGCTCCAGGTACCACGTTTCAAAAACACATGGCCATAGCACGTGGATTGTTTTCGGAAGACGATTATTTGCTTACCGAAATTTTGTTCAATCCCTTTACATCGGGCCAAGTAGAAAACATTCGCAAAGAATTAAAAGATTTGTTGGCGTTAATCGATTCAAAAGACACCGTTAAATTACAAGAGTACCTAAAACGCTTGCGCAAGAATATAGAATAGTCACTCGTCATTCGTCGCTCGTCGCTTGTTGTTTAATCGTTGAATCGTTAAATCGTTACGATTCAACGTGAGCGCAGCGAGCAAATCAACGATTCCGCGATTCATCGTGAGCAAAGCGAACTAATCGCATCACCAAAGGGCGAAGCCCGAAAGAATATGATAGAAATTGAACGTAAATTTTTAGTAGACAAAACCCAATGGGTAAAACCCAATAAAGGGTGTTATTTTCAGCAAGGATATTTGGCCGAAAACGGCTGTACTTTGCGCGTGCGCATTGCCGAAGATAAAGCTTATCTTACCATCAAAGGCAAAACAACGGGTTTTTCGCGTGCCGAATTTGAGTACCCAATACCTTTAGAAGATGCTCGCCAGATGATGAAACTAAGCCTTTATCCGCCCATCGAGAAAATACGTTACAAAGTAGAAGTGGGTGGAAAAATATGGGAAGTGGACGAATTTTTGGGCGCGCACCAAGGATTGCTGCTAGCAGAAATTGAACTTGAAAGCGAAGACGAGGCCTTTGAAATGCCTATATGGGCCGGTAAAGAAGTTACGGGCGATGCCCGCTACTACAATTCTTCGCTCAGCAAACAGTCTAGCGAAGTGTATCGTATATAAAATCTTTAATCCAATAATCTTATGAAAAAGTTATTTTACCTATTTACCTTTATTCTTGCGGTAACCTTTGCAGCATGCGATAATGGTCAGCCCGATTGGCCCTCTGGCGATTCTAATGTACCCGAAAATCCATCAAATCCTAATGAACCTTCTAATCCAAACCAACCCTCTGAGCCAAGTAAACCAGAAGATCCTGCTAATGGCCATGAATTTGTCGATTTAGGTCTTTCTGTTAAATGGGCTACTTGCAATGTAGGTGCAACAAAACCTGAAGAACCTGGTGATTACTATGCATGGGGTGAAATAGAACTGTATAATCCTTCTGTCTACAAATGGTATGAAGGCGATGAAGCTCGATTTACCAAATATTGTATTGACGGCGAATATGGTGAAGTAGATAATAAAATCACCTTAGAATTCTCTGATGATGTTGCTAATGTGGCATGGGGTGGCACTTGGCGTATGCCAACAAAGAGCGAACAAGAAGAACTAATGAATAGGTGCACATGGATATGGGCAAGAAAAAATGGGGTTAGTGGCTATAATGTGGTAGGAGAAAATGGGAATCATATCTTTTTGCCACAAACTGGAGTTTATGCTAATCCAGATTTTCTAGAAGGTCCTTATGGTTATTATTGGAGCTCCTCTCTTTATGAATTGTCGTCATGTGGCTATGGATTAAGTTTTTCTGAAGACCTCATTCAGCATTTTTATTATCCTCGAAATATGGGATTATTTATCCGCCCAGTATTGCCATAGAATTTAGTACAAATTGAATACAATATTAGTGCAATGTAGATTAAGCTGCATCGCATTAAAAGAGGATTTAACTAATTTCTTGGTTGTCGCAAATTTTGCGACAACCAAGAAATATGGATAGATAGGCGTTTTGCTGATTATGACCAAAAGTAGGGACGCACGGTTCGTGCGTCCGTGAGGCTTTTACATCTTAATTTTTAATTGTTATGCAACCCAAACGAAAATCCCCTAGGGCAAAATTTCATAATTATTCAAATCCCTATCCTTATGCTTCAGTTCCATTGTATGTAATAATGCCTAATCATATTCATGCAATTATTAGCATCGATTTTGAATTGCGGACGCACGAGCCGTGCGTCCCTACAAATTCGTTGTTGAGTAGAGTTGTGGCAGGTTTGAAAAGGTCTGTTACCATATTTGCCAATGAAAATAGAATAGAATTTGGTTGGCAATCTCGTTTTTATGATCATATAATCCGTGATGCTAAAGATAGAAATGAAATTGCAAATTACATAGAAGATAATATTACCCGTTGGGAATTGCATATGTAACTCCAATTTGTTATGACATATTGTAGGGACGCACGGTTCGTGCGTCCGTGAGGAGTCAAATATTCCAACCAAAACGCTTCTTTCTCATTTATTTTACGTATCTTTGTTAACATACAAACCAAGAGGCATAAATTATGAAGTATCCAGCAGAATTTAACGATATTAGGTGTTTTGACGATTCGGAAGTGGCCGTGTATTTACCTAAACTGTTAGCAGAGCCTACGGTTCAGCAAGTTTTGGGAATGTTATTAGGCCCCGAACTGATGCAAAAGATGCAGCAAGCTGCACCTTCTTTGCAAACCGTTTATGATTTTCAGTCTACCTACATTATTGGCCTGTTAAAAGCATTAATGGCTAAAACTACTGCTGGTGTACAATTGTTGGGGGCAGAAAAATTAGATAAGTCGGCCGCTTATTTGTTTATGACCAATCACCGAGACATTGTATTGGATTCGGCCTTTTTGAATGCCATGTTGTTTGCCAACGGTTTTCAGACTACACAAATTGGCATTGGTAATAACTTGCTTATTAAACCTTGGATAGAGTGGGCGGTTCGCTTAAATAAAAGTTTTGTGGTGCGTCGCGATGGGGGCGTGCGTGAACAATTGCTTATTTCCAAGCACATGTCGGCCTATATGCGTTACGTTTTAACGCAAGTAAACGAATCCATTTGGATTGCCCAACGCGAAGGACGTGCTAAAGATTCCAATGATATTACCGCGCCAGCTATTATTAAGATGTTGAATATGAGCGGCGAAGGTACGTTTGTAGAAAAATTGCGTGCCCTAAATATAGCGCCCGTTGCCATTAACTACGAATACGATCCCTGCGATTACCTAAAAGCCAAAGAATATCAACAAAAACGCGACGATGCTAACTACAAAAAGCAACCCGCCGACGATTTGTTGAACATGCAAACCGGTATTATGTCTTATAAAGGTAGGATATCGTATGTGGTAGCTGGGCCGCTAGAGGTGCCCGATGCTTGGAACGATGTGCCACGCGCCATGCAAGCCGATGTGGCAGCAGCAGCCATCGATAAAATGATTCATGCTAACTATCAGTTGTTCCCTAATAATTACGTAGCAGCCGATTTGTTGTCAGAAAATCAGGTTTTTGCCGATAAATACACGGATCAAGACAAGCAAACCTTTGTGGCGTATATCGAAAAACAACTACAAAAAATAGATATTCCCAATCGCGATGATGCATTCTTGCGTAACAAAATGTATCAGATGTATGCCAATCCGGTGTACAATCAGCAAAAAGCATGGCAATAATGGTTCCCGAATTAAAGCGATTTCATGCATACTTGTTGTTAGAGCGATCGCTTTCTGCTAATACCATAGAAGCTTATCTAAACGATGTGGCAAAATTGTTGGATTATTTAAACCAACAAGGTTTGTCGTACCTGGATGCAACTTACGAAAACCTACAATCATTTTTCTTCATGCTTGCCGAATTGGGTATTCAGGCTAGGTCGCAGGCGCGTATGATGTCGGGCGTAAAATCGTTTTATGGTTATTTGTTGCGCGAAGAAGTAATAGAGGCAAATCCTACTACCTTGCTAGAAATGCCTAAATTGGGAAGGCATTTGCCGTCGGTATTGTCGGTAGAAGAAATAGATGCCTTAAAGGCTACTGTCGATATGAGCAAAGCCGAGGGCGCTCGCAATAGGGCGATGATAGAGGTGGCGTACAGTTGTGGTTTGCGTGTGTCCGAATTAGTAGGCTTAAAAATATCCGATATTTATGCCGATGAGGGTTTTATTAAAGTAGAAGGGAAAGGTAGCAAGCAACGTTTGGTGCCTATTTCAGAAACAGCGCTAAACGATATAAAACTGTATTTGTTAGATAGAAATGCCTTGCCCGTTATAAAAAAAGAAAGTGCAGATGTGCTTTTTTTGAATCGACGTGGTGGCATGCTTACCCGACAAATGTTTTTTACCATTATAAAGCAATGTGCCCTGCAAGCCGGAATTAAAACGGTGATTAGTCCGCATACATTGCGCCATTCTTTTGCTACTCATCTGTTAGAGGGAGGTGCCAATTTGCGGGTTATCCAAGAAATGCTGGGGCATAGTAGTATACAAACTACCGAGATCTATACGCATATGGGTGCTCAGTACTTACGCGAAACCATTTTAATGTGTCATCCCCGAAATAAAATAGACTAATCTGGTCTCATTTTCATTTATAATCGTTAATTTTGTAGTCAAACTTATCACGACAAGCGAATTCTTATGAGTTCGCTTCGCTTACGATGAATTTTTGTGCAAGGCGAGCGCAGAACAAATTGATTTGTTATGCCGAGTCGCAGCCAAAAATCATGAGGGCGAAGCCCGAGTAATCGTTGATTTGCTCGCTTCGCTCACGATGAATCGTTTAACCGTAACGATTCTGCGATTTAACGATTTTACAATTAAACAACAAGCAACAAGTGACAAGCAACATAATATATTATCGATATGGATATCTTAGAAAAATTATTTGCCAGGGCAAAAGCGAATAAAAAACGCATTGTATTGCCCGAATCGTTCGAAGAAAGAACGATGCGTGCCGCCGATATTCTATTACGCGACGGATTAGCAGAAGTGGTTTTAATTGGTTCGCGCGAAGCTTTGCTAGCGCAAGCAGGCGAGTGGGGGTTAGAAAACATTGCAAAGGCCACTATATTTGACCCTGCAACCGACCCTAAGCGAGGAGTATACGTAGATTTGTTGTACGAATTGCGCAAAAATAAAGGGATGACCCTAGAAGAAGCCAATAAAAAGGTAGATGATCCTTTGTATTTGGCAGCCTTAATGGTAAAAAATGGCGATGCCGATGGCGAAGTGGCTGGCGCACAAAATGCCACAAGCAATGTATTGCGTCCTGCTTTGCAGATTATCAAAATGAAAAAAGGCATTAGTGTGGTATCGGGTGCTTTCTTAATGATTACGCCTACCCACTACGGCGATGACGGTATGTTGTTGTTTGCCGACTGTGCTGTAACACCTAATCCAGATGCTAAACAGTTGGCAGAGATTGCCATTGTTAGTGCGGCTACTGCTCAAGGTTTGGCAGGTATGATGCCTCGTGTGGCTATGTTAAGCTTTTCTACCCATGGTAGTGCTAAAAACGAATCGGCCGATAAAATGATTGAGGCTACCCGTATGGCACGCGAACTAGCTCCTGAGTTGGTAATTGATGGCGAATTGCAATTGGATGCAGCCATTGTCCCTAAAGTAGCAGCTCAAAAAGCACCCACTAGTCCTTTGCGTGGAACTGCCAACGTATTGGTATTCCCTAACTTGGATGCAGGCAATATTGGCTATAAATTAACCCAACGTATGTCGGGTGCAGTAGCTTTGGGCCCTATCTTGCAAGGTATGGCAGCTCCTGTTAACGATTTGTCGCGCGGTTGTAGCGTAGAAGACATTGTAAAAATGGTAGTAATAACATCCGATCAAGCACGTCATTAATCATGAAAATATTAGTTTTAAACTGTGGTAGCTCGTCTGTTAAATACAAATTATTTGACATGGAGCAAAAAAGCGTAATTGCACAAGGTGGAGTAGAAAAAGTAGGTTTAGAAGGCGCTTTTATTAAATTTACCTTGCCTAGTGGCGAAAAAGTAGTGGTAGAAAAAGCCATTCCCGAGCATAAAACCGCTATCGAATTGATTTTGTCTATTCTTACCAGCGAACAATACGGTGCTATTAAATCGTTGCAAGAAATTGGTGCAGTAGGGCATCGCGTAGTGCACGGAGGCGAAAAATTCAACAGCAGTGTGTTGATTACCGATGAGGTAATTGCTACCATTAAAGAATGTAGCGATATGGCTCCACTTCACAATCCAGCCAACTTGTTGGGTATTGAAACCATGGCTGCAATCTTGCCAGGTGTGCCACAAGTAGCTGTATTTGATACGGCATTTCATCAAACCATGCCAGCGCATGCATTTATGTATGGTACTCCTTACGAGGCTTATCAAAAATACGGTGTGCGTCGTTATGGTTTTCACGGCACCAGCCATCGTTATGTTTCGCAACGCGTATGCGAATTTTTAGGCATTCAGGCAGAAGGAACCAACATTATTACCTGTCACGTAGGTAATGGTGGCTCTATTACCGCTATTAAAGATGGTAAATCGGTAGATACATCCATGGGCTTTACACCACTAGAAGGTTTGTTGATGGGTACCCGTTGTGGCGATATTGACGCTGGTGCTGTTACCTATTTAATGGAAAAAGAAGGATTGGATGCTAAAGGAATTTCTGATTACCTTAATAAAAAAGGTGGCGTAGCAGGTATTTCTGGATTGTCGTCGGATATGCGTGATATCGAAGCAGCCGATAAAGCAGGCGAACCTAAGGCTGTACTAGCGATGTCTATGTATGCGTATCGCATTAAAAAATACATTGGTGCATATACCGCAGCATTGGGTGGTGTAGATGTCATTGTCTTTACCGGTGGTGTTGGCGAAAACCAAATTGGCCTTCGTGCACAAATATGCAACGAACTTACCTTTATGGGTATAGAACTAGACGAAGTGGCCAACGATACAAAAGGCGAAGAAATTGTGATTACTAAACCTACCTCAAAAGTAAAAGTGGTGGTAGTTCCTACCGACGAAGAATTTATGATTGCTTCGGATACTTTAGAATTGATTGCGTAATTTATGCGTCGATTGTTAGCATTAATACCAACTTACCTCTTTCAACCCTTGTTAATTCCTGCTTATGGAATAGGGTTGATGGGGGTAAGTTCGTTTTTTTACGAGTATTCGCCAACGCTAAAAATGGCCATTTTGGGCATTTCGTTTTTGCTGGCGGTTGTGCTGCCTATTATATGGTATATTATATTGCGGTTATTAAAAGTTATTACAACCTCGCAAGCTTCTGATAGGCACGAACGCAAGTGGGCTTACTTATTTACCTTGTCTGCCTATGCTTTGATTGCTTTTTTTAGTCATTATTTTGGAGTAGTGCCGTATTATACCTATTTATGGGTGGGTGCTTTTGCGGCATTAGCGGTAGTTTATATCGTAAATTTCTTCTGGAAAATCAGTGCACACGCCACTGGAATGGGCGGTTTGATGGGATTTGTTATTTTTTTTAGTTTTTTATATCAAAAAGTACTTGTTATTTTGTTTTCTACT
>ERZ808032.24-NODE-24-length-26524-cov-6.886566_pt1 | contig 26524 bp, 41 predicted proteins | sample MGYA00380187_ERZ808032 | MGnify/ENA primary metagenome ERZ808032 (study PRJEB31490, sample SAMN06133378) | cow dung metagenome | isolation source: M10 | host: cow | place: China: Chengdu | collected 2015-05 ...
GCTCGAAAAAACCGACCGAAGCGCGCATAGTTTTTTGGAAATACCGCGAGAAAGGCAGAGATAATGGCAAAAGCAGCGAAATTGCACGAGATAGCCATCGACCAGCTGATACCGTACGAGAGGAACGCCAAAACGCATAGCCCGGAGCAGGTCGCGAAGATTGCGGCGAGCATTCGGGAGTTCGGATTTGTCAGCCCGGTGCTGATCGACGAGCAGAACCGGATCATAGCCGGCCACGGGCGCGTTCTGGCGGCGAAAGCGCTGGGACTGAAGAAGATCCCGGCGGTGTACGTTGAAGGGCTGTCAGAGGCCCAGCGGCGCGCCTACATACTGGCAGACAACCGGCTGACCGAACTGGGCGGCTGGGATCAAGAGCTGATCAACCTGGAACTGGGCGAGCTGAAGGACGAGGACTTCGATATCGACCTCACCGGCTTTGATCTTGAGCTCGGCGAAAGCTCCGACTGGTTCGAGACTCGCGAGAAATGGGACGACAGCCGGCAGGAGGGCAACGAAGAATACAACGAGTTCCTCGACAAGTTCGAGGTCAAGAAAACGACCGACGACTGCTACACGCCGGACAGCGTCTATGACGCCATCGCGGACTGGGTCGCCGGAGAGTATCAGGTCAAGCGCGAGCAGTTCGTCCGGCCCTTCTATCCGGGCGGCGACTACCAGAGCGAAACCTACGCGCCCGACGCGATCGTCGTCGACAACCCTCCCTTCTCGATCCTCGCGGAGATCCTGCGGTTCTACGCAGAAAACGGAATCCGGTTCTTTCTGTTCGCCCCTTCCCTGACGCTGTTCTCTTGCACAGAGATCGAGCCCTGCTACATCGCGGCAGACGCCGCCATTACCTACGAGAACGGGGCGACAGTAAACACCAGCTTCATCACAAACCTTGACACGCGCTACATGGTCAGGACCGCGCCGACGCTGACCGCGGCAGTCAAGGAGGCAAACCGGAAAGCTCGGGACGAGATCGCGAAACCGATCAACCTGAAATACCGCTATCCGCCTTATGTCATCACGGCGGCGATGGTCGGGACATGGGCGGCTGTCGGGGTCGATTTTAAGATCCCGAAGAAAAGCGGAATCCGGATCTCAAGTCTCGACGCGCAAAAACAATTTGACAAAGCAATATACGGCGGTGGGTTCCTTTTGAGCGAGAAGGCGAAGGCAGACGCGGAGAAGGCGAAGGCAGACGCGGAGAAGGCGAAGGCAGACGCGGAGAAGGCGAAGGCGCTGGAGGCCGCGAAGGCGCTGGAGGCCGCGAAGGGCTCAATAGAAATCGACGAGAAAACCGGCGAAATCATCTGGCAACTTTCCGAGAGGGAGCGCGAGATCGTGCAACTGCTCACCGAGGGGAAGGAGGTCAGGGTCGATGTTTGAAAAGGTCAATCCTTCCCACCCCGACAAGCTGAAAGGCGGAATCGATGGATAAAGCTGCAGCATATCGGGAACTGTTCCGGCACCGTCAGAACCTAACAAAGCAGCAGTTTCGCACCTTTTCCGGGCAGATCAACTCCGGAGACGCCGAAGGCGCCGTGCGCGGGCTGGAAAAACTAACAAGAAAAGGAGAACGGCAATGCCAAAAAAGGGACTAACCCTCCAAGAGCTGGCCAATGAGATCCTCGCGCAGGCAAAGGAGCGCGGCGTTTCGTCCAACTTCTTCTTCACGACGACCTTCAAGCGCTACCAGGTGCAAATGCAGATCCTGATCGACCTCGAAAAGGCGATCAAGGAATACGGCGCGACCGTCACGAAAGAGTACGTGAAGGGCCGGGCGAACCTATCAGCCAACCCGGCGATAAGCGAATACAACAAGACAGCCACCGCGGCGAACGGCACCGTGGCAACGCTGATCAACATCGTCCGATCAATGAGCGACGAAAGCGCCGGAGGATCCAAGCTCCGGGATATGATAAACGCGCTCAATGGCACCGACGACGAGTAACGCGATATTTGAATACTACCAGCGGATCACCGACGGATCAATCACCGCCGGGCGCTGGATTAAAAAGCTCTACGCTCTGATTGTCAAAGGGATCCAGGACGGGACCTACACCTTTTCGCCGAAGAAAGCCACCGCGGCGATCCGGTTTATCGAAGCATTTTGCCGACATCACGAAGGCGCTCTGGCGCCGCAGCATATCAAGCTGGAGCTGTGGCAGAAGGCGCTCGTCTCGCTGATCTTCGGGATCCTGGACAAAGACGGAAACCGGCAGTTCCGGGAAATCTTCCTCGTCATAGCCAGAAAGAACGGGAAAACGCTGCTGGCGGCGGCGATCGCCGCTTACTGCACCTTCCTCGACGGGGAGTACGGCGGGCGGATCTACTTTGCGGCCCCGAAGCTGGAGCAGGCAAACCTCTGCTTCGAGGCCTACCACCAGATGATCGAGCAGGAGCCGGAGCTGAACGCGATGGCCCAGAAGCGCCGGACGGACATATACGTCAAGGAGTGGAACACCACCGCCAAGCCGCTGGCCTTCTCGGCGAAGAAATCCGACGGCTTGAACGTCTCCCTGGGCGTCGCTGACGAGATCGCGAGCTGGCAGGGTGACGCCGGCCTCAAGTTCTACGAGGTCCTTAAAAGCTCAATGGGCGCCCGGCGCTCTCCGATCCTGCTGGCGATGAGCTCCGCAGGGTACGCCAACGACGGGATCTACGACGAGCTGTTCAAGCGTGCGACCCGGTTCCTTACCGGGGACAGCCGGGAAAACCGCCTCCTGCCGGTCCTTTACATAATCGACGACGTGGAGCGCTGGAACGACATCGGGGAGCTGGAAAAGAGCAACCCGAACCTCGGGGTCAGCGTTTCGGTCGACTATCTTCTGGAGGAGATCGCGATCGCCGAGGGGTCCCTCTCGAAAAAAGGCGAATTTTTAACCAAGTATTGCAACGTCAAGCAGAACAGCAGCATGGCCTGGCTTGACGTTCCGGTCGTTGAGAGGGCGTGCGGCGAGCACCTGGAGCTGGAGCAGTTCCGGAACAGCTACGCGGTCGCCGGCATAGACTTATCGCGCACCACCGACCTCACGTCCTGCTGTGTTGTTGTTGAGAAGGCCGGAGTGCTGCACGTCATCAGCAAATTTTTCCTGCCGCTGGAGAAGATAGACGAGGCAACCGAGAGAGACGGCGTTCCCTATCAGATCTACATCGAAAGGGGAATCCTTCAGCCGTCCGGGGACAACTTCATAGATTACCGGGACTGCTTCGCTTTTTTCGCGGAGCTGATCGAACGCTACCAGATCTACTCGCTGATGGTTGGGTACGACCGCTACAGCGCCCAATATCTTATCCAGGATTTGAAAAACTACGGATACCAGACGGACGACGTTTTCCAGGGAGAGAACCTCTGGCCGGTGATCCAGGAAGCCGAGGGGCTGCTCAAGGACGGGCGGCTCGACATCGGGGACAACGATCTGCTCAAAGCGCACCTGCTCAACTGTGCGCTGAAGATGAACAACCAGCGCGGGCGAGGCAAGATAGAAAAGATAAATGCGACGCTTCATATTGACGGCGCCGCAGCGCTGCTGGACGCGCTGACCGTGCGGCAGAAACATTACGCCGAAATCGGCGAACAACTCAAGAACAATTGAGGGGAGGATAATGGGCCTTTTTCAGAAAATTTTCGGAGGGCGCCCGGCTACTCCGCCCGCCGACAAGTACGAAGGCGAGTGGAAGCTCCTCGGAGGAACGGAACCTAGATGGAGAAACCACGGCGCCGATCTATACGAGAGCGAGCTGATCCGGGCAGCAATTAACGCAATCGCGACGCACTGCAGCAAGCTCAACGTCGTGATCCAGGGCAGCGCAAAGCCGGCGCTCCGGGTCAAGCTGCAGCACGCGCCGAACGAATACCAGACCTGGAGTCAGTTCTTCTATCGGCTGTCAACAATCCTCACGGTCCAGAACAACGCATTCATAGCGCCGGTTTTCGATCAGTACGGGCAGGTCTCCGGGATCTTTTCGCTGCTGCCGAGTGAGTGCGACGTCGTCAGCTACGACGGAAAAGAATACCTGCGTTACAAGTTCCGGGGCGAGACCGCGGCGATCGAGCTTGAGAACTGCGGGATCATGACAACCCACCAGTACCGGAACGACCTATACGGTGAAAGCAACGCAGTGCTGAAGCATACCGCGGATCTGATCGACATAGTCAACCAGGGAATCGAAGAAGGGGTCAAGAACTCCGCCTCCTACCGCTTTATGGCGCGGACGACCAACTGGAACAAGGACGAGGACCTCGCGAAAGAACGCGAGCGCTTCGGGTCCTTCAACTTCGGCAAGAAGGCAAAAAGCGGCGGTCTGCTGCTCTTCCCGAACACCTACCAGGACATCAAGCAGATTGACAGCAAGCCCTACACGGTCGACGCTGCCAGCATGAAGGTGATCCGGGAAAGCGTGTTCGACTATTTCGGCGTCAACGAGGAGATCCTCAAGAACGAGGCGGGCGTCGGCGACAAGTGGTCGGCGTTTTACGAGGGCAAGATCGAGCCCTTCGCGATCCAGTTCTCGGAGGTTGTCACGCGAATGTTGTACACCTTCCGGGAGCAGAGCCAGGGCAACCGGATCACCGCGACGGCGAACCGGATCCAATACATGAGCAACGCCGACAAGTTGTCGGTCACGCAGGCCTTCGGAGACCGCGGCCTCGCCTCTATTGACGAGATCCGCGAGATCTGGAACCTGCCGCCGCTTCCCGATGGACTCGGGGAGACGATCCCGGTCCGGGGAGAATACTACAACCTCGTCACCGGCAAGGAGGAACAGACAAATGAATAAGACGATCGAGGACAAGCTGAACGAAGGGCGCCAGTACCGGAACATCGAGGTCCGGGCGCTTGCAGCAGATGATGACGCGAAGATCGTGGAGGGCTACGCCACCACTTTCAACGATCCCTACCAGCTGTTCAGCGATTACGACTACGAGGTCAACGAGCAGGTCGACCGGCACGCCTTCGACGGTGCCGACCTCTCCGACGTAATCATGCAGTACGACCACCAGGGGCGCGTTTTCGCCAGGACCGGCAACGACACCCTGCAGCTCTCCGTGGACGACCACGGCCTCAAGATCAGAGCAAACCTCGGCGGGACCGAAATGGGGCGCCAGCTCTACGAGGAGATCCGCGGGGGCTACACGACCAAGATGAGCTTCGGCTTTACGGTCAAAACCGACGAGCGAATCGTCACGGAGGACCACGACCGGAACAAGACGGTCGTCCTTCGCACCATCAAGGAAATCGGCAAGCTGTACGACGTATCCGCCGTATCGCTTCCGGCGAATGACGCGACGTCGATCAGCGCACGCAGCTATGGCGAAGGAGTTATCGCCGAGCTGGCGGAGGAGCGCCGCAAGAGCGAGGAAAGACGCCGCCAAATTCAGCGTATAAAAATACTCACGGAGGTCATCATCTGAAATGAACATCAACGAGATGACTGTCGAGGAACTCGAGGCCAGGAAGGCAGCCATAGCCACCGAGGTCGAGGCCGAAGGCGCCGATCTGGACGCCCTGGAAGCCGAGGCAAAGGCGATCAAAGCCGAGCTCGAGACTCGCAAAGCTGCGGAGGCCGCAAAGGTCGAAATCCGCAAGGCCGTCGCAGAAGGCGCCGGCGAAGAAAAAAGAAATCCAGTCAAGGAGAACGAAGAGATGGAAAACACCAACAAGACCGTCGACGAAATCCGCGCCAGCAAAGAATATCTGGACGCTTTCGTAAAGTACATCAAGACCGAGGACGACAGCGAGTGCCGCGCCCTCCTTTCCGCCAACGGATCCGGCACCGTTCCGGTTCCCTCCTACGTTGAAGGCAGGATCCGCACCGCCTGGGACAAGCTGGGCATAATGGCCCTCGTCCGCAAGACCTACGTGCGCGGCAACCTCCAGGTCGGCTTCGAGAGATCGGCCACCGCCGCCACCGTCCACACCGAGAGCACGACTCCGGTCACCGAGGAAACCCTCACGCTCGGAACTGTCACCCTGATCCCTGCTTCGATCAAGAAGTTCATCAGAGTTTCCGACGAGGCCCTCGACCTTTCCGGTGAGGAGTTCCTGGACTACATCTACGACGAGCTGACCTATCAGATCGCCAAGAAAGCCCAGGCCGAACTGATCGCGAAGATCACCGCCCTCACCGCTTCCAACACGGCCGCCACGGTCGCCGCTGGAATAGTTGCCGGCACTCCTTCGATCGGCCTTATCGCCTCGGCCATCGGCACCCTCTCGGACGAAGCCGCCAACCCGGTTATCGTCATGAACAAGGGCAGCTGGGCCCAGTTCAAGGCCGCCCAGTACGCTGGCAGCTTCAATGTGGATCCCTTCGAGGGACTTCCCGTACACTTCGACAACTCTCTCCCGGCCTACACCTCCACCCTTGACACCGGTGCGACCTGGGCCATCGTCGGCGACTTCGGCGTGGGCGCTCTTGCCAACTTCCCGAACGGTGACGAGATCAAGATCAAGGTCGACGACGGCGACGACGCAGAAGCGGACCTCGTCAAGTTCATCGGCCGTCAGTACGTCGGACTCGGCGCTGTCGCTGACAAGGCGTTCTGCAAGATCACCGAGCCCGCGTAATCGGTCGGCGATCGCAAGACAAAACTAACAAGGAGGAGCAGGCCAATGCGGACTTTAATCGCGATACCGTGCATGGACATGGTGCACACGATATTCATGAAATCGCTTATATCTCTCCAGAAAGTGGGCGACGTGCAGTTCGGACTGACCTGCTCCTCGCTCGTATATGACGCCAGGAACACGCTGGCAAAGCAGGCCGTCCGGGAGGGCTTCGACCGAATCCTCTGGTTCGACTCCGACATGGACTTCGCGCCCGACACCATGCAGAGACTCGCGGCGCGCCTTGACGAAGGCCTCGACTTTTGCTCGGGGATCTACTTCGCCCGGAAGGCGCCGGTCAAGCCAATCGTGTACAAGAACGTCGGCTGGAATATGCACGGACAGGACGAGAACGAGGTCACCCCGATGGCGATCAGCTATAAGGACTACCCGAAGGACTCGCTTTTCGAGATCGAAGGCGCCGGCTTCGGGATAGTCATGCACACCACGGCCATGATCAAGGCGGTCGGCGACAAGTACGGCCTTCCCTTCTCTCCGATCCTGGGCTTCGGGGAGGATCTGTCGTTCTGTATGCGCGCCCGAGAGCTCGGGTACAAACTATACTGCGACAGCTCAATCAAGGCCGGGCACGTCGGCATGGGCGTCATAAGCGAAGAACACTACCTGGGAGGACTGACCAATGGCACTGCTTGACAGAGCAAGACTTGCGCTCCGGGTCCGGACGGAAGCGTACGATCCCGAAATCGTGGATCTGATCGAGGCCGCAAAGCTCGACCTGGGCGTCGCCGGCGTGGAGCTGCAGGGGGAACCCGACAAGCTCGTCGAGAGGGCGATCATCACCTACGTCAAGCTGCACTTCGGGGATCTGAACAAAGACGACACCGAACGGCTGCAGGCCTCCTACGACGCGCAGAAGGGAGCGCTCGCGAACGCTACCGGCTACACCAACTGGGAGGGCTGATCATGCTGTCGGACGTCATCACGCTGACCACCACCGACCACGTCCAGGACGAGCTGGGGATCTTCCACGACGTCAACAAGCGCCGGGAGATCCTGGCGACCGTCGACAGCGTCAGCCGGAGTGAATGGAGCGACGCCGGCAAGCTCGGCCACAACGCCGAATGGCGGTTCACGATCTTCGCCGGAGACTACGAGGGCGAACGGTCCTGCGAGTTCCGGGGGATCGCTTATGGGATCTATCGGACATATCAAGCGTCCCTTGACCGCGTCGAGCTGTACGCGGAGCGCAAAGCCGGGGTGGACTGATGGCCCAGACGATCCAGGCGAACGAGCTGGCGGCGGCGGTCGACGAGATCCTCACCGGCTACGCCCAGGACGTGACCGAGATCGTCAAGGACGAGGCGGAGGACGTCGCGAAGGACTGCGTCTCCGAGATCAAGACCAACGCCCGGCGGCTGTTCCGGACGAAGGGGTCCAACTCCTACGCCAACAGCTGGCGGAAGAAGGTCACCGAGCGCACGTCGCAGGGGATCGTCGTCACCGTCTATTCGCGCAAGTACCAGATCGCGCACCTGCTGGAACACGGCCACGCGGTCGTTCGGAACGGGCAGATGGTCGGACGAGCTCCGGCTTATCCGCATATCGGACCGGCAGAGGAGAACGCAAGCCGAGAGCTGCAGCAGCGCGTGAAAATTAAGATCGCAGGAGGCGCCGAATGATCAAGACGCTGAAAGAACTGAAAGACGTCCTGGCAAGCGTCCCGGGCTTTGCCGGCAAGGTCGCATATCACGCCTTTCCGGCAGACAAAAAGGTGCCGCTTCCGGTGATCGTTTACGACGTCGTGCGGAGTGCGAACTTCGGCGGCGACAATCGAGTTTATCAACCTATCAACCGAATAGAGGTGCAGCTTTACACTGTCGGCAAGGAGCCGGCAACCGAGGCAGCCCTCGAAGCAGCCCTAAACGCGGCGGAGGCATACTGGGAGAAAACCGAGACCTATCTGCCGGACGAGCGCTGCTACCAGATTATCTATGAGCTATCAATTTAAGCTCAAAAGGAGAAAAAAATGGCAGAAAACAAAGTTCAGTTCGGTCTCAAAAACTGCTATTATGCAAAGATCACGGAGACCGGCGGGACCATCACTTACGGGACCCCGGTGTCAATTCCCGGTGGCGTCAATCTCAATCTTGCCGCGCAGGGCGAGGTAACCAGGTTCTACGCCGACAACATCGTCTACTACATGACGCAGAGCAACCAGGGATACGAGGGTGATCTGGAGGTCGCAAGGATCCCGGACACCATGTGGAAGGACATATTCGGCCTGACCGAAGGCGGCACCAGCAAGGTCCTCACCGAGGCGGCCAACGTCGAGCTGGCGCACTTCGCTCTGATGTTCCAGATCAACGGAGACGCCGACGAGGAGCTGCATGTTCTTTACAACTGCGTTCCCTCTCGTCCTGCTGTCGCTTCCGGAACTATCCAGGCGACCAAAGAGCCCGTCACCGCGTCCTTCACCATCTCGGCTATTCCGAGGCCCCAGGACAACAAAGTCCGCGCTCGTACGACCAACACCACGCCCACCACAACTCGGACCGGCTGGTTCTCAAGCGTATTCGTAGAGGCCTGACCCAGAAAGGCGGCCCATAGGTGGAAAAAGAGATCACCGTCTGCGGACGGCAAATCAAATTCAAGGCAACCGCACTTGCTCCGAGGATCTACCGCTTCAAGTTCGGGCGCGACATCTTCAAGGACTTTTCGGATCTTTACGCCAATTATAAAAAGGCAACGGATCCGGCGCTTTCCGAGGAAGAACGCCAGAGCCGGCAACTGGGGATCCTCGACCTCACGATTTTTGAGAACCTCGCCTGGGTATTCGCCCGGCAGGGGGATCCGGAGAACACTCCAGACAGCCCCGACGCATGGCTTGACAGCTTCGACGGCACCTTCTCGATCTACGAGATCTTACCGGAGATCGTCGAGCTATGGAACGCCAGCGCCGCCACGAGGTCGACGCCGGCAAAAAAATAAGGCCGACAGTCAGAGAGCCCAACTGCGCGCAGTTCCTTTTACGCTGCGCCCAGCTGGGGCTGTCGGACGAAGCTCTCGGCGGGATGAACGTCGGCATGGTCTACGACCTGCTGATCGAGCGCGACAACGACTCGCACGAATATCCCTATAAAGCCACGCAAGAGGACATAGACCAATACTTCGGATAAGGAGGAGAAAATGGCGGACCGAATCAAAGGTATCACGGTGCAGATCGGCGGCGACACCACGAAGCTGTCAACCGCGCTCAAGGACGTCAATAAAGAAATCAAGAGCACCCAAGACCAGCTGAAAGACGTCGACCGACTCCTTAAACTGGACCCGAAAAACACCGAGCTGCTCCGGCAGAAGCAGGTATTGCTCAAGAAGGCAATCGGCGACACCGGGGACAAGCTCAAGACGCTGAACGAGGCAGAGAAACAACTCAAGAACGCCGGCGTTGACAAAAACAGCGAACAGTTTATGGCGCTGCGGAGAGAAATCGCGGCGACCGAAAGCCAACATAAACAGCTAACAGACGAAAGCAAAAAGACCGCCAAAGCGCTCAAGGAGAACACGACCGCCGCCAAAGCCGCCCACGCGGCCTATGAGGGCCTCAAAGGCGCAGCAAAGGTTGCAGGCACCGCAATCGCCGCAGTGGGCACAGCGGCCGCCACAGCGACCGTGGCAGCGACCAAAGCGATGGTGGACGCCACCGTCTCCGGGGCCAAGTACGCCGACGAGCTTCTGACGCAAAGCCAGATCACCGGGATAAGCACCGACAAGTTGCAGGAGTACGCCTACGCCGCCGAGCTGGTGGACGTATCGGTCGACACCATGACCGGCGCGATGGCGCGCAGCATTCGCTCGATGAGCGCCGCCAGGGAAGGCACCGGATCCGCTGCGGAGGCATACGCCACGCTCGGCGTTTCCGTCCTTGACAGCGCTGGGGAACTCCGGGACTCGGAGGACGTGTTCTGGGACACCATCAACGCCCTCGGAAAGATCGACAACGAGACCGAGAGGGACGCGCTGGCTATGGAGCTGTTCGGGAAATCCGCGCAGGAGCTCAACCCTCTGATCGCCGCCGGATCCGACAAGATGAAGGCGCTCGCGGAGGAGGCACACGCCGCCGGCGCGGTCCTTGACAATGAGACCCTCCAGGCATACGGCGCCTTTGACGATGAGCTGCAGAAGCTCAAGAACAACGCCGGAGCCGCCAAGAACGCGCTGGGAACGGCTCTGCTGCCGGTTCTGACCGAACTGGGGGGAAAGGGCGTCGAGGCGCTCTCTATGCTTACGAGGGCCATCAACGCGGCTGATGGAGACATTGGCCAGATGGTCGACAACATTCTCGGCCTCCTCCCTGCTCTGCTGAAGGAACTCGAGGCCCGGATCCCGGAAGTGCTGGCCTTCGTGCAGAAGCTCTTCGCGCAGATCGTCCCGGCGGTCGCGCAGGCGCTGCCGAGCATTATCCAGACGGTCGTGACGCTTCTGCCGTCACTTATTCAGACGATTATCGACTCAATTCCGGTTATCCTGGCGGCGTTCTGGGACGTCGTCAACGCCCTGGTCGACTGGCTCGTTCAGCCGGACACCCTCGCGAACCTTATCACCGCTGCCATTCAACTGGTCGTGGCAATTGCTTCCGGGATCATCAAGGGACTGCCGGAGCTGATAGCACGACTTCCGGAGCTTGTTCTGGCCATCGTTGACGCCCTGATCCAGAACCTGCCGATCCTCCTGGACGCGATCTGGGAGATCATCGGGGCAGTGATCAGCGCCTTCTCGAACGTCGACTGGGGCAAGGTCTGGGAAGGGATCGTCAACGCCGCCAAGCGCGTCTGGGAGAACATCAAGAAGATCTTCGAGCCGGTCGGGGACTGGTTCAAAAAGATCTGGGACGGGATCGTCTCCGGGCTGAAAGCGGCGCTCAACATCGGAATAAAAGCGCTCAACAAACTGATCGAAGGCGTCAACAAGTTCGTCGCGCCGGTTCGCAAGATCATCACGCAGGTGGGTAACCTCCTCGGGAGCAACCTCACAATGGACGACGTCAAGATCCCGAGTATTCCTATGCTTGCCCGCGGCGGCGTCCTTGCTTCCGGCTCCGCAATCGTCGGAGAGGCCGGACCCGAGCTGCTGACAATGGCAGGTAACCGGGCGGTCGTGACACCGCTGACAACTAACAACAACACGGTCGACGCGCCGGTGACGATCAACATATACGCGACGAAGGGACAGAACGTCAACGAACTCGCTGACGCGGTCGCGCGGAGGATCCAGCTGCACGTCAGCTCAAAGATGGGGGCATACTGATGATAAGCACTTTTGACTTTGCCGGCAAGAACAGCTGGAACGACTTCCGCCTCGTCATCGAGCGGACCCCCGTCGAAACCGGCGGCACAAAGATCGTCGAGGACGTGCAGATCCCGGGCAGAACCGGGACGCTGACAATCGACACCGGGGCGATCCGAAACGTGATCCGGGAGTACCAGGTCGCCTTCGCCGGGAAGGGCTGGATCACCGAGAAAATGAGAGAGATCCGCAGCTGGCTGGCTTCTGCCGGCGGCTATCAGATTCTCCAGGACTCATACGACCCGAAGGTCTATCGGCTCGCGAAGGTCAAGAATCTGGGCGAATTTGAGAACATTATGCAGAACTACGCTCGGGGGACGATCGTCTTTGATTGCGACCCGCGCCGGTTCCTCTTTTCCGGGAATACGGCGATCACATCTGCCGGACCCGTTGATAATCCAGGACAGCCGGCAAGGCCGAGGATTGAATTGTCTGCGTCCTCCTCCGGAACGCTCACCGTCGGAGGCACCGCCATCACGGTCACCACGGCGACGACGTCGGTCATTATCGACTGCGAGGCCAGGACGATCGAGGCAGGCGCCGACAAGGTCAGCTTTTCCGACTTTCCGGTTATTCCTTCCGGTGTTAGCGCCATCGCCCAGAGCGGCGGCGTTTCGGTCGTCAGGATCGTCCCGAGGTGGTGGCAGCCGTGATCAGGATCTATCCAAGCAACGAGCAGACCTTCGCCGGGTCCGGATATGGGACTCTCCCGGACGCCATCAGCTGCGAGGTCACCGAGGAGCTGAACGGCGCCTATCTGCTTGAGCTGACCTATCCGGGCAACGGCGCCAACGCGGACAAGCTGGAGCTGCGGAACATCATCCTGGTCAAGGCGAACCCCTACGGGACCCCGGACGCCTTCCGGATCACGAGGATCGAGAAGGACATCGCCGGAGAACTCGCCGTGAGCGCCCAGCACGTCTCCTACGACCTGCACGGCATACCTGTCGCCCCATTCACCGCAAACGGCGTCGTGGCGGCTCTGGCAGGGCTGACGAGCGCGTCGCAGGTGGCGAACCCGTTCAGCTTCACGACGACGCGGACGGTCGGATCCGTTTTCACGGTCAAGCACCCGACAAGCTGCCGGGAGCTGCTGGGCGGTTCCTCCGGGTCTTTGATCGACACCTACGGCGGCGAGTGGAGCTTCGACAAGTTCACCGCGCGGCTCTGGCTCCGGAGAGGGCAAGACCGGGGCGTCGAGATCAGATACGGCAAGAACCTCACCGACCTGGACCATGAAACCGAAGGCGAGGTTTACACCGGCGCCTATCCCTTCTGGGCAAACGACGAAGGGACGCTGGTGACCTACGGGATCGTGAACGCGCCAGGCGCCTACGACTTCACGCGGATCCTCACGCTGGACCTTTCGGACAAGTTCGAAACGGAACCGACCGGAGCGCAGCTGCAGGCCGCGGCGCTGGCATATCTGACCGGCAGCGCAATCACCGCCCCGAACGTCTCCCTCCGGCTCTCCTGGATAGACCTCGCGCAGACGGAGGAATACAAGCGCCTCACGACCGAGCGCGTGGAGCTGGGCGACACCGTCCACGTCATCTATCCGGCGCTGGGGATCACCGCAGAGGCCCGGGTCAATAAGACAACTTACGACGCCCTTCTGGACCGCTACACCGAGATCGAGCTGGGCAAGGCAAAGCACAACCTGGCAGAGACGATCAGCCGGTCCGCAGAGGTGATCAACGAGGACGGACACGTGGACGGCGGCAAGATCGAGGCAAACTCAATCAAGCGCGAGCAGCTCCGGGCGGACGCGATCAGAAGCTCGAACTGCGAGAGCGACTGGACGATCGTTTACGACGGGAGCGACGGCGTCGACCACGACGAGCTGTCTTATTCCTGGAAGATCGGCGACCAGTTCTACGCGATCACGACCGCCGAAAGCGTTCCGATCGGACCGGCGGGCGGGAGCTACGAAACCGGAATCGCCGTCAATCGGGCGCTGACGCTGGCGCGCTTCTATTCGATCCCGAATCACGAACTGCAGGGGAACACCTACGCGGTCAGCCAGGTCGCGGAGTATATCGGCGACAACCTGCCGCTTTCCGGATCCTACGGCTTCAACTTTGCCGGGAGCTTCCTTGACCTCTGGAACGGGGAGTTCCACACGGCCGCGATGGAGATCACCGACACCGAGGCGCGGTTCAAGGGCGACGTCAAGGACAGCCGCCTGCAGCGCTGCACAGGTCTGACGGAGAGCTACTCCGCGACGGCCTCCGGGAGCGTAATGATCGACAGCTTCGACCCGGACACCTATGCGGCGAGCGCGTACGGGCGCCAGGATCAATATTTTACGTTTTACGAGGACGACATCGACACGCCCGGCTGGTTTGATCAAGCGGGCAATCGGGTCGACCTCAACGACCTCGGGATCAGCACGATCGACGCACCGGGAGAGGGCGACGTCATCGCCGTCACCTATCAGCAGACTTATACCAAGATCATCACCCTGCAGGACCTTAAGGACCTGGGGCTAATACCCTGAAGGAGGGAAAATAATGAAGATCACAAACCCGATCACGCTGGACGTCGCGAGGAGCAACAGTTATATATGTCTCCTCGCGAAGCAGTTCGACAGCAACAGCCGGTACCTCGAGATCACGCTGGCGGACAACGGTCAGCCGTTGACAATACCGGCAGACGCTTCGGCCGTCCTCCGGGCGACAAGGGCGGATGGAACCGGCGCGGTCGTATCCGGGACTGTCGCAAACGGAAAGGCGACGGTCGAGATTGACGACTATATTCTCGAGGTCAACGGGGCGGTCACCCTCTCGCTGGAGATAAGCAAGGACGGCGAGACCCTGACAACGCCCAGCTGCAACCTGACCGTCCAGAAGGCCGACGCGAACGGCTGGATCCGCGTATACGTCGCAGACGCCAACAAGGTCGCCGGCAACTACTATATCACCATCGGCGGCGTCTCCTATTCGTTCACGACGTCGCAGGCGATCCCCGCCGGCGGGTCAGTGTATTTCTCGAGCAACAATGCCACAGCGGAAACGAGAAACGCTGCCGGCACCGTCATCGAGACCGGGCTGGTGCTGACGGAGGGAACGACCGGGACGCAGCTGGTCACCGACGTGCCAACTATGTCATTTTTGGCGACAATTGCCGGGAGAGTGGCGGCACTCGAATCAGAAATGCCGAACAAAGCTGACAAAGACGGGATAATCGCCCTTGCGAACAACCTCACCCCCTACTCTGCCGACTCCGGCGCGACGCAGAGCGTTCCCTTTATCAATCAAGGCACGGGCTGTGGAAACGGCGAGAGCGTGGTAGGCACGGGGTCTTATTCCCAGCTCAAGAAGAAACTCGGCAACACGGTTTGCGTGAATCAGCTTGTAGACTCTGACACCACCGAGGTAACTATTCCGAGCGGCAGAAAATACTGGGCGCGAATAAACGGAACAGACGTCGGCGGCACGAGCGACGGAACGGCTGTCGCGGTAACAGGGGGAACTGATAAGTTTTGCGACCTCTCCCTCTGGTACGGCTCAACCGACAACATTCCCGCTCATCTTCTCTCCCACCCCGAAGATTTCGGTCGCTACTACTCCGGCTCTCTTGCCTATAACCCCGGTCAGCTTGTCAACGCGGACGGAAGCGTGCTGACGAGTATAGGGCGGCAGATGTGGGATGAGACTTGGGAGGTCGGTCAGTATAAGGTTACAACAGGCGAAAAGCAAGCTGCGAGCGATCGTATACGGAGCAAGGGAACGATTCCTTGTTCTCCTAACACCCCGATTTTCTACTACATTCCTGCAAACAAAGGCAACCTTACTGTGCTATTTTATGACGTGCAAGGAAATTACATCGACTATTACAACTTTAATCCTGTTCACAACTTTACTACGCCTGCGGACTGTTACTTTATGACCTTTTTCTCCGAAGGGAGTTATGGGACAACTTATGCAAACGACATAACCTTCTCCCGTTACTATTCCGGCGAATCCGGCTATGACCAGTATTACCCATCTCGCGTCCTCGCGCAGATTGACACGGGGAGCGAGGTGCTACGGAGCGCAGGTGCGGTCGCTGACGAGAAGACACCCGATGGAACGATAACGAGGAGAGTCGGGGTTGTTGACCTCGGGACGCTGGACTTTGAGTATACAACAGATGACACCTACGCGGGCGCACCCTATTTTTCAGTCAACATTAGGGATAGGATGTGGGGGTCGAGTAATTTGCGTTGCGTATTGTATGCTACGAAGGAAGGCGGTCGCGGTAATATTCCCGATAAATCAATCTGTTCGTGGAATGCGACCAACTCTTCTTCGATTGCTATCCGTGATTCTGCTTACACCGATGCCGCCGCCTTCAAATCCGCCATGTCCGGCGTTATGGTCTACTACGAACTCGCCACACCCACCACCGAGCATGGGACGGCGTTCTCCGGCGCGAGTGCTGACAACTTCGCTATTGACGACTTCGGGTCTATGTACTGGACGCAGACAAACGGAGTGCCGCAGGGAGTGGAGATATTCTACCCCTACGACTACAAGGCGGCGGTTGACACAATTCTCAACGAGGTCAACGGAGACGTGACCAAACTTGTCACCGCGGAAAAGGTTCCCGACGCCCCGTCCTCTAACGGCACCTACGTGCTCAAGGTCACGGTTTCCAGCGGCACCCCGACTTATTCGTGGGTCGCGGAATAAGGAGGTAGGACAATGACAGCAAAGCAAATCATCGAGACCGCCCGGGCAGAGCTGGGCTACATCGGCAAGAAATCCAACGCTTACCTTTACGACAAGACCGCCAACATCACCGGCAAGTTCACGAAGTACGCCGCCGACCTTGCAGCTGCCGGCTACTACAACGGCAACAAGAACGGCTTCGACTGGTGCTGCTGCTTCATCGACTGGCTGTTTTTCGAGGCCTGCGGAAGCAAGGAGGAGGCGAACGCCGTCAAGCCCACCGGGATCTACGGCGCCGGCGTTTACTGGGCCTATAAAGAGTACAAGGACCACGGCATGACCGTCTCCGACCCTCGCCCGGGCGATCAGATCTTCTTCGTCGACACCGACGGGGAGCTCTCCCACACCGGGCTGGTCGTGGAGGTCGGCCCGGACTACGTCAGCACAATCGAGGGCAACTGGGACAACCAGGTCCTCGAGCGCACCTACGACCGGAGCAGCAAGCGGATCGCCGGTTATGGCCGCCCGAACTACGAGCCCGAACCGGAGCCCGAGCCCGACGTGATCCAGGTACGCCCGGAAGATCTCGACGAACTGCTGGTGCAGCTCCGGACGATCGAAGGCGCCCTCTCTGACGCGACGGAAGCCCTTCAGAAGGCGGCCGAGGAGCTGACGAAGGTTTACCAGGAGGCGGAGAGCTATGCCAACGACTGAAGAACGCCTCTCGGCTTTGGAGACGGATCAGAAAAACATCTTCCATCAGCTGGATGAGATCAAGCAGGAACAAAAAGACCAGCGGCAGCTGATCGTGATTGTCGAGCAGATCGCAAGCAAGACCAACGTGATCTCCGGCAAGGTGACCGAGGTCAACGAGACCGTCGTCCAGATCAACGACCGAGTAACCAACCTCGAGCAGGAGCCGGCGCGCGCCTACAAAAAGTACAAAGAGACGATCATCACGTCGGTGATCACCTTGATCCTGGGCGCGATCGTCGGGGGGCTGCTGGCGCTGCTTCTCAAATGATAGGAAAACGCTATACAAATGAGGGGGAAATGACATGGAAAACAAAATCGACTGGAAAAAGAAACTGACCAGCCGCAAGCTCTGGATCGCGATCGCCGGTCTGATCGCCGGAATCATCGTCGCGTGCAACGGATCCGCGGAGACCGCAGACACGATCGGGGGGCTTGTCATGAGCGCCGCGTCGGTCGTCGCGTATATACTCGGAGAGGGGCTGGCAGACGCCGGCCACGTCAACGACAAAAACGACGGCTAAAAAAATAAACAAAAACAAGAGAAAGCCCGGGGAAACCCGGGCCCTCTTATTGCCCCGCTTTCGGTCCCAGTTCGGACCCAGAATCCGAGAAAAGGCAAAAAAACGCCCCCGAAAGGCACTTTTTAGCACTTTTCGGGGGTATTTTTCACACTGGCGGAGATGGAGAGACTCGAAAAAATAGCCGATTTTTCCCCATTTCCCGCCAAAAAACGCGCAAAAACTCGCTTTTCTGACAGTAAAAAACAATAAAAAGCATTATTTTGGTCCCATTTTCGGACCCAACTTTCAGCCCATCTCCGCCAAGATTTTGCCCGATTTTTGGCTGTTTTGGCTTCGATGGCCGTCCATCTCCGCCAATTTTGAGAGGACCTCGACCTCATCGGAGGCAAGCGCGTGGGAGTACGTGTCGAGGGTCTGCTTGACGGAGCAATGGCCGAGGCGCTTCGACACCGCGACGATCGAACAGCCGGTGCTGATCAGATAGGAGGCGTGGGAGTGCCGGAGGTCGTGGACGCGGATCCGGGGGACACCGGCAGCGGCCGAGGCGTCGTGGAATACCCGCTCAACCGTCCGGTCGGCGAAGGGCGCGTCTCCTCCAAACAAGAACGGCCCGGGGAGTGCTGCCAGATCCTCGGCAAGGTCGAGAGGGATCGTGACCCGGCGAATGGATCCCCGCGTTTTCGGCGTCGTGATCTTCCAGGGCGCGCCGGGCGCCTTCCGGGTGATCGACTTTGAGACGGAGAGAATGCAGCCGGAGAGGTCCCCGGGACCGAGCGCCAGCGCCTCGCCCTTCCTCATGCCGGTCAAGAACAGCGTCCGGAAGAACAGCCGCCAGGACGGATCCGTGACTTCCTCCAGGAACCGGGCAAACTCTGCCGGCGTCCAGATCATCATCTCCCGGGGCGCGCTCTGATCCTTCGGGAGCTTGACCTTCGGCCAGGGATTGTTCCGGACGTCGCAGAACACGACCCCGTAGTTCCAGAGCGCCGTGAAGGCCGCACGGAGGGCGACAAGGTACGACCGGGAGAACTGCTCGGAGATCTTCGCCTGCCAGGCCACGAGCTGCAACGCGGTCACGTCCTCGACCTTCTGGGCGCCGAACGTCGGGAGGATATGCCGCTCTATCCGGCCCCGGGTCTCGATGAAGCTGGCCTCCTTCACGTTCGGCTTTAAGTAAATGAAATAGCCCTCGGCAAGCTCCGCGACCGTCCGGGGCTTCCCTGCCCGGTCCTCGCAGGCCTTATGCTCGGCGACGTATTTCTCATACGCCTCCCGGGCTTCTTTTTTGGTGTTGAAGCCGGACAGCCGGAGCCGCCGCTCCTCGCCGGTCTCGCTGATCATGCGGAACCGGACGGACCAGCCGGAGCTGCGCTTTTCATAGCTGGCCATCGTCATCGCCTCCATTCTGCTTCTCGATAAGCTGATAGGCATACGCGAGGAGCCGCGTCCGTCCGGCGCCGTCGAGAAGCGTGTACATCTTGATAAGCTCGTTCTGCTCGACCGTGATGGGAGATACGCGGTATTTTTCCACGTCGAAGCCCATCAGCCACGCCTCGGAGACGTCCAACGCAACGGCGATCTTGTATAGGTTCTGCTGCGTCGCTTTATACTTGCCGTGCAGATACTTGTTGATCGTCGCCCTCTCGACGCCGACAAGGCGAGCGAGGCGCGACTGACTCATATCGGCGGCCTCAAGGCCCTCTTTCAATCTTTCGGCAAACGTGGACGGCATGGCGGTTCCTCATTTCTTTTTTTCATATTATAACATATTCAAACCGCATTTTCAAGCAAATTTGCGAAAATTCAAAAAAAATGTCGCGATTTTAGCGAATTTTTGTTGACAATTTTGGCAACAGGGTGTATAATATCGCTGTCCTCCACAAAGGACGGGAAAGGAAAAAACAAATGGAATCAAACGAGAAGGCAGCGCAGAAGCTGCAGAAGGCGATCGACAAAGCGTTTGACCGCTGCAACCTTATCGGAGAGGACTGCGACGTCTACGCCGTCCTTTATCAATACAAAGCAATCCGGGAGCTGCCCGAGGATCAGTTCGAGGAGGTCTACAACAAGATCGTCCACGACCTCGGCTTTACCGAATGAAAGAAAGGAGACAAAAAATGGCATTTGACTATTCCAAGCTTCGCGGCAGGATCGTCGAGAAATGCGGAACAATGGGCAACTTTTGCGACAGAATGGGGATCTCCCGGTCGACCATCGGGTGCCGCTTTTCGGGGGAATACTCCTGGAGGCAGAGCGACATCGTGAAGGCGTGCGAGATCCTCGACATTGAAAAGTGCTCAATTCCGACTTATTTTTTTGATGAGTGTGTTGTGAAATCGCCAACAAAAGGGAGTGAAAAATGAACCAACTTTACGTGACCGACGTCAAGCCCGTGCTGACCACCGCAGACCTCGAAGCGCGGTATATGTGCGGAACAACCAGGGCGCGGCAGTATCTGCGCGAGATCAAGGCCTACAACGGCGGAGGGGCGCTCGGAAGGGGGCGCGTGACGGTCGAGGAGGTCGAAAGATGGGAGCGCCGGAACATCAGAACCAATTAACCAAACAGTTAACCAACAAGGAGGAAAACATGGAAAACCAAGTAACCTACAAGTACGACAAACAAGACAGCCGCCGGGTCTACTTAAAGACCTACTGGAACGGCTACTACGTCGGGCAGAGCGTCGGGTATTTCGTCGGATACGACGTCCTGGCGGTCTATCCCTACCGGATCGAGAGCGCGCCGCCGAGAGGGACGCAGCTGAAGCGGAGGGTCTACATGAGCGAGGTGGAAAGATGAACAAAATCAAGGTGCTGATTAAACGCCCAGGCGAACCGCCGCGCTCGGTCTGGATCAACGACACGCTGGAGAACCTGCAGAGGACTGTCGGCGGCTATATCGAGATCGTGACGCTGCAGCGCGGGCTGGTCGTGATCTGCGACGAGGAAGGGCGGCTGAAGGGCAAGCCGCACAACTGTACGGTCAGAGGCGTCGAGTTCGTCGGCGACATCGTGATCGCGGGGCAGGAGGGCGAGGAACTGGCCGACTACCCGACCGACTTCCGGACGATCAAGGCGGCCTATCCGGAGCTCTGGGAGGCGTAAGATGGTACCTTACAGCAACGGAGAACTTGCCCAGATGGAGCAAGCCGGCAGGAACGCCGAGCGCTGCGTCTGCTGCGGCGCCGTAATCCCGGAGGGGCGGCAGGTTTGCTTGATTTGCGAACTTAACGTCAAAAACAAGTGCAATCTGGTCGAGGTTGTCAAGTGCAAGGACTGCGTCCACCTCGTAAAATCGGATCCCGGTCACCCAGACTGCGACTACTGCGAGCGACTGGTATGCGGAACAGTTCAGCCGGACTTTTTCTGTGCGGCAGGCAAAAGGAGGAAAGACAATGGAAATTCTTGACACAATCCACGCCTTCTGGGCTTACTTCTACGCGCACCCGGTACGCTGCTTCTTGATCGCGTTCGCCGTGATCCTCGCCTTCTCCCTGCTTTACCTTGCCGGGAAAGCACTGGTCAACCGGATCCGCTGGAGGCGCTGGCACGACCGGCACGTCTGGTATATCGACGGAGGCGGCCGGGTCTACATCAAGGACCGCACGGAGAAAGACAGATGAACCTCACCGGCTGGATTATATGCACGGTCGTGGTGGCGATCGGCATGGCGTGCACGTTCATTATCGGCTACGCCTCGGGGAGAGCCGAGGAGAGGCAATACTGGGGAGCCAGACGCAAACCAAGAGACACAAAAATCAACAAATAAAACCACAAAAAAGAAAGGAAAAACAAAAAATGAAATTTTCGTGGATCGACGTTTATGGAACCGACAAAAAAGATTTCACCATTTATGCCGCCGACTCGGAGCTTATCGGGCGCATTAGATCAAACATGATCGACGAAGCCCGGAGAGCTTTCGAGCATGACAATTTCGCCAGGGCGCGCGAATTGCTTGACAATATCGAAGAAATCGACTCAGTGGTCAAGCAGGAGGCCGCTGCGGCGCGCGAGAAGGAGGCAACCAATGGCTAACGTCCTCGGAATCATGGGCGAATCCGGGTCCGGCAAGACAACGTCAATGCGGAACCTCGACCCGAAAACCACCTACTACATCGACGCCGATATGAAGGGCCTCGCTTGGAAGGGCTGGAAAAAGCAGTACAACGCCGAGACCAAAAATTACTACCGCTGCAACGACAAGGACAAGGTGCTGGCGGTTCTGAAGGGGATCGCCGAAAAGCGCCCGGACGTCAAGACGATCGTGATTGACACCATGAACGGAATCATGGTCGCGGACGAGATCCGGCGAATGAAGGAAAAGGGCTACGACAAGTGGGTCGACCTGGCGGTCTGCGTGATGGACATAATCGACACCGCGCTCGACGCCCGGGAGGATCTGACGGTCATCATGGTGTTCCATTCGCAGACGATCCGGGACGACTCCGGCAACACCTGGACAACGATCAAGACCAACGGCCAGAAGCTCGGGAAGATCGTCCTCGAAAGCAAGCTCCCGATCGTCCTTTACGCGAAATGCCAGGACGGCGAGTACATCTTCGAGACCCAGAGCAACAACAGCACGGCGAAAAGCCCAATGGGCCTGCTTGAAAAGGTCATTCCGAACGACATCCAGGCGGTCCTGGAAGCAATAAAGGAGTATGAAGCATGAAACTGTACGAAATCGACCAGGCGATCCTGAAGTGCATAGACCCGGAGACCGGAGAGGTCGACGAGGAGAGACTGGCGGAGCTGCAGATCGCAAAGACCGAGAAGATTGAGCAGCTGCTGCTCTGGAAGAAGGACCTCGACGCCGAGGCGAAGGCAATCGCCGACGAGATCAAGGCGCTGACCGAGCGCAAGCAGGCAGCCGAAAAGAAGGCCGAGTCTCTTAAGAGCTACGTCAAGTACATTCTGAACGGCGAAAAGTTCAGCACGGCCCGGGTCGCGGTCAGCTACCGGAAGGTCAGCAGCGTCGCGATCACCGACGAGGAGGGCTTCATCAGATGGGCCCGGGAGAACAACACGGAGCTGCTCTCCTACAAAGACCCGACCATTTCCAAGACCGCCGTGAAGGCGGCAATCGAAGCCGGCGAGGAACTTCCCGGCGCGTCCATAGAGACCAAACAACAGATCATAATCAAGTGAAGGAGAAAACACAATGAAACAGTACACTGGCGCGAAAGCGGAAAAGACAACCAACGAGAAGCTCCCGGCAGGCGGCTACGTCGTCCAGATCATGGGGGCCGAGGTGGAAACGCTCGACTGGGGCGAGAAGCTCCGGCTCGACTTCGAGATCTACGAGGGCAAATATGCCGGCTTTTTCGCCGCGCAATACCGGGCGTCAACCTTCGACGACAAGAAGTGGAAGGGCTGCTTCCGGCTGATCGTTCCGAGCGAGGGGTCGCAGTATTTCGAGAGCGAGAAACGCCGGTTCAACAACTTTATCTACGCGATCGAGGCCAGCAACCCGAACTACCACTGGGACTGGAACGAGAAGGGCCTGAAAGGCAAGTTCCTCGGCGTCGTTTACGGTGATAAAGAATGGGAATACAACGGCAAGACCGGCTGGGCGACCGTCTGCGCGGCGCTGTACAGCGCGGACGACATAAGGCAAGGCAACTACAAGGTACCGGAGCCCAAAGCCCTCCAGAAGGCCGCAGAGAAGGCCACGGAGCCCTTCCAGACGGTCAGCGACGACGACCTGCCGTTCTGATTGATCTATGACCGCATACGAGGTGGAAAAAGCCCTCTCGACTATGCGGATCCTCGTCGACACCAGGGAGCAACCGACCCCTCAAAGCCGCGCACGGTACGAGGCCTTCGGCGTTCCCTGGCGCCGGCAGAAGCTGGACTTCGGCGACTATTCCGCCGAGTTCGAGGTGGAGGGGAAAACGGTCTCCCTGGCCGGGATCATCGCCGTCGAGCGAAAGATGGGCTTCGGGGAGATCGCCTCCAACTTCTGCCGGGAGCGCGCACGTTTCGCCGCAGAGTTCGACCGGGCAAAAGCGGCCGGGGGCAAGATCGTCCTTATCGTGGAGGGCGGAAACTGGGAGAAGGCGTATCGGGGACAGTACCGCAGCCAGATGTCTCCGGCGTCGCTGATCGCTTCCCTGCTCACCTGGGAGGCGCGGTATAATTCGCCGGTGTTTATATGCAGCCAGACGACAACCGGGCGGCTGATCCACGACGTGCTGCGCTACGAGGGACGCGAATTTATGCTCCGGCAAGGAGAGGGAGAGACAAGATGAGAGAGCCGACAACGTATATCAAGTTAGATCGGAATATCCTGGACTGGAGGTGGATCGGCGACGCCAACACGCTGGCCGTCTGGATCTGGCTGTTGCTTAATGCCAACATAGAGCCGACCGATTTCCGAGACTTCCGGATCGAGCGAGGTGAGGTGCTTTTTTCGGTCGATCAAATTGCCGATAAGTTAGGAATGAGCGTCAAGAACGTGCGGACTGCGCTCGAACATTTGACAAAAACTGGGGAAATTCAAAAAAAGCGGCGTTCTAAAAACAAGGTGCTTTATATAATAGAAGGATTTTCGCGGTATCAAGCAAAGCCGGCGTTCACCTGGCAATCTTCCGGCGATCTTCCGGCAATCAATCGGCAATCTTCCGGCGATCAAACGGCAAACAGCCGGCAAGAAGAAAGAAGCAAAGAAGAAATAGCTCCAATAGGAGAAGAAGAAAAGAATTTAAGAATTAAAGAATTTAAGAAAAGGGGGCGCGCGTACGCGCGCGAGGCCCCGAAAACCGGCGCGGCACTTTTCGAGGAGATCGGCGAGGAGCTGCGCAGACAAGAAGCGGAGGAGGCAAAACGGAATGACGCAGGTGGAAACGAATGATCTGATCAAGCGGCTGGCGGTCTATTATCCGGCGCTGTTTGCCAAGATGGACCGGGAGAAGGCGGTGCTGATGGTCCGGGAGTGGACCCGGGCGCTCGGGCCTTATTCGGCGGAGGAGGTCAACGGGGCGCTGGACAAGCTCCTCACGACGTCGATATTTTGCCCGAGTATTGCCGAGCTTCTGGAGGCGGTCCAGGCGGTCCGGCACGACAAGGAGATGACGCGCATGGCCTACGAGGCGGCGGTCAAGACCTACGGAGGCGACCCGGGGGAGCTGGTCAAAGCCATGATCAACCAGCCGAGCAGGATCACCGGCAAGGGCGGCTATAAGAACCACTTCGACGGAGAGGGAGGGACGCAGGCATGAAAACGATCACGGCGACCCGAGAATACCAGAGCTTGACTCCGGGCGAAAAGGCGCGGCTTATCAAGGCCTTCGCCGAGCAAGAGGATCGGGATCTCATGCAGGTACTGGACCAGCTCCTCAAGATGAGCTGCCTGATCCTGGCGCGGGGCTTCGAGTTCGACGAGGATCAGTTGACGCTTTACCTCTCCAACTACCGGCGCGTCTGGAACTCCTACATGAACGACCACAAAAAGGGAATCCAGACGGAGAAGCTGGACGCGCAGGCGGCCGCGCTCTTCCCTTCTGCCGGCTATCCGGACTACATCTTCGAGGGCTACTTCGCGCACTGGCCGACGAAGGAGGGGCAAAAGTGAGCAAATATGAAACATTTCAGCGCAACGCGGTCTGCCCGTTCTTCCGGAGCGCAAACCACGAGCGGCTGCACTGCACCGGCATAATTCCGGGCACCAAGATCGCGACCCGGTTCCCGACGGTCACGGCTTGCCACTACTACGTCAAGCGCGTTTGTTCAGACCTTGACGCCTGCCAGACTTGCCCGATTTACCAAGCAAACGAGAAAAAAATATAAAATTTTCAAAAAGAGCGTCGACTGCACCCATTTATTCCCATGTCGGCGCTCCTTTTTTGTTATAATCAACTACGTGTCGGACATAATAGCCGGCGGTTGACGGGGGGTGGGCGCGATGGCGCGTGACTTTGCAAAGGCCTTTTACTCCTCCGGTACCTGGGAAGCCACCCGGGCGGCCTATCTTGCAAGCGTCGGCGGACTGTGTGAGGAATGTCTCCGGCAGGGGATATATTCCGCTGCCGTGATCGTCCACCACAAGATCCACCTCACGCCCACCAACATCCACGACCCAGCGGTCGCGCTGTCTTTCTCCAACCTTGAAGCACTCTGCCGGTTCCACCACGGCACCGTGCATGGAGCCGGGCGGCGCTACCGCGTGGGACCGAACGGGGAGATCATCACAACGTAAATAATGGCGAGGATAGACCGGCCAGTCGACAAGCGGTCCGCCTTAACCGTTTCCTCGCTGTTATCCTTAAGGCACTACGAAAGGCGGTAGAAATGAAAGAAATTGACTATAGCACAATTATCGAAATGCGACAAAACGGCGCCAAGCTGCGCGAGATCAGCGAGGTCGTCGGTTATGATCTTTCCGGGATCGCAAAACTGCTCCGGATCTGGGGAGTGGAAAAAGGTGCTCAACCTTTAACAGACATTGAGCGCCTTGTTATTGAGCTGAGGCAACAGCATATTTGTTATAATGCAATAGCTCAGCGGACGGGTATATCTGCTTCAAGATGTAGGCGAATATGCGAAAAACATGGTTTACCGCGATTTGTTGGTAAAACGTCCGGGCCTCGATATTCAACACCTCCAAAGACGGGGAGAGACAATGCGAACTTTCTCTCGGATCAAGCTGTCGCAGAGAAAATTTTCTTAAGCGC
>ERZ808032.25-NODE-25-length-26078-cov-4.523441_pt1 | contig 26078 bp, 28 predicted proteins | sample MGYA00380187_ERZ808032 | MGnify/ENA primary metagenome ERZ808032 (study PRJEB31490, sample SAMN06133378) | cow dung metagenome | isolation source: M10 | host: cow | place: China: Chengdu | collected 2015-05 ...
TCGCGCTATGTATCGGGGGTGAATGTGGTAAACTGGCCCATGGGACGTGTGCTAATGTCTTATTTTGCCTCTAAATACGTACGATTTGTAACTGGATTGCCTGTTGCCGATACTACAGCTGGTTTTAAATGCTACAAAAAAGAGGTGCTCCAAACCATCGAGATGGATAAGATTAAATTTGTAGGCTATGCTTTCCAAATTGAAATGAAATTTACCGCCTATAAGTGTGGATTTAAAATAACCGAGGTGCCCATTATTTTTGTAAACCGAGAATTAGGAACTTCCAAAATGAGCGGTGGTATCTTTAGCGAAGCCCTATTGGGGGTGATTAAACTAAAGTGGCGTTCGTGGTTCCGTAAATATCCCCAAGCTAACTCCTAACTCCTAACTCCTAACTTAGGGTAACATGATTTTAATAGAAAACGCACATATAGTAAACGAAGGCCGCATTGTAAAAGGTGCGGTTTTGATTAAAAACGATACCATCGATAGCATTTTTAAGGGTGAAGCACCTGCATCGGTGCGCGATAAGGCTACCCAAGTGATAGACGCTTCTGATTGCTGGCTGATGCCTGGTGTGATAGACGATCACGTGCACTTTCGCGACCCGGGTATGACCGAAAAGGCCGATTTTTATACCGAAAGCCGCGCTGCTGTGGCAGGTGGAGTAACATCGGTAATGGATATGCCTAATACCAACCCATCCACCATATCGCTAGCAGCATGGAACGATAAAATGACCATGATAGGCGAAAAATCGTTGGTAAACTACAGTTGTTACCTTGGTGCTACCAATACCAATCTAGATGATGTATTAGCCGCCGATCCTACAACAGTTTGCGGTATTAAATTGTTTATTGGTTCATCTACAGGCAATTTGTTGGTAGATAGCAACGATGCCATGACGGCTCTATTTAGCAAGGTAAAAGCCTTGGTAGCGGTGCATGCCGAAGATAATGCCATTATTGCCGAAAATATAGCCAAACTCAAGGCCCAATACGGCGAAGACTTGCCCGTGTCGCTTCATCCGCAAATCCGTTCGCACGAAGCTTGCTTTAAATCGACCGCTTGGGCGGTAAATATGGCGCGCAAATACGGCACTCGCTTGCACGTTATGCACATCAGTACCGAAAAAGAATTGGCCTTGTTTGAAGATAAACCGTTGGCCGATAAATGGATTACTGCCGAAACTTGTCCACAGTACCTGTTGTTTGATGCCTCGCACTTTGAAACCCTAGGTGCTCGCATTAAGTGTAATCCGGCTATTAAATTATTGTCCGATAAAAATGCCTTGCTAAAGGCTACCGCATCCAACAAAATTGATGTAATAGGCACCGACCATGCACCTCATTTGCTATCGCAAAAGCAGGGCAATGCCCTAACGGCTGTATCGGGTATGCCCGGCATTCAGTATTCGTTGCCATTGATGCTAACTTTGGCCAAACAAGGGGTGTTAAGCGTAGAGCAAGTGGTAGAAAAAATGTGCCACAATCCAGCCCGCTTGTACCGCATGGAAAAACGCGGGTTTATACGCAAAGGCTACAAAGCCGATTTGGTGATTGTGCGTCGTAGCGATAAAAAAGAAATAACCGAACAAGATGTGCTGTCTAAATGCGGTTGGTCGCCCTACCAAGGCATGACGCTCCCTGTATCGGTTGCCTATACCTTTGTAAACGGCCGCCCTGTGTATGCAAACGGCGTTATTGATGAAACCATAAAAGGCCAGGCGTTGAGGTTTGTAAAATAAAACACCGTTGATAAAGATAAAAAAGACTGCACCGGGTGCAGTCTTTTTTTATTAGGTGTCTGATAAATTATTGTATATTGAAGAACTGTTCTATCGAAAAGGTTCCCATATCTATGGCATTTTGAATACCGCAGAAAAGAAATAAAAGCATGTAAAAAACAATCAAACCAATAAATAGCAGAATAGGAACTAGCACAAAGAGTGCTATAATACCGCATCCTTTTGCTACGCTACCAAGTCTGGAAGGTTTAGGTTGGTTTTCGGGTACTGTATACGGATCTTGTTTAGGTACGATAATCCACATTACTAAATAAATAGCAGGAATTATTAGCCCTCCTATTAATGTTAGCCCCACCCATGCTACTCTGATTAAGCTAGTGTCTAAACCCCAAAAATGGGCTAATCCGCTTGATACTCCCCCTAATATGCGGTTGTAGGGATCGCGTAATAATTTCTTTTCCATAGTGTTGTTGTTTTAAAATTAAAACTGATGCGTCCATTCAACGCCTTCCCAAATTTGGTATGAGCGAAGAGCTTGGTACACAAACATTTCCCAGCCGTTGCGAATGGTAGCTCCTTTCATCTCGGCTTGTTGCAAAAACAAGGTGCGAATGGGGTTGTAAATTAAATCGAATACCAGGTGCTTCTCTGTGATGAGTTCGTACGGAATATTGGGGCACTCTTTGGTATTGGGGAAGGTACCCACAGGGGTGGTGTTGATAATAATGGTGTACTCTTGCATCACCGCTGGGTTAATATCTTGGTAAGAGAACTGCCCATCTTTGGGTGTACGCGACGCTAATTTGTATTCGATACCTAATTGTTCTAAAGCATATACAATGCCTTTAGAGGCACCGCCTGTACCCAATACCAAAGCTTTGGTGTGCCAGGGCTTTAACAACGGTTGTAGCGAGCGGGTAAAACCATACCAGTCGCTGTTGTAGCCAGTTAGGTAAGGTTTGCCGTCTTTTTGTTCTACTTTTACTACGTTTACCGCTCCAATGGCAGCAGCATTGGCATCTACTTCATTTAAATAGGGCAAAATGGCTTGTTTGTAGGGTATGGTTACGTTAAACCCACGCATAAGCGGATGCTCTTGTACAATAGCAGGAAACGCCTCTATCGAGGCAATGTCAAATGCCTTGTACTCCGATTTAAGCCCTTTTTGTGCAAATTTTTCGTTAAAAAAAGTAGGCGAGTACGAGTGCACCAAGGGATGCCCGATGATGCCATATTGTTTGGTAATTATTTTTTTAGTCGTTGGCATAATTTTTTAATGATAAAGTATAAGATAACTAGTGCTAAAAGGACTAGAATAACAATGGATAGTTCGTGGCTATAGGCCTCAATCAGGTCTTGTTGGCCTTGCGCTACATATCCCAAAAGGGCTAATACGCTGTTCCATAACCCTGCCCCAATAAAGGTAAATAATGTGAACGATAAAAAGTTCATACGGGCTAATCCTGCAGGTATGGATATAAGTTGTCTAACGGCAGGTATTAGACGGCCTATAAGGGTAGAAGTTTTACCGTGTTTTACAAAATATTCTTCGGCTACTACAATTTTTTCTTTGCTTAGTAGGCATAGTTTACCCAGTTTGCTTTCGGCAAACTTATAAATAATGGGCCTGCCCAGCCAAAGGGCCAAAAAGTAATTGATAAACGCTCCAATTAATGCCCCCAATGTTCCAAAAAGGACCACTAAAAAAATGTTGAGGTTAGAGTCGGGTTTGCTGGCTATGTAGGCTGCAGGTGGAATAACAATTTCTGATGGGAAAGGGATAAAAGAACTCTCTACTGCCATTAGTGCTGTTATGGTACCGTAATTCATGTTAGCTTCGTACCAGTTTTCTACCACCTGAATAAGGCTGGGCTCGGCAATTGTTGTACTATCTGCTGTTGGGGTGGCAAATGCAACACTTGTTAAGCATATCGTTGCCAATACTAGCATTAATTTCTTCATGAGTTAATTATTCTTTGTTAAATAGATTCTTGTAATTACTACTAAATAGATCGCTGTTATCTTGCATAAATTGAATGACCAATTCGGGGTCGTTTTGTAGGGCCAATCTAAGGTATTTTTCTTCCTCTTCTTCGTTGCCCAATAGTTGGTAGGCCAATGCTATGTTTAAATCGATAGTAGGAAAATTAGCGTCCACTTCTTTGGCTGCCAAAAATAGTTGTAACCCTTTTTCTAGTTCGTCTTGTTGCAAGTATAGGTATCCCAACCAGATGTTCCATGCAGGAGTAGATTCAATGCCATGTACTTGCCTTGCGTATTCAATGGCAGTGTCTAATTGCCCTGTTTCAAAATAAAGCCTTGATAGCGATTTCCAAGCATCTATCACATAACCAGGCTCGTGTACCTGCTCAAAAATGGCGATGGCTTCTGGCGCTTGTTTATTTTCTAGCAGCGAAATGCCGTACTCCATTTTTATATCTACCAAGTGGGGGTATTGTTGATGCAACGTGGCTAATCGACTAACCGAAGCGTCTAATTGCCCTAGTTTACGTTCGCAAATGGCTAGGTTCTGTTCTGTTTTAAGTTCGTTGTATCCTAGCTCTTTGCATTGTAAAAAGAAATCAAAGGCTTTTTGATAGGCACCTGTGTTGATGTGTAAAATCGCGTAATAATACAACGTTTCTGCATGTGTTTCGTCAATGCTTAGGGCGTATCTAAAAGCTTTTTCTGCTTCTATGTATTGTTGAGTATCGCAATAGATGGCGCCTAATTTGCACCACGCACTAACAGAATAAGGGTCAAGGTCTATTAGTTTTTCTAACGCTTTTATGGCTTTGTTGGGGTTGTCTAGCAATAAGTAAACATGGCTTAATAGCCCCCACGATTCTTTATCGTTAGGATATAAACGGCAGGCTTTTAAGCAATAGGTAAGCGCACGCTGAGGTAGGTCGTAATTCATAAACAGCAACCCAAAATCGTAGTACATAGAATACGTATGGGTGGTTTTAAGTTGCTCTGCCTCTTTTATACACAACGATGCTTGGGCCATGTAGTTTTGTTGAATACAAATTTCTAGTTTTAACAACAAGGCATCAAACAAATAATCGTAAAACGATGCGGGCATTTGGTGGTTGTTTTGCTCGGCGCATATACGATATTTTTGAATGGCACAATCAATGTGTTCTGTAGCCAGTGCCAAATTTTTCATCTCAAAATATGCCTTAGATAGGTGTAAATAAAAAGGGATATGGTCGGGATGAAACGATAACCCTTTTTTTGCAGCACCAATGGCTTTTTCAAGTTGGGCCATACGAATGTAGTGCTCGCAAATGTATTCGTAATCGTCGCTCTCGATGTAAGCATCGGGGGTAGATTCGTATTTTTTTACGAGCGCAAGTAGGGCTTTATCAACTTGTTGAGGCATAGGTTTATTTTGTGTTTTGTTGGCTAGTGGGGAGTTCTTTTTCTTCAATAATAAAATGTTGGTAATACGATACCAATAATGCTGTAATGGGTAGTGCAATAATCATGCCAAGAACGCCCATTAACGAACCCCACACCGATAGCGATAATAGAATGATGGCAGGATGTAACCCTGTGGCATTACCCATAATTTTAGGGGTAAGCAGTAGGTCTAAAATAAGTTGGTTCACTACAAAGATAAGGCCTATAAATGCCATAGTCCACCATAAGTTGGTTTCGCCTAGGGCCGATTGCATTAAGGCTACACAAAGGGGCGGAATAATACCCAAACCGTGCATGTAAGGAATCATGTTTAAAAGTCCTACAAAAAGCCCCATAAAAATGGCCATTGGCAAGTCGAGTAGGGTAAAGCCAATGGCAAACAGCACCCCTAATATAACCGAAATAAGCGCCTGTTTGCGAAAATAGGTATTCATTTTTTCGGCCAAGTCGTTTACCAATTGATTAATAAAGTAACGGTATTTTTGAGGAATATATTGTGGCCATTCGTTTGATAGCTTATCAAAATCCATCAAAATAAAAAATAAATACAAGCAAAAAATGAATACCACAACTAAGCTAGTAAGGTATTTAAACGATGTTGATACCATGTCGAAAGCCCTTGGGGCTAGCGATTTAATGGTGTCTACAATGTTGTCGGATTTAATCCAGTCTTCAAAATGCACGCCAGCAAACAGCTCGTTAAAAAATTCTCGCAACATAGGAGGTAAATTGGCATTGTGGTTCAATGCAAAATAGTCTTCTATCAGTGTGGTCATTTCTACTAACTCGTTGGTAATAGCCGATGCTGCAAAGATAATGACAAAGGCAATGATGGCTATGATAGTAAGTAATAGCAAACTAACGGCTAATCCACGTGGCTTAATTTTAAGTTTATGTTGAATAAAATGCACAAATGGGTTAAGCATATAAGCCAACAGCCAGGCGGCAGCAAACGGCAATAAAACACCGCTTAATCGCTTGGTAAGCAAAAAAAGTGCCACTAGCAATAAAATAGCGCCAATGGTTCTAACCGTACGGTCTAGCGTAAATGGTTGTTTGTTCATTTGGGCAATCGTTTAAAATATATTACATTTGCAAATGTATAAAAAAAGCACAACAAAGTGCGCAGAAAATACCAACCAATAACATATTTTATGGATAATGTAACAATAATAAAAGAGTTACTTACAGAGGTAGAAGGATTACAACGTCAGTTGGATGTGATGGGGCAAAAATTAGAGGTAATGAAGCAACGTTTAGCCCTAGCAGAAATAAGTATGCAAGCCGATGCCGCGGCTTTGCAAGCCAGCGAATTGCGCGTAAAACAATTAGAAATAATAGTAGCAAGTCAAAAGTCGCAAGTCGATGAGTCGCCTAATCGTGAAATCGTTGAATCGTTGAATCGCGGAATCGCTGAATCGTTGAATAGTGAAACTGATGAATCGTTGAACTGTGAAACCGATGAATCGCCTAATCGCTTAAACGACTCAATAAAAAATTCGGTCGCTGAGCTTGTCGAAGCGCCCGAATCCGATTTGCCGATTAGTCGATTCACCGATTCGTCAACCTCTAGAGACGCTCGCATCATTACCGACCTTAAAAAGGCCATTGGATTGAACGACCGTTTCCGTTTTAGAAACGATTTGTTTAATAAAGACGAGAAATTGATGCTAGACACCATAGAAGCACTAAACGGACTTGCTAATATGAGCGACGCTAAGGCTTATCTGTCTGCGCGTTTTACGTGGAATGAGGACGATGCTAGCGTGGTGTATTTTTACGAAATTTTGGAACGCAAATTTGTTTAACCATGAAATTATACATAGTGCCTACGCCCGTAGGTAATTTAGAAGATATGACTTTTAGGGCCATTAAGGTGCTAAAAGAAGTAGATTTTATTTTGGCCGAAGATACGCGTACGTCGGGCATCTTGCTAAAACATTTTGGCATAGAGAACCGATTGATGGCGCACCATAAATTTAATGAGCATCATTCGGTAGCAGGGGTAATCAACTTGTTAAAACAAGGACAAACAGGGGCTGTGATATCCGATGCTGGTACGCCTGGATTGTCTGACCCTGGTTTTTTGATTGTTAGGGAATGTGCTGCCGAGGGGATAGAGGTAGAGTGCTTGCCTGGCGCCACCGCAGCCATACCGGCATTGGTAAACTCGGGTTTACCAATGGACCGGTTTTGCTTTGAAGGGTTTTTACCACCCAAAAAAGGCCGCCAAACCCGCTTGCAGCAACTAGCCACCGAAGACCGCACCATGATTATCTACGAATCGCCCTATAGGGTGGTAAAAACCCTTCAGCACCTTGCAGAGGTGCTGGGTGGCGCAAGGCAGGCAGCCGTATCGCGCGAAATATCTAAAATACACAACCAAACCGTTCGTGGCACGCTTGATGAACTGATTGCCCATTTTACAGCCCACGAACCCAAAGGCGAATTTGTACTAGTAGTGGCAGGTAAATAAAAATGCATGGGCACCCTAAAAGGCATACATCAATGGTTTAAAGGCAAGTTGGTTAAAAGCACCCTCCAACTGCTGTCTGCCAATGTAGTAGCGCAGGCTATTGGCTTTTGCATGTATCCCTTATTAACCCGCTGGTACAGCCCCCAAGACTTTGGACTGCTCAATTTGTTTTTAAGCATAGGCGGCGTTTTGCTGTTGTTGGCAACGGGGTCGTATTACAGCGCCATCGTATTGCCAAAAACCGAAGATAGGGGGGCAGCATGTTTTCACGTAGGCATGGGTTGCAATGTGCTAGTTACCTTGCTATGCGTACTTTCCCTTTTCTTCTCTACCCAAATTGCCGCTTTGTTTGGTGTTCCTGCCCTAGCAGATTGGTATTATTTGTTACCCTTGTACGTGTTTTTTTCGGCCACCTGGCAATTGCTTAACTTTTGGTACGTTCGTAACCAACAATTTGGCATGGTAAGTACCTATCAGGTATCTCAGAGTGGCATTAATGCCGGTGCTAAAGGCATCTTTGGGTATGCTGGATTTTTGCAAGGAGGTATGATAATTTCGGTGGTGTTAGCCCCTTTGTTGTCGTTGTGTGCGGTGGTGGCTAGTTCTTTTGCCAAGTTAAAACCCTTGCTTTTGGTGCAACCAAAGGTGTGTAAAGAGGTAGCACGTACCTATCAAAAATTTCCCTTGTTTTCCCTACCCAAACAGTTGGTTAACTACATAGGTGGCAACATGCCCATATTTTTGCTGTCGCCTTTTTTTGATTTAAAGTATGTGGGGTATTTTGGCATGGCACTAACCTTGTCGTTTGTACCTTTGTCGTTAATAACCAGGTCTTTTTATCAGGTATTGTTTGCGCATGTAACCCAATTGGTTAACCAAAATAAATCCATTTGGAAGGCGTATCGTGGTTACTTGTTGGTGGCGGTATGTGTTATTGCCATCGGATTTACGGGGTTGGCCCTTGTTTTGCCCGATTTGACGGGATGGCTTTTAGGGCATGATAAATGGCGCATGGTAGGCATTTACATTCAACTGATGTTGCCTTGGTTAGCCATTATAACCCTTACCAATACGTTTGATTTTATTTTTGATATTTTTGGCAAGCAAGACAAGCAATTTTATGTTGAATTGGCCTTGTTTGTGTTGCGCGCCTTGGCCTTGCTTTGGGGCATCTATTTAAACGATGTGTGGTTTGCGGTTATGGCATTTTCTTACGTTAGTTTTTTGGTACGTTTGCTATATGCCGCTTATCAATATTACTTAATTCATCAATACGAAAAACAACGATGCAACTCCATTTAACAGCCCATAGGTGGGAGTCGTATGGCAATATTACGCTTTGTGGTAATGTGTACGACGGTGTAAAGCCTTGTTCTTTGCAACAAATAGCTATGGCGTTAGATGCTTGTAATTTGCCCATGCAAGTGGCTCATTGCCTGCAAAACCTGCGTGGCGATTTTTCTGTTATTATCCATAAAACTACCATGGCTTGCATAGCCGTTAGTCATACCCGTTTGTATCCGTTATTTTATCGTTTTGTTAACAACGATTGGCATATAACCGATAATCCTGCTATTTTGCATCAAAAGGCAGATGTAATAAGCCCTGAAGCGTGTAGGCAGTATTTGTATACGGGTGCTCCGTTGGCAGGAAATACATTGGTAAAGGGGCTAAAACAAGGCAAACCTGCTTATGTTACCCTGTTTGAAGAACAATGCATTACAACACTTCCCTTTGGCCCTTATACAGCACCCATCGTAACGCCCTTTTTAGAAAAAAAAGAGGCAGATAAAGCTTTTGAAACGGTATTGCAAACGGTTTTTAAGCGTGTGCTAAACAGCGTAGCAAATAGGCAAGTAGTGGTACCTCTTTCGGGTGGGTACGATTCTAGGTTGGTGTTAGCTATGCTGCATAAAATGGGCGTTAAAAATGTGTTGTGCTACACGGTTGGGCGGCATCATCCTGCCGAACAGGGCATAGCAAAGCAAGTAGCCGATGCGTTGCAAGTTCCGCTGTATCATATTGATTATCGCGATGATCAATACCGCATGCAACAATTCAAATCCGCAGCGTTTGCTAGGTTTGTAGATACCATAGGCGCTGATGGAAACTTTATGTGGCTGTTTGAATACAATGCCATTTTGTGGTTAAAACAACAAGGCTTGTTGCAAGATAATGCTGTTTTTATACCGGGTCATGTGGGCGATTTTTATGCAGGTAGTCATCTTAGCAAGTTGGGCATAAAAGAAAAAGAATCGTTGCAGGGTATTAGGCGCAAACTGGTATTGCATGCTTTTGAATACGGAAAGCCCTGTTGGAATACCGCCTTTTGCGCAGACATTAAAAAGGCTTTGCAAAATTTGCCTCATCACCAATCCTCTTGGTTGGTGGCCATGCAGTTTATTGCCGAAAATAGGTTGGCGCATCAGATTCTTAATTCGGCTAGGGTGTACGAGTTTTTGGGTTATAAGGTGCTTTTGCCCTTGTGCGATGTAGATTTTATTCAATTCTTTAGCAGGCTTCCATTTGCGGCCTTGTGTGAGCAGTCGTTTTACCAAGAGTACCTACTAAAGCACGTGTTTGAACCGTTGCAAATTGCTTTTAAAAAGCCCACTCATGCTGCGCAATTACGCAAGCAACGGCTAAAAAATCTGCTAAAACCATGGGTGCCTCGTAACCTCTATTTGCGCCGTAAAAAACAACAGGATGTTACTACCGAAACCTATTTGTTGAACGATATGCTAGCCGAACTTAGTGCGGTAAAAGGTGTGGAATTAACGCTCCAAAATTTTGCTTCGGGCAACGAAGTAATGCTGTATTGGTACTTAAATCGTGTTAAAAATCAACTAAAAACGTCTTGATTTTAACAATGTGCTTTTTTTTTCTTACTTTTGTGCCAAATCTAAATTCAATAATATGAAACTAATTTTGAAAAGTGTATGTTTGGTTGCCTTTTTAGCAACTGTTTTGGCTTCGTGCAATTATAAAACCGAAGCACATAAAAAGTTAGAAATCGAAAAAGATTCTATCTTGGCTTTGCAACAAAGTCAGTTGGCAGAAATGGAAGAATACTTAGACCTTATTCAAGGCGTAGATTCTGCGTTTGACGAAATTAGAATGTCGCAAAATATCTTAACCTTTGCATCGTACGATAGCGAAGATCCATCAGAAAACATGCGTCAAAAAGTATCGGACAACATGAACATGATTAACAACTTGTTGTACGAAAACCAAGCTAAAATTGCCGAATTAGAAGAAAAATTGGCCAATAGCGACTTGAAATCGACCAAATTGCAACGCATGGTTAATAAACTAACTTCTGATTTAAAAAAGAAAACAGCCGAAATTACCCAATTGCGCGAAGAATTGGTTAGCAAAAACTACCAATTGGATAGCTTGAATGTAATGTTCAGAATGTCGCAAGATCGCGAAGCTGCTTTGGTGGCAAAAACTACCGAGCAAGACAGCATCATGAACAGCCAAGACGCTCAATTGCATCGTGCTTACTTCTTTATGGGTAATCGTCGTGCGTTGCGCGATAACGATATTAACGTAAAAGACCGCGAATCGGGTTATCGTACCGAGTTGTTTACGCCAGTAGATATTCGTGCATTTGACCGTTTGGAAACAGGTGCTAAATCGGCAAAAATCTTGACCAAACACCCCGAATCGTCATACACCATTCAAGAAAATAGCGATAAAACCAAAGTATTGGTGATTAAAAATGCTACCGATTTCTGGAGCGTATCGCGCTACTTGATTATCCAAACTCGATAACCAACACATGGGGTATAAGTACCTGTTTTTTGATTTGGATAATACCTTGTGGGATTTTGATGCCAATTCAAAATTTACCCTAAACGTATTGTTCGATACGTTTCAACTTGGTGCACATTTCCCCGATTTTGAAACATACTACCGCTTGTATAGTGCCAATAACCAAAAGTTATGGCAACTATACGGAGCTGGTAAAATAACCAAAGAGGCTTTAAATAAAGAGCGTTTTGCCTATCCATTGCGCTCTTATAAAGCTTCTTTGTTGCATTTAGCCCCTTTAATGGAAGCGGAATATTTGCCTTTGCTGGCCCAGCAAACGCGTTTAATGCCTGGTTGTTTGCAAGTGTTAGAGCAACTGAAAAATAAGCGTTATAAGCTATTTTTAATATCCAATGGTTTTGTAGAAATTCAACACTTAAAACTACAACGTACGGGTTTGGCGGCTTATTTTGAGCGATGCTATTTTTCGGAACAGGTGGGGGCGCATAAGCCATCTAAGGTATTTTTTGATTATGCCATTAAATCGTCTAATGCCATTAAAAAACAAAGTTTAGTAATAGGCGATAATTTTGAAGCCGACATAGTGGGAGCAAAAAATGCGGGCATCGACCAAGTGTATTTTAATCCCAATCCATCGGCAGACCCATTGCCCTTTAAACCCACGTATCAGATTGCGGATTTAAGTGAATTGCAGAAAATTATGGATGAATCGTAATAATCGACTAAACGACTAAACGCCTAAACATCAACTCACCGATTCACCGATTCACCGATTCACCGGAGCGAAGCGACTATATGATAGACACCCATACCCATATTTACGACGAGGCATTTGCCGATGATGCTGCAGCCATGGTACAACGTGCTTTGGATGCTGGCGTTACGCATGCTTTTTTGCCCAATGTAGATGCTTCTACCATAGCGTCGATGCGTAATTTTGCCACTGCATATCCGTCTTTTTGCTCCATGATGATGGGTATTCATCCTACTAGTGTAAATGCTAATTATAAGGCAGAACTGGCGGCTTTTGACAGCGAAATAGCGCGGCATGCAAACGATTATATTGGCATTGGCGAAATAGGGTTAGATTTGTATTGGGATAAAACGTTTTTGCCTCAACAACAAGAAGTTTTTGAGCATCAAATAGAGGTGGCTATACAGCTGCAAAAACCCATTTGTATTCACTGCAGGGATGCTTTTAACGAGGTGGTTGCTAGTTTAAAGAAGTTTAAACCATCGCAGCTACGCGGGGTGTTTCATTGCTTTGCGGGTTCGCCCCAAATGGCCCAACAAATAGCAAAATTAGGCGACTTTTACTACGGAATAGGCGGTCCTTCTACCTACAAAAATGCCAAGTTTATTGACGATATTGCGCAAATTCCACTGTCTAGGATTTTGTTAGAAACGGATGCTCCGTATCTACCTCCTGTTCCCTTTAGGGGGAAACGAAACGAACCTGCTTATGTGGCATACGTAGCTCAAAAATTAGCGCAGGTGTATGACGTTTCTTTTGCAGATGTAGACAAACAAACTACTCAAAATGTTAAAACCTTGTTTTTCGCATAGGTTGCTTATCTTTTTTTAAGATTTTCTTTTGCCGATTGGCTTACTTTTTGTATCTTGCACTCGTTTTTAGTGCCCATAGGGTACTGGTCTCTTTGGAGAGATGCTCGAGTGGTTGAAGAGGCACGCCTGGAAAGCGTGTATACGCCTAAAGCGTATCGCGGGTTCGAATCCCGCTTTCTCCGCCATCAAGAGCAGTGTAGTAAGTCGAATAAACGTCAATTTATTAACTAACATATTAATTTTAAAAACAAAAACATGAAAAAATTATTTGCTGTGCTAGCAATTATGGCTGGCGTAAGTTTTATGAGTGTTTATGCTCAAGATGAAGTAGCTCCTATTTCAGAAGAAGCTGCCGCTGTAGAACAAGTAGCTGAAGAAGCTCCTGCTGTAGAAGAAGTTGCTGCAGAAGAAGTAGCTGCCGAAGAACAAGGCGGTATTCACCAAGCATTGAAAACCAAATTTATCGAAGGTGGTGCAGGCTTTATGAGCACCGTTGCTTTGTGTTTGATTTTAGGTTTGGCAATTGCTATTGAACGTATCATCTACTTGAGCTTGGCTACTACCAACTCTAAAAAATTGTTGGCTAAAGTAGAAGAAACGCTAGAAAAAGACGGCATCGAAGCTGCTAAAGAAGTTTGCCGCAACGCTCGTGGTCCTATCGCTTCTATCTTCTATCAAGGTTTGTTGCACATGGAAGAAGGTTTGGACGTAGCAGAAAAATCTATCATTGCTTACGGTAGCGTACAAGCAGGTATGATGGAAAAGAACTTAAGCTGGATTGGTTTGTTTATCGGTTTGTGTCCTAACTTCGGTTTCATGGGTACTGTAATCGGTATGATCGAAGCTTTTGACCGTATCCAACAAGCTGGTGATATGTCTGCAACCATCGTAGCAGGTGGTATTAAAGTTGCGCTTATTACTACCGTGTTCGGTCTAATCGGTGCTATCATCCTTCAAATTTTCTATAACTTTATCTTGGCTCGTATTGAAGCTGTTGTAGCTGACATGGAAGATTCTTCAATCACTATGTTGGATATCTTGACCAAAAATCAAATTAAAAAATAATCACTGTAATCAATAGGAGATTTGATTATGTTAAAGAACTTATCACGCATAGTACTGTATTTGCTTTGTGCAATTACGGTGGTGGTTACAGTGCTATTCTTTACGGGTGGCGATGTAGACCCTAATGCTGATTACGTAGAACCTGTTTACACCAATGCTATGATTAACTTGATGTATGCATGTTTCTTCATAACAGCAATTTTGGCTGCCGCATCAGCGCTTTGGCAGTTTGTAATTAAATTGAGCTCTAATAAAGGCTCTGCTATTAAAACCATTGTTTCTATTGGTTTAACTGTTTTGGTATTGGCTGTAACTTACTTCCTATCTTCTGGTCAAGAAATTACCTTGCTAGGAACTGGCGAAGTAGTAGACGAACAAACCGTAAGAACCGTAGATATGATGATTTACACCATCTACACCATGGTAGGTGCTGCTATTTTACTAATGATCTTTGGACCTTTGGCTAAAAGAATAAAATAATAAATAATATCACTATGGGAAAGCAAAAACGTGAAGTACCTGAGTTAAATTCAAGTTCTACGGCGGATATCGCATTCTTGTTGTTGGTATTCTTTTTGATGACAACCTCTATGGCTGTTAACAAAGGTTTGGCGCGTCGTTTGCCTCCTCCTGTTCCAGCAGAGCTAAAAACAGAAGACTTAAAGGTAAAAGAGCGTAACGTATTCGTGGTGCTAATCAATAGCGAAGACCAATTATTGGTTCGTGGCGAATACACCGAGTTGGCCAACTTGAAGGATAAAGCCAAAGAATTTATTAAAAACGCAGGTGATGACCCTGATATGCCAGAAAAAGAACCACTAGAAGTGGAATATTTTGGAACGGTTATGGTTACTAAAAACCACGTAATATCGTTACAAAACGACCGCGGTACTTCTTATTCGGCATACATCAATGTACAAAACGAATTAGTGGCTGCTTACAACGAATTGCGTAACGAATTAGCAAAGGCTAAATTTGCTAAGGCATACGATGATTTGGATGCCGAACAACAAAAGGCCATCCAAAAAATCTATCCTCAAAAGATTTCGGAAGCAGAACCTAAAAATTATGGAGGGAAAAAATAATGGGAAGATTTAGATCTAATTCATCGTCTTCTGGTACACCTAAGATTAGTACCGCTTCGTTGCCCGACATCGTGTTTATGTTGCTATTCTTCTTTATGATTGCAACAACCATGAAAGAGGTTGACTTTAAAGTAGGTATTACAGCCCCCGAAGCAACCGAGCTTACTAAACTAGAAAAGAAAACCTTGGTTCGCTTTATCTATGTGGGTGTTCCTACCTTCCAATATCGTGCTCAATATGGTACAGAACCTCGTATTCAGTTAGACGATGCTTTTGCCGAAGTATCGCAAATTGAAAACTACGTAGTATCAGAACGTTCTTCTATGCCAGAACACGAGCAAGATTTAATGACCATTTCATTGAAAGTAGACAAAGATTGTAAGATGGGTATTGTTACCGATATTAAACAAGCTTTGCGTCGTGCTTATGCTTTGAAATTGAATTATGCTGCGGTTCAACGTGCTAATTCGCAATACTAATAGAAAGTAATATAACTTTTTTATAAAGGAGGGTGGCCAAGCTACCCTCCTTTTTATGATATACATGATAAATATGCGAAAAATAACATTTTTTATTTTATGTTTAGTAATGCCTGTTATGGCTTATGCCGATAGCATAGCATGGCAGCAACCTCTTGATGTGCCCATTGCCTTAAGTGCTAGTTACGGCGAGTTACGCCCCAATCACTTTCATGCTGGGTTGGATATGAAAACCGAACAACGTTGCGGTTTGCCTGTGCGTGCTGTACAAGATGGTTACGTTTCGCGTATTAGTGTAGCTCAATTTGGCTATGGAAATTGTTTGTATCTTACTCATCCTAAAAGCGGATATGTTACGGTATATGCCCATTTAGACGCTTTTAACGATACCATTACTGCTTGGATTAAAGATTATCAGTATAAAAACAAAACCAGCCTTTTTAATGTTGAATTACCCGATAGTGTGCTGATGGTAAAACAAGGCGAGATTGTTGCTTTAAGTGGTAATACCGGTTCGTCTGGAGGTCCTCACTTACACTTTGAGGTGCGCGATAGTACTGCCGAAAAATCGCTCGATCCACAGCAATTTTATCCTATAAAAGACCATGTAAGACCAAGATTTCAAAAGATTGGTCTGCGTCCTATAGACAGTACGGGCGTGGTAGGTAACCAATGTGTGTTTAAATCGTATGCTACTTGGCAAAAAACCACGGGTAACTATGTGGCGCCTGTTGTACAAGCCTGGGGAAAAGTGGGCCTAGAAATTATGGCTTTTGACTACATGGATGGTCAAAGTAATTTTTATGGTCTAAAATCGTTGCACGTGTTGGTTGATAGCGTGCTTACGTTTTCGTATCGCATAGATGGATTCTCGTTTGATGATGATAAAGCCATCAACGCATTTATCGACTACGAGCAATGGATTAAAACCCATCAAGTGTACATGTGTACCTACTTGCCCCGCTATCAGCCCTTGTCGCTGTTTGCTGCGCAAGGCGATGGTACGTTAGCTATACAAGAAGAACGCGATTACCATGTAGAGGCCATTGCTAGCGATTATGCGGGTAATAAATCGGTATTGCGGTTTGTAATTAAGGGCAAAAAGTCAGAATTGCCTAGCCTTTGCCAATATACTGGGCAATTGTTTACTCCTAATCAACTTAACTATTTTCAGCAAGACAGTGTACGTTTATTGATACCAAGGGGGGCTATCTATAACGATTTGTATTTTAGGTATGTGGCTACGTACGATTCTTTGCTAGCCACCACCGTGCATTCGGTGCATTATAACACGGTTCCCTTGCATCTTCCTGGCATGTTACAATTGCCTATTGATGCCGATACCTTGCAAAACAAAAAACAATATTACCTAGCTTATAAAAACCAATACGGCAGATGGGGCTATGTAAATGCCGCCTACCAAAATGGCTGTATGGAGGGTAAAATAAGTAAGTTTGGCGATTATGTGGTTAAGGTAGATACGGTAGCGCCTGTTATAAACATGCTATCAAGAGGTAGGTATAAACTTACTTGGCGCATAGGCGATGCGCATTCGGGCATTGCATCGTTTAATGCCTATATAGACGATCAGTGGGTAGCTTGCAGCATTGATGCTAAAAGTAGGGTGTCATATTATTACGATAAAACCCGTATTAAACCAGGTAAACACAACCTACGCATCGAGGTGGTAGATATGTGTGGCAATGTTAGCACGTATCAAACCAGGGTGCAATTAGGCGGTTAGGTTATAATTCTACCGATACTTGTTCTACTTGACCACCTAGGGGTGGATTAAGTTTACAAACCTTTACTTGCACGCTTTGGATAGCATTAAACTGCTCTTTTACCGCTTGTTTAATACGCCATGCCACGTGTTCGATAAGATGCGATGGTTGTTGCATTTCTTTTTTTACTACTTGATATACCTCTAAGTAGCTAATGGCGTCTTCTATGTTGTCCGATAGAATGGGTTGCTTGGCATCGTAGGTAAAGGTAAGGCTTACGGTAAAGTGGGTGCCAACGCGTTGCTCTTGCTCAAAACAACCGTGATGAGCGTAAAATTGCATGTTTTGAATGGTAATAGTAGCCATAGTAGTGTGTTCAAGTAGACTACAAAGGTATACATTTGTAAGAAAACTACAAAATTGCCGTGGCTTTCATTTTTTTGTTGTATCTTCGTGTTAAAATTAAGACGTATGAAATTACTAGAAGGAAAAGTAGCTTTAATTACAGGTGCCTCTAGAGGTATTGGTAAGGCCGTTGCACTTACTTTTGCTAAGCATGGTGCCGCTGTGGCATTTACTTATTTAAGGGCCGCCGATAAGGCTGCTCAAGTAGAAGCAGAAATAGCTGCTTTGGGTGTAAAAGTAAAATCGTACGCATCGGATGCTGCTAGCTATGCTGGTGCCGAAGCGCTAATTCAGCAAGTAGTAGCCGATTTTGGCACCATTGATATTTTGGTGAACAATGCAGGCATAACGCGCGATGGATTGGTGCTACGCATGAGCGAACAGCAATGGGACGAAGTAATGGATAGCAACCTAAAATCGGCTTTTAATGCGATTCATGCCGTTGCTCCTTTGATGATGAAAAAACGCGCGGGTGTTATTATTAACATGACCTCGGTGGTGGGGGTAAAAGGCAATATTGGGCAGGTAAATTATTCGGCATCTAAAGCCGGAATGATAGGATTAACCACCTCGGTAGCCAAAGAATTTGGCGCACGTGGTATTCGTTGCAACGCCATTGCTCCAGGGTTTATTGTTACCGAAATGACCGATGCTACTACCGATGCTCAACGCAAATTTTGGATGGATATGGTGCCTATGCGTAGGGGCGGGCAACCCGAAGAGGTGGCCAATGTGGCCTTGTTCTTAGCTTCTGATTTGGCTAGTTATGTAAGCGGGCAGGTAATTAACTGCTGCGGAGGTTTAACCCCTTAATATTAGGTGGTTATTGTAAAACTATCGGCATGCTTCCATACGGGCGCTTTTTCGCGCATGCTTTCTAACGGATATTTCTCTATTACTACGGTTTTTATTTCTTCGGTATGGTCGGTAAGGCGTTCTATTACGCGACCACGATAATCGATTATTTGAGATCCGCCACTGTATTGCAGGTGGTTGCCATCCTTGCCTATGCGATTGCAAGCGCATACGTAGGCTTGATTCTCGATGGCGCGTGCTGCTAATAATGTTTCAAAGATGTGTTGGCGATTGGTAGGCCATTCGGCTACTACCATTAAAATGTCGTATTTAAGGTGGTCATTGCGCAACCATACTGGGAAACGCAAATCGTAACAAATAGATAGGGCTATGTTCCATCCTTTGTACGATACAATGGTGTTGTTGTTACCAGGGGTAAAGTAGGTTTCTTCGCCACCAAAAAATAGGTGTCTTTTATCGTAAAAATGGGTGTTGCCCGTGGGCTCTACAAAGAATCCACGGTTGTAGTATTTATTGTCTTCTTGTGCTATAAAGCTGCCTACAAAGGCGCATTGGTACTGGTTGGCCCATTGTTTTACCTGTTGTAGGGTAGGCCCATCGGTTGTTTCTGCTAGGGCGGTGGCGTTGCTGCTAAACGCCGTAGAGAACATTTCGGGTAGTACTACTATATCGGTAGGAGGTAATTGGTGTAAAAGTTCGCCAAAATGAGCCAAATTGGCTTGGGTATCTTCCCAAGCAATATCGGCCTGTACCAAACTAATGCGCAGTTGTTCGCTAGTTTCCATTTATTCTAATCCGGTTAGGAATTTTTTGGGGTATTTGCCTGTGCTACCAATAAATAACGATTTAAAGGCAATGATGTCTTGTTCTTCGTTATTGGTAGGATACATTAAAGGCTTAATGATAATTTCTTTTTTGCCATAGTCTAACACCAAAGGTAAAATGGGTACCCCTGCCTTTTTGGCAATGTAGTAAAATCCCTTTTTCCATTCGGTAGTTGCCTTGCGGGTGCCCTCTGGCGATATTACCAAATTAAGTGATTCACGTTGGTTAAATTCGGCAGCCATGCGGTCGGTCATAGAGGTGTTTCTGCTACGGCAAACAGGTACAGCACCTTGTTTTTTTAGCCACCAACCTATGCCCCATATTTTTACCCATTCTTCTTTAATTAGAAAAGACATGTTAAAACCAATGGCCGATGCCGCTAGTTTTCCCCATACAAAATCCCAGTTAGAGGTATGAGGAGCAAAACATACCACCATTTTAGGCGCCGTGGGAACCTCGCCTATAATTTTCCATCCTTTGCAGTTTAGGATGAATTGACTAAATTTTGACATGTATTATTTGCTTAAACTTTCCATTTCTTTGCCGATGCTAAGCACATCTTGCAATAAGTCTTCGCCTAATTTTTTGTAGTAGGCTTTTACCAATTTAGGATTGTTTTTTGCGTCGTAGCGGCCTGCACGTTTTACAAATTCGTAGCTGTTGGTTATAATTTTAGCCACCAAAGCGTCGGCCTTTTCTTGGTTGCATTGGGGTACTAAGTAACTAATGGTAAAGCATTCGGTAAGTAATTCTGAATACAAATACACAATGTCTTTTTTAAGGTCTCTTCTGCTAGCCATAATTTTATAAATTAATCGGTGGTTGGTTGTTTATTTATGGGTTAAAGATAGTAAATTTATTGTGTGGTACAAAATGGAATGTTATTTTTGTGGTAGAATCAATAACATTCATGAAGGCAGTTCGTTCGTATTGTGTCGTATTATTTGTGCTAGTGGCCTGGTTGCTAGCGGCTTCGTCGTGTACAGAAGATAGCATCAACGTAGATGATAATTTTGCATTGGATTTTTCTGTTGATACCCTTCGATTTGATACCATCTTTACCGATATGGGCTCTGCTACCATGAAACTAAAGGTGTACAACCCCTCTGCGCAAAAAGCGTACATAGAGCAAATCCGTTTAATGGATGCTAGCTATTTTCATATCAATGTAAATGGTGTGGCCGCCGACGAGGTGCAAGATGTTTACCTTAATGCCAAAGATAGCATGCTCATTTTTGTACAGGTTAGCATTAATCCGTCGGATGAGGCAACTCCTTTTGTGGTGCGTGATTCTATCTTGTTTTTACTTAATAATAAAAAGCAACAAGTTCAATTAGAGGCTTTTGGCCAGAATGCAGAACGTTTGCATCGGCTTACCGTTACGCAAGATACGGTGTTAACTGCCAGTTTGCCTTATTTGGTGTCTGATACCTTGCGTGTATTGCCCGGTGCTACGCTAACGCTACAGCCCGGTACGCGTTTGTTTTTTAGAAAAAATGCTGTGTTGTACGTGCAAGGTAGCTTGCTTGCCGAAGGCAATGCACAGCAAATCATTCAGTTAAGAGGCGATAGAAACGATTACATGAATACCATTCCGCCTTTATCGTACGATTTGTGCTCGGGGCAATGGGGAGGTGTAGTTTTTGCCACAGGTAGTTTTGGTAATCGGTTGGTACATGCCGATGTGCGCAATACTAGTTTTGGCATTAGGGTAGACAGTACCTCGTTAGACCAAATGGCGTTGTATGTAGAAAGTTCCATGTTGCGCAACTCAACGGGTTGTGTAGTAGAGGCTATACATGCTAAAATGGCGGTTAATAATTCGCTGTTGTGCAATGCTGGAAACTATGTGGTGGCGTTGCAAGGGGGCGATTATACTTGGAAGCATTGTACCCTTGCAAACTATTATCAGTTTGCGTGGGGAGGTAGAACCAATCCTATTTTGTTGTATGCTAACAAACGCATAGATGCCAGTAAGGACGCAACTCCCATGCCTTTTGCTAGTAAAATGTACAATTCGTTGATATATGGAAGCTATAGTAGCGAAATTCAGTATGTTTGTACCGAAACTCCTGCTAGCAATTACGTATTTTCACACTGTTTAATTCGCTATCGTATAAGCGATATTACTAATCCGCCTTACTTACAATGTATCTTTAACAAAGAACCAAAGTTTGTGTTTCAGCAATGGGAAGAAGAACTGCCCCATGTGTACGATTTTAACTTATCGTCTGGCTCTGGTGCTGTAGGAATAGCAGATAGTAAGGTGGCTAACGAATTCCCGCTCGATTTAGCTGGCCATAATAGGTTATTAGATGGATCTGCCGATGCAGGTTGCTATGAATACAGGTAATAGCATGCGTGTTTTTCTTCTTCATCTTTTCTTTTTCTGTTTTGCGATGTGTGTTGCCCAAGGCAATATGCATACCGTTATGTTCTACAACGTAGAAAACTATTTTGACTGCCTAGACGATAGCCTTACCAACGATGCCGATTTTTTGCCCGATGCACCCAAGCATTGGAATTGGAAACGATACACCACCAAACGTCAAAACATTGCCCGTGTGATAGCGGCTGTGGGCAAGGGAGTTCCGCCCGTTTTGGTAGGGTTGTGCGAGGTAGAGAATGCCATGGTATTGCATCAATTGGTGGCTTATAAACCCTTGTCGATGTATGGTTATAAAACCGTTCACTACGAATCGCCCGATGCGCGAGGCATAGACGTAGCCTTGCTGTATCAGCCCCGTATATTTACCCCCATAGTAAGTAATCCCATACCCGTACAATTTGCCGATGGCACGCACAGTAGGGATATATTGTATGTAAAAGGGCTAATGGCCAATGCCGATACCTTGCATGTAATGGTGTGTCATGCCCCTTCTAGGCGTGGAGGTAGCAAGGCAGATTTGCGCCGTAGGTACGCCATGCAGTTGGTTCGTCATGTGGTAGATAGTGTGTTGGCCGTAACGCCACAAGCCTCCATGCTGATTATGGGCGATTTTAACGATACGCCGTTGGATATAAGCATACGCAGCACGTTGGGTGCCGTGCCTGTGGTCGATAAGGACGATGCGGCTGTGCTGTACAACATTATGCCCACCAATCAGGGTACTTACAAGTACAAGGGCGAGTGGAGTTTGTTTGACCAATTTATGGTAACACCTGCTTTGTTGCAACCTACAGGACTGATGGTTAGTTCGGAGTTGGGCTGTGTTTTTAGTGAAGCTTTTTTGTTAGAAAACGATAAAACCTACATGGGAGTTAAGCCGTTTAGAACGTATCTTGGTCCCCGCTATGTAGGTGGGTATTCCGATCATTTGCCTATTTATTTTCGGCTACAGCAGTGGCCGAAAAAAAACTAAAATGAACGTTCCCGTATTTTCTTTCTTCTAAAAAATGCGGGTGATGCTCAAAACTGTGTTCTCTGCCGTGTTCTAAAATAAAGATACCATCGGTAGCCAATAGCCCTTTTTCGATGATGATTTGTGGCAATGTGGGTAGTTCTTTTAATTGATAAGGTGGGTCGGCAAAAATAAGTTGGTAGCAGCCCGATGCTTTTTCTAGGTACTTAAATACGTCTGCTTTTTGTAGGTAGTAATTTTTTACTCCCAATTCTGCCGATATTTTGCGAATATAGCCAATGTGTTGCGCACTGATTTCTACGCCCGTTACGCTGGTAGCACCGCGCGATATAAATTCTAATCCAATGCTTCCGCTTCCCGAAAATAGTTCTAGTACCGTAATGCCTTCTAGTTCCATTCTATTGGTTAGTAGATTAAATAATCCTTCTTTGGCAAAATCGGTAGTAGGGCGGGCTTTTAGTTGGGTGGGAGGGGTAAAACGTCTGCCTTTTAATGTGCCACTAACAATGCGCATAATCTTCTATTTGTTGGCACAAAGCCAAATGTTTAACAAGTAACTGATGGGTCTCTTGGTTGCCTATTAAATAGGTGGGGGTATGTTGTTGCGATAGCTGGTATTGTTCAAAAACCTTGGCCGTATAGTACAGCAAATCGTTTGGATGCTGAATAGGAAAATAGTTGGAAAATAGTAAATTACCATTGTTGGCCACGGCGATGTTGGCGTACGAATCCTTGGCTTGAATCCATGCCTGTGTTTCTCCTTTTTGTTTGGTCGATTTTAGGCATTGTTGGATACAGGGTAAAAGCATGTGGCTCCATTTGATATGGCTAAATAGCTGATTGGCTAGGCGATAGTGAAGCTGGGGAATGCCAAATAGCAAGGTGATGTTAAATCCTGCAATTTCTTGTGCGCATACTACTAGCTTGTCTGTGTTAGTTTCTGGAAAATGAAACGTAAATACCGACAGCGCGTCTTGGTTGCTTAGTAATTGGCTAGGTACTAAGGTGGTGTACGGATAGTCTACCTCTATGTTGGCCATGTGTAGGTCTTGCAAGGCAGGTTCGCATAGCAAACGTGCCAACGCTTGCTCTAACTGTAGGTCGTTGGGCACAAAGCGGGTGTGTTTCCAAGCGTTGGCTTGAAAAAAAGAAAGTCCATCCATAGAGAGACGGATGGACTTATGGGGTGAAGGAATATTATTCCCAGTTACCTGCATTGTTGTTAGCTTCTTCAACGTCGCCGAATTTCAAACCAGGATATTTTTCTAGTTTTTCGGTAGTTTCGGTAAGGTTAATTAATTCTTGTTTGTTCAAGTCGCTCAAGTAAGCTGAGTAAGGAGCTTTAGCGCACATTACTTTTACTTTGATACCAGCAGAACCGGTTACAATTTCTGCTTTTTCCAATTCAAATTCTTGACGTGGAGAAGAGAAAGGAATGTAACGCAATGAATCGATAGGATAGTCTTTGCCAAACAACGATTCAATCATAGGAACATAGGTAGTATCACGTTTGATAAGGCCTAATTTAACGGCTTCTTTTTCGGTCATACCTTCTTCCAATTGTTTGTCGGTAAGTACACCTTCTTTCAATACGATTTTTGCATTTTCGGTTTTTACCCAGTTGATTAGGGTGTCAAGGCTAGCCGTATAATCGCCTGTTAGGTTACGGTATTCAGTTTCGGCAGTACGAATGTCAATTAAGCGTGCTACAACTTGTTTTTCACGGAATTCTCTGGTTTCGTTAAACTCAATAGGAGTCATTACACTTTGGTACGACATCCATGCCAATACAACTGCAGACGCAATTAAAAGTGCCTTTAGTAGATAATTCATTACATTATTCATGTGATATAGATTTTAGTTTTTGATTTTTCAAGATCAACAGTGCAAATGTAGGCAAATTTATTTATTTGCACAAAAAATTGCTAGGTATTATTTTTGTAATTATTTGACGCTCGTCGCTTGTCACTTAGTTTTGCTATGATTCAAAATTTTTATACAGCCGCCATAAAAGATGCATTTACGCATGTGCCTACTCCCCAGCAAGAGGAGGCCATTGGTAAATTGGGTACTTTCTTAGGTTCATCAACAGAACGTGCTACCTTTTTGTTAAAAGGGTACGCAGGTACAGGTAAAACAACATTAGTGGCCGCTTTGGTGCAGACTTGCATCGATTTAGACATACCCTTTGTGTTGATGGCTCCCACAGGACGTGCTGCCAAGGTGCTTTCTATGTATGCGGGGTTTGATGCAGCTACCATTCACCGTACCATTTACCGTCAGTCGTCGCCCGATCCAGGCGCTAAATTTGAGTTGGGTTTTAACAAAATGCGCAATGCCTTGTTTGTGGTAGACGAGGCGTCTATGTTATCGTCCGATGGCGATAAGCAGTTTGGTAGTGGTAGGGTAATGGACGATATGCTTAAGTACGTATTTGGAGGGGCACCTGGGTGTAAATTGTTGCTGTTGGGCGATGATGCTCAATTGCCACCCGTTATGCAAAACGAAAGCTTGGCCCTATCGGCTAATTGGCTTATGGGATGCGGATTAAGTGTTACAGAGCACACCCTTACCACCGTGGTGCGTCAAGAGGCACAAAGCGGTATCCTTCAAAATGCTACCGAAATTAGAAAACAACTCCTAACCCCTCATTTATTGCGTTTAACCACCCATGCCGATGTTTGTAGGGTAGATGGAAGTAACTTTGTTAGTACGCTAGAAGATTCGTATCGTACGGTAGGTATGGACGATACCCTGATTATTACTCGATCCAATAAAAAGGCGTTTATGTATGCCAATGGTATAAGAGGACGCATTTTGTACCGCGAAGAACAACTAGAGAATGCCGATTGGCTGATGGTGGTAAAAAACAACTATTTTTATGGATTAGATTACGGCATAGAACTGATTGCCAATGGCGATATGGCAGAAGTGGTGCGCTTGCATGGAAGCCACTCCCTTTATGGGATGCAATTTGTGCGCGCCACCCTACGTTTGGTAGATTATGGTACCGAAATAGATGTGCTACTACTGCAAGATTCGCTTTTGTGCGAGTCGCCCCAACAATTGCAAGAACTGCAAAAACGCCTTTTTGAGGCAGTAGAAGAAGATTATGCCCATATTCGCAATAAACGCGATAGGTATAAAAAAATGCGCCAAGACGAGCACCTAAATGCCCTTTTAGTGCGCATGGCCTATGCTGTAACTTGCCACAAGGCGCAGGGTGGTCAGTGGCGAGCAGTTTTTGTTGACCGTTGTCTGTTTGGCGATGAGCCTATGACTCGTGATATGTTGCGTTGGTTATATACAGCCCTTACACGTGCCA
>ERZ808032.26-NODE-26-length-25724-cov-3.791321_pt1 | contig 25724 bp, 26 predicted proteins | sample MGYA00380187_ERZ808032 | MGnify/ENA primary metagenome ERZ808032 (study PRJEB31490, sample SAMN06133378) | cow dung metagenome | isolation source: M10 | host: cow | place: China: Chengdu | collected 2015-05 ...
TTGGTGGAGGGTATGCTATTGCATCGTTGATACAAGACGAAGTGGTGTTTCACCATGGATGGCTAACCGTTGCCCAATTTACCGATATCATGGCGGTATCGCAAGTAACCCCAGGCCCTATTGCCATTAACTGTGCTACCTACGTAGGATACAGCGCTACAGGCAGCATTTGGGGGTCGTTAATTGCAACCTTTGCATCGTGTTTAGGTCCTTTCCTATTGGTTTGTTTGGTGGTAGTAGGATTGCAGAAAATTAAAAACAATCCCTACGTAGAATATGCCTTTCAGGGTATCCGCCCCGCCGTAATTGGACTCATCGCATCGGCCGCCTTGCTACTAGCCAATACCGAAAACTTTATCGATATTTTTAGCTACATCATTTTTGGCGTAGTTGCCATTGCTTCGCTATTTAAAGTCAACCCTATCTTTTTGCTGGTTTTGAGCGGTATTGCGGGTTACTTTTTGTACTAGTCTACCTTACCAAATAAGGCTCAAACAAGTTATTGTACACCGATTGAATGCTATCCGATTGTGCATACAACAAATACACCGCCAATCCATTAGCATTGGCTATAGCTTCTATACTATCCTTATCGCCTAGAACCATAAATGCAGTTGCATAGGCATCGGCCAACATCGTTGTGGGTGCTATAACTGTAGTACTTAATAAATTATGATTACAAGGGGTTGCTGTACGTGGATCGATGGTATGGCTAATTTTTTGGCCACCTTGGTAATAAAATTGTCGATAATTGCCCGATGTTGCTACCCCTACATTCGATACCGACAAAATGGCAGCAACCTGGTTCGATACCAATATGCTATCTTCGGTGGGTTGTTGAACCCCAATGCGCCAATGCTTATATTGGTTATTCACCCCTTTTAGGCGCATCTCGCCCCCTATATCAATTAAATAATGTTGTACTCCTTGGCTTTCTAAATAGCTAGCAACCACATCGCACCCTAATCCCTTGGCAATAGCACTGGCATCTAGCTGCACACAAGGTTGTTGCTTGGTAATTGTACCATTTTCAAGTTGAATTTTTTGATACCCCACACAAGTTTTTAAACTATCCAACATGGCTTGCGAACGCGTACGCGTAGGATCAAAACCAAATCCCCAGGCATTTACCAACGGTGCAACCGTTATATCAAAGGCTCCGTTTGTTTGCCTTGAAACTTGTTGTGCAGTAGTAAAGACCATGGTAAACAACGAATCGGCCACTACAGTGGTATCGTTTTGGTTAACACGCGATATTATAGAGGTACTATCAAACGTAGACAACGATGCATTAACCTTTTGCATAGCCTCCTTAATTCCTGAATGCAAGTTATTTGGTGCTTGGTATATAACCTTGTAGTACGTACCAAATACCCTACCACTATCGGTACGATAGGTAGATTGGGGAGTACATGCAATACAACATAGAACGGTAAAAAGGAGTAAGAGGTGTTTCATATTATTGGTGATGTGGTTATTTGGTGAAGAGATTAAATTCGGTCCCTGAGCCTGTCGAAGGGCCCGAATTGACGGTGATTTGGTGATTGTTAATTAAAAGTATTATCTTTGCACCACAAAGATAATACTTTTATGAATAAACAAGAAGCATTAGATAAACGCTATATGCGCATGGCATATGTGTGGGCCGAAAATTCGTACTGCGAACGCAGAAAAGTAGGTGCTATTTTGGTAAAAAATCGCATGATTATTTCGGATGGCTATAACGGCACACCCTGTGGTTTTGAAAATATTTGCGAAGACGACAACTTCAAAACCAAACCCTACGTGCTACATGCCGAAGCCAACGCCATTACCAAAATTGCCCGTTCGCATAACAGCAGCGAGGGTGCAACCATGTACGTTACTACCTCACCTTGCATTGAATGCGCTAAATTGATTATTCAAGCAGGCATTGTACGCGTGGTTTACTGCGACGAATACCATGTTACAGACGGTTTAGACTTGCTTAGACGCGCAGGTATAGAAGTTTGTAGAATTGAAATGAATCAAGATGAAAAATAATAACCTGACTCCTATTTGGCTATCCATTGCGGTTTCTATTGGCTTACTATTGGGCTTTTGGTTAACCAACAATGCGTACAAAAATCAAACCTCGGTGATTTTGCGCAGCTCCCACTCTACTACATCGTACAGCAAACTAAACGAAGTTTTGCAGTTAATAGACCGTGCATACGTAGACACCATTAACAAGCCAAAACTAATAGAAGACATTTTACCTGCCATTTTAACCGATTTAGATCCTCACTCGGTGTACATTCCCAAAGACGAGGTGCAAAGCATGAACGAAGACCTAGAGGGCAGTTTTAGTGGCATTGGGGTACAATTTAATATTCAAAACGACACCATTATGATTGTGGATGTTATTGCAGGCGGGCCTTCTGAAAAGTTGGGCATTTTACCTGGCGACCGCATTGTAATGGTAAACGATACCAATTTTACGGGAAAAGAAATTACCAACAACCGTGTGGTAAAAAAATTGCGCGGCCCTAAAGGTAGCACCGTAAAAGTGGGCATTAAACGTAACGGAAGCAACCAAATTTGGGATTACAACATTACACGCGACGATATTCCTGTAAACAGCATAGATATAGCCTATCCCATTCAACCGGGTATTGGTTATATCAAAGTAAGTCAATTTGGCGCCAATACCTACAACGAATTTTTAACCCAATTGATGCTATTGCGCGAAAAGCAAGGATGCCAAAAATTCATCATCGACCTACGTGGTAATTCGGGCGGTTATTTGCATGCTGCCATTTACATGATAAACGAATTTTTGCAAAAAGAGCAACTCATTGTGTACACCGAAGGAAGAAGTTACCCACGCGAAGACGTTAGAGCCGACGGAAATGGCTACTTTAAAAACAACGAGATTTGCGTACTGATTAACGAATGGTCGGCCTCTGCCAGCGAAATTTTTGCAGGAGCCATACAAGACCATGATAGGGGATGGATTATTGGTCGTCGATCGTTTGGTAAAGGATTGGTACAACAACAAATGGACTTGCAAGATGGTTCGCAACTGCGCCTTACCATTGCTCGCTACTACATTCCATCGGGCAGATGCATTCAAAAACCTTACAAACAAGGCGAAACCGACCAGTACGATAGCGAATTGGAAAAACGCTACGAGCACGGCGAGTTTTTTGTTCAAGACAGCATTGTACAAAACGATTCGGTGGTTTACTACACCAGTTTGGGACGTAAAGTATATGGTGGCGGTGGCGTTATGCCCGATTATTTTGTAGGACAAGACACCACTGCATACTCTCCCTACTATCGCCAGGCCTTTAATTCAATGACCTTGTACAATTTCTGTTTTAACTATACCGACAAAAACAGAGCCACCCTTAAACAGTACAAAACCTGGCAAGAGTTAACCGCCTATTTAGCCACTACATCGTACCTAGAAGAGTTTATTCAATACGCCGAAACAAAGGGGATTAAATACAACAAAGCGGAATTCAAGCAATCGGAACAACTCTTTGTAAACCAGCTTCAAGCCTACATTTGTAGAAACATATTGGGCGATAAAGGTTTCTATCCTGTACTCAACCTGAACGACGAAACCGTAGAAAAGGCCATAGAAGTGCTAAATAGCGACGAATCATCGCCCGAACGTAAGGATATTAAGTTTATCAAGAGCCTCTAATGATGGATGTAAAAGACATATTACAACAATATTGCCAAGGCAACCAACCGCTATTTGATATTCTTTGGAGCCATGGCAACAGTGTGGCACAAAAAGCCATTGATATAGCGCGTTTACACCCCGAGTGGGCATTAGACGAAGATTTTATATACGAGGCTGCTATGCTGCACGATATTGGTGTAACCCAATGCGATGCGGCGGGCATTCATTGCTACGGCACCCATCCCTACATTTGCCACGGCTATTTAGGAGCCGATATCTTGCGCGGATCAGGACTAGAAGCCCACGCTCGCATTGCCGAACGCCATACGGGCACTGGTCTGACGCCACAATACATTGCCCAAAAAGGGCTACCCTTGCCTACAGGACGTACCTATGCTCCCGAAACCCTCTACGAGCAACTGATTTGCTACGCCGATAAATTCTTTTCTAAAACCAAATTAAATCAAGAAAAGAGCCTAGAAAAAGTAGAGGCGTCGCTCGCCAAATGGGAGGACGCCTCGTTAGAACGCTTTAAAGCGTGGACACTTACATTTTATCCGGAACACCAATTCCCAACAAAGCCATAGCTTGTTTAATTACTTTAGCCACGTTACGCGATAGAACAATACGCATAGCACGTACCGCTTCGTCATCTTCTTTTAAGATAGAGTAATCGTGGTAGAATTGGTTGTATTCTTTTACCAAATCGTAGGTATAGTTTGCAATAAGCGATGGGCTGTATTCTTTACCCGCTTGTTTTACCACCTCTGGGAACGAAGCCAAGGCACTAATCAAGGCAATTTCTTTATCGTTTAGTTGTACCTCGTCAAAGTTTTCCGACAAGTTTAACTCGGTAGCTTTGCGCAATACCGACTGAATACGAGCGTGTGCATATTGAATAAACGAACCTGTATTGCCGTTAAAGTCGATGGATTCTTTGGGGTTAAAGGTCATGTTTTTACGTGGATCGACCTTTAAGATAAAGTATTTTAAGCTACCCAAACCAATAGTGGTACAAATAGCATCAATTTCTTCTTGCGATAGACCATCAAGTTTACCCAACTCTTTCGATATTTCGGTGGCAGTTCCTACCATTTCGTCCATCAAGTCGTCGGCATCTACCACAGTACCTTCGCGGCTCTTCATTTTACCTTCTGGCAATTCTACCATACCGTACGAGAAGTGAACCAAATCCTTACCCCACTCAAAGCCCAAACGGTCTAACAAAATAGACAACACTTGGAAGTGGTAATTTTGTTCGTTACCTACCACATAAATCATTTTGTTAATGGGGTAATCTTGGAAACGAAGCGATGCAGTACCAATGTCTTGGGTCATATAAACCGAAGTTCCGTCTGCACGAAGCAATAGTTTTTGATCCAAACCTTGGTCGGTCATATCTGCCCAAACAGAGCCATCTTCTTTGGTAAAGAACAACCCTTTGGTCAACCCTTCGTTTACTTTTTCTTTACCTACCAAATAGGTATCCGATTCGTAATAGATTTTATCAAAATCAACGCCCATGCGTTTGTAGGTTTCGTCAAAACCATCGTACACCCATTGGTTCATGGTTTGCCAAAGAGCACGAACCTCAGCATCGCCTGCTTCCCATTTACGCAACATTTCTTGCGCTTCTAGCATCAAAGGAGCATTCTTTTTGGCATCGTCTTCGCTCATACCATCGGCCATAAGGGCTTTGATTTCTTCTTTATAGGCTTTATCGAACGCTACGTAATAATCGCCTACCAAGTGGTCGCCTTTTTTACCTACCGATGCAGGGGTAGCACCAGCGCCAAATTTTTGCCAAGCCAACATCGACTTGCAAATGTGAATACCACGGTCGTTAACAATGTTGGTTTTAATCACTTTATAACCATTGGCTTTCATAATTTCGGCCAAGCTATAACCCAACAAATTGTTACGAATGTGACCCAAGTGAAGGGGTTTATTGGTATTGGGCGATGAATATTCTATCATCACCAAAGGCGATTGCTCGGTTACAGGAACCAAACCAAATTGCGCATCGGCATCTACCTTACGCAACGTATCTAACCACGAGCCTTGTTGCAATACAATGTTTAAGAAACCATTGATTACATTAAAATCGGCTACAATCGATACATTTTCTTTTAAATAGTCCCCTATTTCGCCAGCTGTTTGGGCTGGATTTTTACGCGAAAGTTTAAGCAAAGGGAACGTTACCAAGGTCCAATCGCCTGCAAACTCTTTTTTGGTTTTTTGCAAGGTAATTTGCGACTCGGCAGGTGCACTTCCGTACAATTGTTCCACTCCTGCTATAATAGCGTCTTTAAGTTGTTTTTCCATGTATATTATTTATTATTTATTCGCTTCGCTCATGATGAATCGTTGAATCGTGTAATCGTGGATTTAACGATTTAACGGTTTAACGATTTATTTTATCGCTTAGTTCGGCACCAGCTTTAAATTTAACCACCTTTTTGGCTTCGATGGTCATTTTTTCTTGGGTAGAGGGGTTAATGCCTTCGCGAGAGGCACGTTCTACTACCTGAAACGCTCCAAAACCTACCAACGATACCTTATCGCCATTTTTTAAGGCTCTAGAAACCGATTTTATAAACCCATCTAAGGCTTTTTTAGCATTTACTTTGCTGATGCCAGCATTCATTGCCATCGCATCAATTAATTCTGATTTGTTCATGATATGTTGATTTTAAGTTATTTATTGCCATTTACTGATGCATTTGGGCCAATCGTTCTTCGCGATCTATTACTTCTTTGGCCTTTTTAGCGTATATAATAAGTCGCAACGATTGTCCGTAACTAAAGTAATTAATCATCCAGTTAAAAAACACAATGAATTTGTTGCGAACCCCTAAAATAGAACGTAAATGCACCACCAGCCACATAAACCATGCCATGAATCCACCCATTTTCATGCCCGCAAATTCGGCAACGGCTTTATTACGGCCTACTGTGGCCATCGTACCTAGGTTTTTATAGGTAAAAGGTTTCATGGCTTTGCCCTTGTCTAATCGTTTTAGGTTGGCAGCCAATAAATTACCTTGTTGAATAGCTACTTGGGCCAACTGTGGGTGCCCACCTTTCCAATTAGGATCGGCATCGGGCATAATACATTGGTCGCCAATGCTGAACACCCCATCCATGCCTTCTACCTGATTATAGGCATTTACCAAAATACGGTTACCACGTCCCAAGTTGTCGGCAGGTATGTTGTTTACCTTTTGGGCGGTTACACCTGTTACCCAAATAAACGTACGGGTAGCAATGGTACTGCCATCGTTGATGTAAACCGTATGGTCTTTGTAATCGGTTACACGCTGATTGAGCAATACATTCACCCCCATCGAACGCAAATATTTTAGCACATTGGCCGATGATTTTTCGCTCATGGCGGCCAATAACCTAGATTGCGACTCAATCAGGTAAATATTCATCATGCTATTGGGCAAATCGGGATAATCCTTGGGCAAAACAAAGTTTTTCATCTCCGATAACGCACCAGCAATTTCTACTCCAGTTGCTCCGCCACCTACAATAACAATGTTTAGTAATTCTTGCTTTTCTTGTGGGCTAGTGCAGGTTAATGCGCGCTCAAAATTATCTAACAAGGCATTGCGCAACCCCATCGACTCCGATAAGGTTTTCATGGGGATAGCATTTTCTTCTACCTGGGTATTGCCAAAAAAATTAGTAGTAGTTCCGGCTGCCAAAACCAAGTAATCGTACGATAACTTGCCAATAGAAGTTTGGATAATTTTTTCGGTAGCATGGATGCTTTTTACTTCGGCCAATCGGAAGTAAAAATCTTTACGACGCTGAAATAATCGTCTAAACGGAAAAGCAATGCTGCTGGGTTCTATACCCGACGATGCCACTTGATAAATAAGGGGAGGAAACTGATGATAGTTATTTTTATCGATCAAGACAACTTGATAATTAGACTTTTTTAGTTTTTGGGCTAACTTAAGACCGCCAAAACCACCGCCTACTATCACTACCCTTTTTTTATCGATTTTAGGTACGTTACAACTCATATATTAAGCGCATTAAAGAGATAACAAAGATAATAAATTAAAAGAGAGTTCCGATAGCAGACATTAGAAAAAAATCATAACACACCCATTCTATGTTTTAAAACTTGTTATTGTTACGATTTTGAAATAATTTTCCGCTATATTTGCAGTTCAAATAACCAACGTATGAATACTTACAAGCCTATAAATCCTAATTTTCCACCTGTTGTCAAAAACCTGATAATCATCAATGTTTTGGCATGGATTGCCAGCATTACCTTGCCACGTTTTGGCATCGATTTGGTAGATTTATTGGGGTTACACTATTGGGAATCGGAACAGTTTAACCTAATACAACTGGTTACTTACATGTTCTTGCACGACACTAGCTCTATAAGCCACTTATTTTTTAATATGTTTGGTGTATGGATGTTTGGCAAGAACATCGAAATGTATTGGGGACCTAAAAAATTCCTTATTTTTTATTTTGTCAGTGGTATTGGCGCTGCCATTATTCAAGAATTGGTGTGGATGTATAGTTTCCACCCTGTTATTGATGCCTTTAACCAATACGCTAGCACCAAAGATGCTAGCTTGCTAATGCCCTACCTAAATGGCCTAACCGAAAACATGCACATACCCATGAGCCGATTATGGGAATTAAAAGAGCAATTCCTTAACATGCACGTTACGGTTGGTGCCTCGGGTGCATTGTTTGGCATTTTGCTAGGGTTTGCCGTACTATTTCCACAAGCTCGTATGGTAATGATTTTCTTTCCTGTACCCATTCGTGCTCCTTATTTTGTGGGGTTATACGCCATTGCAGAGTTGTTTATGGGAGTTTCGTCATCGGGCGATGGCATTGCCCACTTTGCCCATTTAGGTGGCATGATTTTTGCCGCTATTTTATTGTTACTGTGGAAGAAAAAAGGCAACTTGTATTAAACGCTTATGACCCAATTTTTTAACGACATAAAAGCTAGTTTTAAGTCTGGCAACTTTTTAACCCGACTTATTTACATCAATGCAGGTGTATTTGTTATTGTTAAGCTTGGTCTTTTGTTGTGTACATTTATAAACTTGCCCACCAATTGGGTAAACTACCTAGAAATGCCTGCCAACATGGCAACCTGGATAACACAGCCTTGGTCTGTAATTACCTACATGTTTTTGCACAGCAATTTTATTCATGTTATTTTCAACCTTATTGCGCTATACTACATAGGCAAACTATTTTTGTACTTTTACAACCAAAAACAGTTGGTTGCGGTGTACATTTGGGGCGGTTTAGCCGGAGCAGCCTTGTATGTTATGGGGTATAATTTTTTGCCCTATTTTGCCCCCTACCAAACCAATGCATACTTATTGGGGGCATCGGCCTCTGTTATGGCCATTTTATTTGCCATGGTAGGCTATAGGCCCAACAACCTGGTACAACTAGCCTTGGTGGGTAATGTAAAATTAAAATACGTGGGTTGGGCATTTCTTGCCCTTGATTTAATTGGGTTGGGTTCTATCAATTCTGGCGGTTCGATGGCCCATTTAGGCGGTGCCTTTATGGGCATTCTATTTGGTTACAGCTATGCCAACGGAAAAGACCTTAGCAAACCCATCACTAAAGCATTAGATTGGTTAGCCAATCATTACCATGTTCCATCGTTTAAGGGTTGGGGAGTATCCAAAAAGAAAATAAAAGTTACCGTCAACAACACCCAAAACATGAGCGACGCCCAATGGAATAAACAGCAAAAAGAGCGCGAAAAACTCCGTCAAGAACGCATCGACCAAATATTAGAAAAAATAAAAAAATCGGGATACCAAAACCTAACAGACGAAGAAAAAAAATCGTTGTTTGATTTGAGTAAGAAAGACGAATGAAACGCCTGGGTAACATATTATGGATATTGATTAGCTTTACTGCCACTGCTATTTTGGCGGTAACGTTGCTTATTCCATACATTCCACCCCAATCGCCATTTAACATCATAAGCAGCTTAAATTTAGCCTTTCCGTACGCCCTTATTTTTTCTATCCTTTGTGCCGTTATATGCCTAATTCGCAGGCAGTTCTATACATTCTTGTGGGTATTTATTATTTTGCTACTTTCTATACCCAACATCGTAAAGAGTTTTGGTTTTTCTAGCCAACAGCCCGCCACTACCCCAACGCTATCCGTTACTAGTTATAACGTGCATTACTTTAATTTTTACGACAAAGACGAACCCAATGCATTGTTGTATCTACAAGAAAATCAGGCCGATATTTTATGCATACAAGAACTTTTGGTATTACCAGAAAATACACATACCCTAGCTAAACTTACCCAAACACTGAGCCAATACCCCTACCATCACATCTACTTTACCCATAAAGGAAATCGTATGCACAAAGGCATTGCTACTTTTTCTAAATACCCCATTATAAAACAAGAAATTGCCCCCATCGATTCTAAATCGCACGCTGCCATATCGTCGTGGATAAAAGTAAACAACGACACCCTGCAAGTGATTAACTGCTACTTAGAATCGAACCGTTTAACGCGCGAAGAAAAAGACATTTATAAAAGCGACGAAAAAACCAACATCATTCGACGCATCTATAACAAACTAGCCCAAGCATCGCAAAAAAGAGGCAAGCAAGCCGAACTTGTAGCCGCCTTAAAAGACAGCACTTGCGCCACCTTGGTGTGCGGCGACTTAAATGACGTTGCCACATCGTACGTATACCGAACCATCGCCCAAGACGACACCGACACCTTTTTACACCTACAATCGGGCATTGGCAATACGTTTCACGAGGGCTTGTATCGTTTTAGAATAGATTATATCTTTGCAGATAAGCACATAGAGCCACTATCTTTTGGCATTAATAAACAACCTTATTCCGATCATTACCCCATAGAATTACAATGTAACATTAAATAGATATGAAACCAGTAGTAAGTATTATTATGGGCAGCACCAGCGATTTGCCCATTATGGAAAAAGCAGCCCAAGTATTAGAAGAATTTGCCATTCCATTTGAGATGCACGCGCTATCGGCACACCGTACACCCGACGAAGTAGCCGACTTTGCCCAACATGCAGCAGGCAGAGGCATCAAAGTAATTATTGCAGCAGCAGGTATGGCGGCCCACTTGGCAGGCGTTATTGCCTCTATGACTACCCTACCCGTTATTGGTGTACCCATTAAATCGAGCGTAGAAGGCATGGACGCGCTACTAGCCATGGTACAAATGCCTCCCGGAATTCCCGTTGCCACCGTAGCCATCAACGGAGCCATGAACGCAGGTTTATTGGCAGTACAAATGCTAGCGTTATCGGACAGCCAAATTAACGAACAATTTGCCGCTTACAAAAACAACTTGAAAAATAAGATTGTAAAAGCTAACGAAGCGTTGAAAGAAGTAAAATATACTTACAAAACCAATTGATAAAAGAAGGCATCTTCAAAACCATCAGTGGTTTTAAAGTAATCTTTAACTATACCGCTTTGCACAAAGCCCATTTTTTGGAACAACCGGTGCGAAGCGGTATTTTTTTGTGCCACAATGGCAGTTATTTGGTGCCAACCGATGTAGTTTTTAGCATAATCGGCAAGCAATGTTAAGGCCTGAAGCGCGTAGGTTTGTTTTCTAAAATCCGCATCAATAAAAATGCCCACCTCGGCCCGCTTATGAAAATGATCGATGTTGTTAATATCTAACATACCTACAGGCGTACCGTCCAACAAAGTAATCATCCACTTTAAATCGGCAGCCATAAATACATCCAAGGGCGGCTGCTGCAAATAGGCCAACAACGTAGCACGCGATAGGGGCAAATGCACATTACCCGTTTGCCAATTAGCCGAATCGTTTTCTATGCGATACAAAAAATCGATATCGGTGGGTTCTATAGCCCTAAGTTGAATGCAGTTATTTTTTAAATACATGGTACACAGTTAACCCTAAAATGATGCTTTTAAACGAGCCCAAAAGCCTTTTGGTTTAGGTTGAACATATTGGGTATTGTATTGGGGAACGCAAGTACCTTTAACCATTTGGTAAATAATGCCCCAATCGGGCAATCCACCTACCTGACGGTCGTCTATGTAGATATTAGCATTTACTTTTCTACTATCATTGGCATCAAAAGGTTCGTTGTCAAAGTTTGCATTAACGGCATAAAACTCAAGACCTTTGCTTTTGCAATAATCAACCGCTTCATCCAATAATTTACCCGAACGTACCGTCCATAAGATAAGGCGATACCCTTCGCGTTGCAATCGAATAAGGGTTTCTATGGCAAAAGGAATTTCTTTGCCAATACGGGGATATTCGTGGGTAACAATGGTACCATCAAAATCTACAGCTATCACATTATTCATACCTTTACCTCCTATTAATTAGCTTCTTTTTGTTCGTTTTGTTGATAATACATCCATTTTTGCTTGGTTGGTTTGCAAAAAATAAGCGATATAAAGGCAATCAAATAGCAATATAAGGCGGTTTTATCGGCTATTAAGGCATAAACAATAACAGACGACAACGCTGGAATAGCAATTAAGTACATTTGCACCAAAGCCCATTTAGCATAAGTTTGCGCCGTAGAGGTAGACTTTACCCTTACCGCAAACAACTTAAACATCAATGGAATTGCCAATAAAAATAAGATATTAATGGTACTTACCATCATGGATGCGGTATTGGGCAATACCCATATAGGATTGCAAGCAAATTTAAAATGTGCCAACGCCAACAAGGCTAATAACACTACATACAACGCATAATAGTGTACTTGTAAAGTGGTATTTGTTCTCATAATTATTTAGAATAAGGAACTCTGTTAACAATCGATTTTCCAAGGGTAAGTTCGTCGGCATACTGCAATTCGTCGCCCACCGAAACCCCACGTGCAATGGTGGTTAAGGTAATGGGATATTCTGCCAACTTACGCGCAATGTAATAGGCTGTGGTATCGCCCTCCATGGTAGTGCTAAGCGCCAATACCACCTCTTTTACGCCCCCTGCTTTTACACGTTCTACCAAACTTTCTATTTCCAAATCGGAGGGATGAACGCCATCAATAGGCGATATAACCCCGCCCAATACGTGATACAACCCTTTAAACTGACCTGTATTCTCAAAAAGCATCACCTCTTTAATGGTTTCTACCACACAAACCACATCGGTTTGGCGCGATGGGTCGCTACAAATTTGACAAACATCGGTATCGGCTATATTTTTACACACCTTGCAATATTTTACCTCGTTTTTTAGCAATAAAATGGCTTGAGCAAAATCGGAAACATCTTTAGCATCTTGCTTTAAAAGATGTAGTGCCAACCGAAGGGCTGTTTTTTTGCCAATTCCAGGCAATTTTGCCAACTGATTAACGGCATTTTCTAATAAAAACGAGGGATAAGACTGCATACCACACAAAAATTCATCAAACAGACAAATATAGGAATTTTTTGGGGAATTGCAAAATATTGACTAATCGGTTAATCGACTAATCGACTAATCGATAATTTTCTCTACCTTTGCCCCATCATACCAATCAACGACTAAACGACTAAACACCTAAACGACTAAACAAAAAAATGCACGCCCTTACCCTCTTGCTAATTATAGGATTGTACTTTTTGCTGCTACTGGGCATAGGCTATGCCGGTAAAAAGCACAACAACAACGCCTCGTTTTACCTAGGCGGCAAGCAATCGCCTTGGTACGTAGTGGCATTTGGCATGTTGGGCGCATCGCTTTCGGGCATTACGTTTGTGTCGGTACCCGGCATGGTTATGCAATCGGGCTACACCTATATGCAACTGGTGGTAGGCTTCTCATTAGGCTATTTGCTAGTAGCACACGTACTATTACCCCTGTATTACAAACTACAAGTAACCAGTATTTACCAATACCTAGGCCAACGCTTTGGCACCACCAGCCAAAAAACAGGCAGCTTTTACTTTTTGCTATCACGCACCCTAGGCGCAGGCATCCGATTGTACGCCGCAGCCCTTATTTTAGGACATATGGTATTCCAACCATTGGGCGTACCCTTTCCCCTTACCATTGCCATTTGGATGGGCATTATTTACCTATACACCAGCCAAGCAGGCATTCGTACCATTGTTTGGACCGATGCCCTGCAAACCCTGTGCATTTTAGTGGCCCTTTGTCTATTGTTATGGGAAAGCAGCAGCCAACTAGAAGCATTTCCCTGGCAAAGTTACCCCTACGCACAATGGGATTGGGCTCCCAAAAACAACTTTTTTAAGTGGGTCATTAGCGGCATGTTTATTACCCTAACCATGACAGGATTAGACCAAGACATGATGCAAAAAAACCTAAGTTGCAAAACCTTACGCGATGCCCAAAAAAATATGTACTGCTATGGTTTCTCGTTTATTCCCGTAAACTTAGCCTTTTTGTTTTTAGGCGCATGCCTAGTCATGCTTTTACAGCAACAGGGCATTACCCTACCCGCCGCATCCGACCAACTGGTTACCACTGCCATAGAAAGTGGATTTTTCTCGCCCGTTGCCGTCCTGCTTTTTACCTTGGGCATTGTAGCCGCCACCTGCTCTAGCAGCGATTCGGCCCTTATATCCATCACCACCGCCATTAACATCGATTTTTTACCCCCATCTGATACTAAAACATCCGAAAAACGCCGCAAAATAACCCACGCCTGCGTTTGCCTAGGCTTTATCTTACTACTTTGGGGATTTTACTACATGGGCAACCAAAATTTACTAGACACCTTGTTTAACATAGCATCGTACACCTACGGACCTTTGCTGGGTATCTTTGCCTTTGGCTTGTTTACCCGCTATCAAATACACGATAAATGGGTGCCAATCATTGCCCTTATAGCCCCCATTTGTTGCTTACTTTTGCAATGGATAACGCACAATGCCCTGGGTTACGAATTGCTATTATTAAACGGATTCATTACCTTTGTAGGATTATTACTCATTAAAAAATCATGAAAATACAATCTGCCACCTTTGTACAAAGTAGCCCCAGCATAAGCAAATGCCCCAGCACACACCTACCCGAGTTTGCTTTTATAGGAAGATCGAACGTAGGCAAATCGTCGCTCATTAACATGCTAACCGGGGTAAAAGGATTGGCCATGACCAGTTCTAAACCTGGTAAAACCTTGCTTATCAATTACTTTCTAATTAACGAGCAATGGCACCTAGTCGATTTACCTGGTTATGGCTATGCGCAAGTAGGCAAGAAAAAACGCGACACCTTAGAGGGGATGATAAAAAACTACATCGACAAACGCGAACAACTTACCAACCTATTTGTATTGATTGACAGCCGCCACGAACCCCAACGCATCGATACCGAATTTATCAATTGGCTGGGCGAAATTGGCGTACCATTTTCTATTGTCTTTACCAAGGTTGACAAATTATCCAAAACCGCTTGCCTACGCAACGTTGAAACCTATAAAAAGCACCTACTACAATCGTGGGAATCGTTGCCCCCTATGTTCATCACCTCGTCCGAGAACAAAACCGGCCGCGAAGAATTGCTTGCGTACATAGAGGGAATTAACGAGCAAATCAAAAATTCCTAATTCCTAATTCCTAATTCCTAATTAATTTTATTATCTTTGTGAGTTAATCAGCATTTATTCACTAAAATTTAAATACTATGTTAGAAGCACAAAAAAAGATGAAGACATGGTTCTATGCTCTTCTATCGCTTCCAGCAACCGCTATGGGATTTGGCCTTTCGGTACAAATTGCAGCATTAAGCTGGATTCTTTCAACCAAGTATGGTCTTGACATTCACGAAATTGGTATTGTATGGGCGGCAGGTCCTATTGCCGGTATCATTGCACAACCCATTGTAGGTGCCGTTTCGGACAAACTTTGGTTTATGGGCGGTCGTCGTCGTCCTTGGGTTATTTTGGGTGGTATTTTAACTGGCATGATGTTATTGGCCCTTCCTAACCTAGAAATTGTCCAAAAAATGTTTTGCATGGGCGGAGCAGAAGGTTTGTTGGCCATTGCAGTAGCAGTTGCACTTACCTTAGACCTTGCTATTAACGTAAGTTTCAACCCTACCCGTTCGCTAGTAGCCGACTGTACCACCAAAGAACAACGTAGTTCTGGTTTTACCTGGATGCAAACCGTATCGGGCACCTTTGGTGTATTGGCTTACTTAATTTCGGTTATTTTGGGCAACGAAGTACTTATTTATGTAGGTGCTGTTATTGCCGTATTGTTTACCGTACTTCCTATTTTCTTTATTCAAGAACCTCGCGAACTAGCTAACGAAGAAGACGCAGCTGCTGTTAAGCAAGAAAAATCGTCTATCAAAGATATGATAGAAACCATCCTTCCTTTAGCAGGTTTCCTAATTTATGGTATTTACTTTATCATCGACACCCTATTTGGTTTAGGTGTAGGTGGCGATATTTTTGGCCTAGACTACGTAGAAGTAGCTTGCGTTGCTATTCAAATCTTAGCCATTCTAGCTGTACTATTTAACGTTACTCACAGCTCAGAAAACAACAACCAATTCCAAAAAATCTTGTTGGCCCACTCGTTTACCTGGTGGGGTGTTCAAACCATGAACGTGTACATGTTCTTCTATGTATCCAACATCATCAGTGGCATTTCTGCCGATGCTTTTGCTTCGGTTAACTCGTGGGCATTTTTGGTTCGTGACTTAATTGGCGCTATCCTTCCTGTATTGGTATTGAACGTTATTGCACGCAAATCGGGCATGTCTAAAACCCACACCGGTTCTATTTTGCTTATGGCATTGGGTTATGCACTTATCTACTTCTTTGGTGCAAACATCTACGTATTCTTTGCATCGTTGTGCTTGGTAGGTATTGGTTGGGCATCGTTGGTATCACTTCCTTTTGCTATCATGAGCGAACGCGTAGACCAAAGCAAAATGGGCTTGTACATGGGTATCTTCAACCTATCTGTTGTATTACCTCAATTGGTTGCATCAGGCAAAATGGGCGAGATTGTTAATGCAGCAGCAGACAAATCAATCATCTTTGCTATCTGCGCCATCTGCTTGGCCATCTCTGGTGTTCTTTGGATTGCCGTAAAAGATAAGAAATAAGTCGCTACGCGACTAGTCACTAGTCACTTGTCACTTGTCGCTTGTGTATACTAAAAAAGCTTCGGAGAATCCGAAGCTTTTTTAGTGTTTATAACTAATATCTGATTATTTAAAACCCCAAACGGAATAGTTTACTTGCGCCTCTACCCTGCTTTCTACATCGTTGGGTAAACGATAAAAGAAATCAATACCCGTTACTTTTTCTACCGAATCGACACTACAAGCATAATTTTTCATTTTCTTTCGGCCCGATACATGGTCAAAAAGCAACCCCAATGCCTCGTATCGGCCATTTACATTAACCAAAAACACCTTATAAAAACCATCGGGCACTACCACTTGGTTATCGCCTATCGTTCCCAACTTATTATCCTTTACAACAGGGCCACACACAATATACACACTGCCGTACTGATTGGCCCATTTACGTCCACGATCTTCAAAATCTTGCCAAATACCAGCATTTAGGTTGTGAATTTGCGGACAAATATTGGTAAAATAAAACGACTCGCGCATGGCGGTTTCGCTCCATTTCATATCGGCAGCAGGTGCCATATGCCCCCTGTCGTAACCCGATTTACGATAATCACTATTTTCGGCCTGTTTACCCACCACCATGGGGTCGGGGTAAAAATGGTCGGTACGAGGCAATTCACCTGCCACTTCTTGCGCTGTTAACTCGTACGCCACCCAGTTAGGCAATTTCCAATCGCTGTTATACGATACGGTATAAGCCTCGTGCACAATTTCTTGCGATGCTAGCGAAGTTTGCAACTGCGGCAATTCTACTTGACTAGTTGGATAGGTAGAACGCTGACAACTATTGTGATACCAAGCGCCACCTACCAGTAAAGCGGCCAACAATAGTTGGATCATCCATTTGTTTTTATTTATTTTTCTTTTCTTCTTCATACTACAAAAGTAAGTAAATTAGTTAATAACCTAGCACAATCTACTTAACAAAAAAAACGTTAACCTTTTTTGCTTTTGCGCTCGGTTTGTACTATCTTTGTACGTTAAAATAATATGCATGTCCTTATTTTCGTCAGAAAATCCACACTATAAATACAATCGTAAAACCCTAAAATACGAACGTATTGATAACACCTTTAAATACCACCTAATGCGCACACTTAGGGTGGTAATTTTGGGGTCTGTTATTGGATTTGGGGTTTTTATAGCCCTTATTTTCTTAATTCCATCGCCTGCGCAAAAAAGATTGGCCGAAGAAAATGACCGCATCAACAGCCAATACCAACTATTATCTAAACAACTAGACGAGGCCTTAGAAGTAATGAATTTAATTCAAGAACGCGACGACAATTTTTATCGCGTCATGCTACAAGCCGACTCTATCCCTGCCGCCCTGCGAACAGGCAATATTACCAACACTACCCGATACGACCAATGGGACAACCTTAGAACAGGCACCATCGTAAAAGAAACTACCCAAAAGATGGACCTACTAAATAGGATGTTGTACACCCAATCGCGATCGTTCGACGAATTGGTAAACCTATCTAAAGAACACGAAGACAGACTATTACACATCCCCGCTATTCAACCGGTATCCAACAAAGACTTAAAACGTACCGCATCGGGTTACGGCCGCCGCATCGACCCTATTTATAAAACCATTCGTTTTCATAAGGGCATGGACTTTTCGGCACCCATTGGCACTGACATCTTTGCCACAGCAAACGGCACCATCACCTCTATTGGCTGGAAACAAGGTTACGGCAATTGCATCGTGATTGACCACGGATACGATTATGTTACCTTATACGCACACATCCATAAATTTAAAAAAGGGCTACGCCGCGGCAGTAAAGTATCGCGAGGCGATGTAATTGCGTACGTAGGCAATACCGGCAAATCAACAGGGCCTCACCTACACTACGAAGTTAGGTACAAAGGCGTGCACCAAAACCCACAAAACTATTACTTTTTGGATTTAACGCCCGAAGAATACGACGAAATGATACGCATATCGTCTAACAGTTCGCAAACCTTTGACTAATTGCGTATGGAGAACCTAACCAAACAATATTACTCCATAGGCGAAGTAGCAGAAATGCTACATATAGCCCCCTCTAAGTTGCGCTTTTGGGAGAGTAAGTTTGATTTTTTACAACCTAAAACCAATAGCAAAGGTACCCGATTTTACTCGCAAGCCGATATTAAGCTAATACAACTTATTAGTTATTACGCAGAAGAAAAAGGCATGACGCTAGAGGGTGTCGCCGCACAAATTAAAAAAAACAAGCAAAAAGTTCAAGATGAATTTAATGTCATAGAAGAATTAGCACACTTGCGCGATGAACTTTATGCTATTAGAGCCGAAATGAATAAACTTAAAGAATAAAAATCATGGATATTAAACAAAAAATTGCAACCATTGCGTTTGCATTGGGGATGCTATTACTTGGTATTGGTATGATAAAAGACAAGTTTGACACCCCCGAAACAACACCAGAATCCACTAAAACCAACATAGAACCACAAAATAAAGTTAAAAACATCATCTTTATTATAGGCGATGGCATGGGCCCTAACCAAATTAATTTGGTGGGCGATAGCGCCAATAACTTTGAACGTAGCCACAGCATTGGGTTTTCTAAAACCTACTCGGCCAGCCACCGCGTTACCGACTCGGCCGCTGGTGGAACCGCTTTGGCGTGTGGGGTTAAAACCAACAACGGGGTGTTGGGCATGAATGCCGACAGCGTACCCGTACAATCGATTATGCAAGAACTTCGCCAAAGCGGTTTAGCAACTGGCGAGGTAGCCAGTTGCCGCATTACCCATGCCACACCGGCAGCCTTTTATGCCCACCAAATAAACCGTGGCATGGACGCCGAAATTTTAAGTGACCTTTATAAATACGGTCCTGATGTGTTTGTAGCAGGCGGCAACAAACTATTGGTTGACGATTCGCTTACCCAAGCAGGCTACCAAGTTACCTATAGCCTAGACAGCATGGCCGCTATCGCTAGCGGAAAGGTTGCTTGCATCTTGGCCGAAGAAGACATGCCTACTGCTCCATTCCGCGGCGATACCATTCGTAAAGGCGTAGAGCAAGCCATTCGCTTACTAGAAAAAGACGAAGACGGATTTTTCTTGTTTATTGAAGGCTCGCAAATTGACTGGGCTGGCCACGGCAACGAGGGCGAACGCCTACGCGCCGAAATGCAAGACATTAACCGCGTTATTGGCTACTGCATGGATTATGCCGATGCCCACCCTGGCACCTTGGTATTTATTACTGCCGACCACGAAACAGGCGGCTTAAGCCTACCTGGCGAAGAAATGAGCACGGTATTTACCACTGGTCAACACAGCGGCGTTATGGTACCGTTCTATGCCTACGGCACGGGCGCCGACAAACTAACCGGCATCCACGAGAACACCGACTTTAAAGCCCTATTACTGTCGCTAGTTGATCGTTAATAGTCGCTTGTTGATCGTCGCTAGTAACAAACGACAAATTTATTTTGCTGCTTTAAAATAAATTTATATCTTTGCACCAACAGATTCCGCCACGCTTCCCATAGAACAGCGAACCAGGGCGGAACTTCGTTTTTTATATTGATTCTGTAAAAAAATCTCCTTTCTCCTTTTTCAATTCTCATTTTTTTATTAATTTTGCACCCGATTTAGCGCAATCGCTGGCAAGACATAGAGCGACTTGTTATGTTGCGTTAGTATTAACCCAATATTTAAACACAATGGATTTATTAAAAATTGCTGAAGCAGCATTTGCCAGCGGTAAAGAAATGCCCGCATTCAAAAGTGGCGACACTGTTACTGTATCGTACAAAATTATCGAAGGTAACAAAGAACGTATCCAACAATACCGTGGCGTAGTTATCAAAATTGCCGGTCATGGCAACAAAAAACGTTTCACCGTACGTAAAATTTCTGAAAACGTAGGTGTAGAAAGAATTTTCCCCTTCGATTCTCCATTCATCGAGAAAGTAGAAGTTAACAAAATTGGTCGCGTTCGTCGTGCTAAATTGTACTACTTGCGTGCACTTACTGGTAAAAAAGCTCGTATTAAAGAACAAAAAGCGAAATAAGAGCCGCTTACCTAACCCACTTAAAAAGAGGAAATCTTTCGATTTTCTCTTTTTTTATGCCTTTATATTTTCACTAAACGCATTTTATTGCTATATTTGTAAAAATTTTACATCAGTGTATAAGTGATTAACACGGGTTTCTTACAACAGTTAGAGCTGAAAATAAACGAGCTATTGCAACACAACAAGAAGCAACTGGCTACTATTCAGCAGTTAAATACAGAAATTGAAGTAATGAAACGACAGTTGCAAGCAGCCCATGTTGACCTTGTAGAATTGCAAAAAAAGTACGACAACTTACTCATAGCTCAAACCATTGTAAAAGCCGAAAATGGCGATATAAAACGAGCCAAAGCCAAGTTGACAAAATTATTAGACACCATAGATCGTTGTATCGGAAAGTTAAGCGTTTAGGTTAGTATGGAAAAAGAGTCAGTCAACCCCAAATTACAACACTTAAGGGGGAGCATACAAGACGCACTCACCATCAATTTGCACATTTTGGGTCAAACCATGAACCTAACCATAGAACGCAGTGAGGAAGAATTATACCGTAAAGCAGAGCGTCTTATCAACTTACGTTACAACATGTATGCTAGCCTGTATGCCGAATCGCGCGACAACAACCGATTTGCAGCCATGACCCTACTAGACATTGCACTCATGGCCCAAAAAGCAGAATTTATACAATCGGATGTTATTACTAAATTAGCAGAATTAGGCAACAAGATAGCATCAGATTTAGAGGAATAATTATTCATATTACCCTAGTACCTAACTGCAATTTTTAAAGGAAGCTTTACACTGCCTTTAAAAATTGCTTTTTTTATTACATTATATATTTACTTATAAATTCAGTACTATGAACATATTATTCTATGTATTAGCATCCTTAGCAGGCGCAGTGATTGCCATTGTGCTGTTGTTGCTATCGCAACACCTGCGTGGGAAAAGCATGATTCAGACGGCAAAAGCCGAAGGCGAGGCGATTAAAAAGGCAAAACTAGTTGAAGTAAAAGAAAAATACCTACAACTAAAAACCGAATTTGAAAAGCAATCTACCGCTCGTAACGCTAAATTGCAATCGCTAGAAGCTAAACTGAACCAACGCGAAAAACAACTGCAAGGTCAAGAAGACTTCTTGGTAAAAAAAGAAACCGAATTAGACCAATTACGCAGCAACTACGAAAGCCAAAAAGACATCGTAGAAAAGAAAGAACAAGAACTAGATCGCTTGCATCATCAAGCCATCGAAAAACTAGAAACCATTGCTGGTTTATCGGCAGAAGAGGCTAAAAACCAAATGATTGAATCGTTGAAAGACGAAGCCAAAACAGCGGCTATGTCGTACGTAAACGAGATTATGGAAGAAGCCCGCATGAACGCCAATAAAGAGGCTAAAAAAATTGTTATCAACTCTATTCAACGCGTGGCTAGCGAAGCGGCTATCGAAAATGCCGTTACTGTGTTCCACATTGAATCGGACGAAATGAAAGGCCGTATTATTGGCCGTGAAGGACGTAACATCCGTGCACTAGAAGCCGCTACTGGCGTAGAAATTGTGGTAGACGACACCCCAGAAGCCATTGTACTATCGGCATTCGACCCTGTACGTCGCGAAATTGCCCGTTTGTCGCTACATCAATTGGTACAAGACGGCCGTATCCACCCTGCTCGTATCGAAGAGGTAGTGGCCAAAGTAACCAAACAAATTGAAGAAGAAATTGTAGAAATTGGTAAACGTACCACCATCGATTTGGGTATTCATGGGTTACACCCCGAATTGGTTCGTTTAATTGGTAAAATGAAATACCGCTCGTCGTACGGCCAAAACCTACTACAACACGCTCGCGAAACCGCCAACTTGTGTGCCGTTATGGCATCGGAATTGGGATTGAATCCTAAAAAAGCACGCCGCGCTGGTTTGTTGCACGATATAGGTAAGGTTGCCGACGAAGAACCCGAACTACCACACGCATTGTTGGGTATGAAAATTGCGCAACGTTGTGGCGAAAAACCCGATATTTGCAATGCCATTGGTTCGCACCACGAAGAAACCGAAATGCAATCGCTTATTGCCCCCATTGTGCAAGCATGCGATGCTATTTCTGGTGCTCGCCCAGGTGCACGTCGCGAAATTGTAGAAGCCTACATTAAACGCTTAAACGACCTAGAAAACTTGGCTATGAGTTTCCCTGGCGTACAAAAAACCTTTGCTATTCAAGCAGGTCGTGAGTTGCGCGTTATTGTAGGTGCCGACAAGATTAGCGACAAAGATACCGAACTATTATCGGGCAAAATTGCACAAAAAATCCAAGACGAAATGACCTATCCCGGACAGGTTAAAATTACCGTTATCCGCGAAGTTCGTTCCGTTGCGGTTGCAAAATAAGGTTAATTAGGAATTAGGAATGTGGAATGAGGAATTTAAAACATATTGATTAAAACTACCACAATCCACAAAACTTTATTCCTAATTTCTAATTCCAAATTCCTAATTATTACTGGGGCTGACTGGCTTTGACAGCGAGATGAACTGGTATGTAAGCATGCAGAGCGTTGTAAGGGGGCTCTATAATCTGAACTTTCAAACTATAACTGGCAATAACAATTATGCTCTTGCTGCTTAATCGAATAATAGTAGATTAGCTTTATCTTGGCACAAGGTGCTAAGACAAGACATCTCCCAAACGCCGTTGTTTCGAGGCTGTTTGACACGGAGGTGCGGATAAATCGAAACTGGTTTGCCTTGGCTTCGCAGGGCAAATAAGATTTAGAAGATAAGCCGATTGGTTGGTGGCCTTGGTCTTGCCGTCGGACGAAAATCAAAGGCAAGGATAAGCATGTAGAAAGCGTATTATTTCCTCGTTTGGACGAGGGTTCAATTCCCTCCAGCTCCACAAAAAAGGAGATGACAATTGTCATCTCCTTTTTTGTGGAGCTTATCCGTTTGTGCATGGTACAGGCCTTGCGCTGCGCTTCGCTTGCTTAAGACCTGCCTATTATACAGATTAACCCGCTACGCGGGTATCAAAGACCTGCCTATTATACAGAGTAACCCACTACGTGGGTATTATCCTGTCCATACGTTTGCTTAGCTCCGACCTGCATATTTTACCTGCGTAGCAGGTTACACCTATTTGTAGGCAGGTGTTGCGAAGCAACGCCTGTTTCACAAACACGCCTCCTCCCCCACGCCCGTAGGGCGTGGAACAAATTTTTGTAACAAAAAAGAAACATTTTAGATGCCAAACAAGGCAAAGTGTATCAGGTATTTTATCTTTCTAAATGAATTAATTTTAGGGTCATAATTTTTGGCTAATTTTGCAAGAATTTTGAATCTAAACGAATACCAAAATATAAAGTTTACACCATGAAGAAACTTTTCTTTGCGTTAATTACTTCATTTTTATTTGTTGCTACATCGTGGGGGCAATGTGAAAAGACATTGCAAGATAAAGAATTTACACTAGGAATTGGAAAAAGCAAAACATATGAAATAACTGAAAATGGTTACAACTATGTTTCGCTATTTATTCTAAAAACTGGCATCTTGAATTCAGCGATAGGTTCTATATATGTGGAGCTGTATGGTGAGAATCAAGAAAGCATTGGTACAATAGAAATAAAAGTATCTGAACTTAAACAAAAAGAATATACAGAAACCCCTTTTGAATTTTTTTCTAATAACAATGCATTTATAAAAAAAGTAATTGTAAATTTTCCAGTGGGAGGTTCATATGAAAGAAAATTCAAACAACTAATAGCAAAAAAAAATCCTGTTATTAATATAATCCCTACCGCTCCTATCAACTTTGTAAACGGAGCAGGTACACATACTATAAACATAGAGTACTCTGCATTAACAAGCAATTTAACTGCAAGGTTAGAGAAGCAAGATGGTGTCATTTCACTTGGAGTTCCAACAGGTACTTCTATTAATTCTGTGAACATCGCTAGTGCAGGCTGTTCATATGGAACTGTACCTCTAACCATTTCATATAATCCAACAAACTGCAAGGATTATACCAATAAGATTATATTTAGTAATGGTACTACAATTGAGATCAATTGTACTTACGAACGTAGTTTTACAATAGATACTGAAGATATCAAGTTTCCTATTGTAGAATTAGATGGAAATGCACAAAGGATAGATAGAAATGTATCTTATTCTTACAATCTTGAAAATATAACTGCCACATTTGAAAATGCTGATACTCCTTTCTCACTTAGTTCAGAAATTTTAGCAGAAGCTTGTGCTAAAAGCAGTAAAACGCTTACAATATCATTTAATCCTCAAAAAGTAGGACCATACACCAATGTTATTAAACTATCAAATGGTAGTTCTATAAACATCAGTGGTGAATGTTCAAAAAAGATTGACACTAAACTAGAAGTATTAAAAGAGTCATATACTTCTGTGAGTTTAGGTTGGACAAAAGTAGATGACGCTACAGCATATCGTGTAATAGAAAACACAACAGGTGTTTCTTATATAGTAGAGGGAAATGTAACATCATATAACTTTAGAGGATTACATCCTAATACCTCTTATAGTTTCACATTGTATGCTTTATTTGATGGTGTTGCATCATTGAATTCATCTAACATTGTTACAGCAAAGACATTAAAGACTGATGCACCAATACAAGACTGTACTGTATATGAGAATGCTGGGGAGAAAAGTTTAATGGCTAGTACAGATGAGGAAATCATATATGATTTTAAAAAAGACAATTCAGAATCTTTAGTATATACAAAGAGAGTAGAATTTGAAACTAGAATGAGAGATGCGACTGTTCTAGGTGTTACATATCCAGCTACGGTGAGTCCAGGTGAAGATATGATGCTTTATGTTAAATTAGAGGGGAAAAGTGAGTTTG
>ERZ808032.27-NODE-27-length-24767-cov-4.157635_pt1 | contig 24767 bp, 23 predicted proteins | sample MGYA00380187_ERZ808032 | MGnify/ENA primary metagenome ERZ808032 (study PRJEB31490, sample SAMN06133378) | cow dung metagenome | isolation source: M10 | host: cow | place: China: Chengdu | collected 2015-05 ...
CATAACCCATGTAAACATGGTTTCTGCATTCACCTTGCGCTAAAATTCATGAGGGCGAAGCCTGAATAAAGTCGAAATCACCCCGTAGGGGTTAAATTAAATATTAGGCAGGTTTTAAGCGAGCAAAGCGAGCGCAAGGCCTGTGTAAAAGTCCAAAGTTCAAGGTCAAAGGTATCGATTCGCCGATTAGTCGGTTCGCCGATTTACCAAATATTTTAACATTTTGAAATGTTAAATTCAAATGTTAAAATTAAATGTTAAATGTTGGTAAGAAAAGTACCAACTGAAATGTTAAAATACTACATTTGTTTTCGCTAATAATTCACTATGCGAAAACAAAGCATCATATTACTAGGCGTTGCCATGGTGGTAACCTTTTTGGGGTTAGTACTGGTGCAATTTAACTACTTTAATACGCTTATCGATATGCGTCGTGCCCATTTTGATAAGGGGGTTAAGCAAAGTCTTTACCAAACGTGCCGCATATTAGAAGAAGAAGAAACCATCAATTACCTAAACGAGGCTTTGCAGTCGGAAGGTAAAGACATGCACGACGAGTTGGTAAAAGCAGGTATATTGCCCATGCCTGCCACGCTAAAATCGTTTCATCCTACCTCTTTTAATAGCAACATTGCCCACGATTTACACAATAGGCTTAAAAAGAACTACATTCGCCAAAAGGTAATGATGACCGATGTGGCCATGAAGTGGCTAAAAGAGGCCCCCGAGCAACCCATCGAGCAGCGTATAAATACCAAACACGTAGAAGATTTGCTAGAAAGAGAGTTAACCAACATGGGCATTGAAACTCCTTTCTTTATGGCTTTGGTAAACTATCAGGGCGAGCATGTGTACGAAAGTGCTAGCTTTGATACCACCAATATTTCGCACGATTACTATTCGCAAATTTTATTCCCCAACGACTATAATCCTAAAATGAATTTGTTGCGCGTGTATTTTCCCAAGCGCGATGGGTACATTTTTCAGTCGATGTTTCAGTCGGCATTTACCTCTATTATTATGAGTGTAGTGCTATTTTTAACCTTTGTTTTTACTATTTACCTAATGATTCGTCAACATAGAGTAGCCGAAATTAAAACGGACTTTATGAACAACATGACGCACGAGTTTAAGACCCCCATATCTAGTATCTCGCTGGCATCGCAAATGTTGAACGACGAAAACATAGCCAAGTCGCCCGAATTGATGAAGCGCATATCGCGCACCATTGGCGACGAAACTAAACGACTAAGTTTTCAGGTAGAAAAAGTGCTTCAAATTTCGTTGCTTGAAAACGAAAAAGCCATTATGAAGTTTAAAGAAGCCGATGTAAATACCATTATAGAAGATGTAGTAGAGAACTTTAACATTAAGGTTAAGAGCAAGGGTGGCAGCATAGAAAGCGATTTGATGGCAACCGAAAGTTTGGCAACCGTAGACGAACTGCATTTTACCAACGTTATATTTAACTTGCTAGACAATGCAGTAAAATACGCCAAACCCGATGAGCCTTTGCATTTGGTAGTGCGCACACGCAATAACGACGACTGTTCGCAGTTAATTATAAAGATAGAAGACAACGGCATTGGTATCTCTAAAGAGCACCTAAAAAAAATATTCGAAAAATTTCACCGCGTACCCACAGGCAATGTGCACAATGTAAAAGGTTTTGGTTTGGGTTTGGCTTATGTGTATAAAATGATCCAAAAACACAACGGAACCATTAAAGCAGAGAGCGAATTGGGCGTAGGTACCATATTTACCATAGTAATTCCAACCTTAAAAAAATAAGTTATGAACGACGAAAAAGTAAAAATCCTTTTATGTGAGGATGACGAAAACTTAGGTATGTTGCTTCGCGAATACCTACAAGTAAAAGGTTATGATACCGATTTAATGTCGGACGGAGATGCAGGTTTAAAAGCATTTATGAAAAACACCTACGATGTTTGTGTGTTTGACGTAATGATGCCTAAAAAAGATGGTTTTGCTTTGGCGCAAGAAATTAGAGCCATCAATACCGAAGTACCTATTTTATTCTTAACAGCTAAAACCTTAAAAGAAGACATCATTGAAGGTTTTAAAATTGGTGGCGACGATTACATTACCAAGCCTTTTAGCATGGAAGAATTGTTGTTCCGTATCGAGGCTATTTTGCGTCGTGTAAAAAGCCGCAAGGTAAAAGATAAAGTGGTATATCGTTTGGGTAAATTTGTTTTTGATTCGCAAAAACAACAACTTACCATTGGCGATAAATCAACTAAACTTACTACCAAAGAATCGGAATTGTTGTCGCTATTGTGTGCCAATGCCAACGATATTTTGGAACGTAACTATACCTTAAAAACCATTTGGATAGACGATAACTACTTTAACGCACGTAGCATGGACGTTTACATTACCAAGTTGCGTAAATTGTTAAAAGACGATTATCCAGCCGTACAAATCATCAACATTCACGGCAAAGGTTACAAATTGATTGTACCCGAACATTCCAATGATTAAGCGCATAGCAATAGGGTTGTGCCTATCAATGGCATTGATGTCGTGTAGCATCAATGCCCGCATCGCAAAAGCCGATAAAAAGTTTGAGCTGGGCGAGTATTACAAGGCAGGAGAGATGTACAAAGGCATTTATCCTAGTATCAATGCGCGAAAAAATAAAAAGCAAAAAGCCGAGGTTGCCTTTAAAATGGGCAATGCTTACAGGCTGATAGAAAGCAACAAGCGAGCCGAATCGGCATTAAAAAATGCCATTCGGTACGCTTATAAAGACAGCATAGTTTACTACTATTATGCTGAGGTTTTGCGCGGCAATGGCAAGTACGAGTTGGCCCGCAAAAACTACGAAACCTACCTAAAATCGTATCCTACTAGCGAGGTGGCCTTGCGCGGACTAGTTTCGTGCGATTCGATGTTGGCCAAAACCAAACGTGTGTCGCGTTATGTGGTAGAGCAGCCCAAAGTATTCAATTCTAAGTATGCCGAGTTTTGTCCTGTTTTTGCCTCGGACGATTTTGATGTGGTGTACTTTAACTCTACTCGTGGAGGTAAGAAAGTAAAAACCAGCCGCATTACAGGGCAGCGTAACAACGATATTTTCTTTTCTCGCGTAAACGTGCAAGGCGAGTGGGAAGCCCCAGAACTGTTAGAAGACGAGGGCATCAATACGGCTTTTGACGAGGGGGCTTGTGCGCTTTCGGCCGATGGACAAACATTGTATTATACCTTAAGCAAGCAAGTAAAAGGCGAAACCCTAGGTACGGCCATTTATGCCTCGCAACGTAGTGGCGGTGCTTGGAGCGAACCCAAACAGGTTAAACTGTTAAACGATTCTACCTTAAGCGTAGCGCATCCCGCCCCATCGCCCGATGGCAGGTACTTGTATTTTGTATCGGATATGCCAGGCGGTAAAGGGGGTAAAGACATTTGGCGCTGCGAAAAAAATGGCGAAGAGTGGGGTTTACCAGAAAATTTAGGCGCAAGCATCAATACCGAGGCTAACGAAATGTTCCCTTATTTTAGAGAAGACGGAAGGCTGTATTTTTCGTCGGATGGACACGGCGGTATGGGCGGATTGGATATTTTTGAAGCCACGTTAAAGCCCAAACAAGTAAGCAAAGACCCCGACAGTTGGGATGTGGTGTTAATGCCTGCTCCTATCAATTCGTCATCGGACGATTTTGGTATTACCTTTGCCGGAAAAGAAAACCGTGGATTTTTCTCGTCAAATAGGGGTAATAAGAAATTTTACGACCACATTTTTAGTTTCTACCAACCCGATTTGGTTTATTTAATGACAGGCACCATAGCCGATGCTGCTGGCGAAGGATTGGGCGATGCCCGTATTAAGTTGGTGGGCAACGATGGTACCATTGCTACCATTCAGCCCAAAAAGAATGGTACTTATTCTTTTGCCTTAAAGCGTGGCACCAAATACGTTATGATGGGTGCTTGCCGCGGATTCCTAAACCAAAAGGCAGAATTAGAAGTGCCTGATATAGAAGAAAGTAAAGAATTTCCATTAAACTTTACGTTAACTTCGGTAAACAAACCGGTTAAAATGGAAAATATTTTTTATAAATTTGGGTCGGCAGAGTTAACACCCGAATCGTCGGCAGGCTTGGATGCCTTGGTTACTTTGTTAAACGATAACCCTAACGTTACCATAGAAATTGGCGCCCATACCGACTATGTGGGTACTGACGAAGCTAATATCAAGCTATCGGAAGAACGTGCGCAAGCTGTGGTAAATTACTTAACCGCCAAAGGCATAGAAAAAGAACGTTTAACGGCCAAAGGTTATGGCAAATCAGTTCCTGTTGTTCCCGATAAAGAATTGGCTACCAAGTACCGTTTCTTGCGCTATAAAGTACCTTTAGACGAGGCCTTTATTTCTAAACTAAATAGCGAGCAACAAGAAATTGCCAACCAAATTAACCGTCGTACGGAGTTTAAGGTGTTAAAAACCACCTATAAGTTGTTTTAAATAATGATGAATCGTTAAATCGTTGAAAGTTGCGAGTAATCGCCTCAACGACTAAACGCCTAAACGACTAAACATCAAATCACCGACGTACTGATGAGTACGAAGTACGAATAATAACCGCATCACCAACAATTATGAAACAATACCTTGATTTACTAGACCGCATCATGACCGAGGGTACTCAAAAAGAGGACCGCACGGGCACGGGTACCATTAGTGTGTTTGGCCACCAAATGCGTTTTAATATGGCCGATGGTTTTCCGTTGGTAACTACCAAAAAACTGCACTTAAAGTCGATTATTCACGAATTGTTGTGGTTTTTAAAAGGCGATACCAATGTTAAGTACCTACAAGATAATGGGGTGCGTATATGGAACGAATGGGCCGACGAAAATGGCGATTTGGGTCATATTTATGGTTATCAATGGCGTTCTTGGCCCGATTACAAAGGCGGTTTTGTAGATCAAATTCAGCAAGCGGTAGATACCATTAAGAACAATCCCGATTCGCGTCGTATCATTGTTAGTGCTTGGAACGTGGCCGATTTGGATAACATGAACCTAGCACCTTGCCATGCCTTCTTTCAATTTTATGTAGCCGATGGCAAACTAAGTTTGCAATTGTACCAACGCAGTGCCGATACCTTTTTGGGCGTGCCTTTTAATATTGCATCGTATGCGTTGCTACTAAAAATGATGGCGCAAGTATGCGGCTTGCAAGAGGGCGATTTTGTGCATACCCTAGGCGATGCGCACGTGTACCTAAATCACATAGAGCAAGTAAAAGAACAGCTATCGCGCGATCCTAAACCCTTGCCTCAAATGAAAATCAACCCCAATGTAAAATCGATATTCGACTTTACCTACGACGATTTTGAATTAGTAGGCTACGAAGCGCATCCCCATATCAAGGGCGTGGTGTCTGTGTAGTGGAGAGTTGATAAAGGAGAAAGGAGAGTCATGAAAATAATACTCATTGCTGCGATAGACCTAAACGGAGCCATTGGTAAAGACAACCAATTGCTTTGCCATTTGCCCGCCGATTTGAAGCATTTTAAGCAATTAACCCAAGGTAAAACGGTTATAATGGGCCGTAAAACCTTTGATTCGTTGCCAGGTGGTGCCTTACCCAAACGTCGAAATATAGTGATTTCTAGGCAAACCGATTTAACATTGGCGAATTGCGAGGTGTTTAATTCTATAGATAGCGCGTTCGCTGCGTGTAAATCGGAAGATGAAGTATTTGTAATAGGGGGCGAAAATATCTACAAACAAACCATTGCGAATGCCGATGTGTTAGAAATAACCCAAATAGGCGCTCGCTTTGATGCAGACGCTTATTTTCCTACTATAGATAAGGCTATTTGGACGGCGGTAAACCAAGAAGAACACCCTGCCGACGACAAACATGCCTATCCTTTTACCTTTATTACCTACCAAAGAAGCAAATAGTTATTAACAATTTGTAAATTTATCTATTTCATAGATAACAGATACACTGCCGTTAGGCAGTTTTTTTGTAGTTTTGTAGCCATAAAGAATTTTGTACAAACACACACAAAATAGTTATGGATAACAAAAGAATTAAAACTGCGTTAATTTCGGTTTTTCACAAAGAAAACCTTGACAAAATTGTATTAAAACTACATGCCGAAGGTGTTCGCATCTTGTCTACTGGTGGTACCCAAACCTTTGTTGAGTCGTTGGGAGTTCCATGCGATGCGGTAGAAGACCTTACCTCTTACCCTTCTATTTTAGGAGGTCGTGTTAAAACCTTGCACCCCAAAGTATTTGGTGGTATTTTGTGTCGTCGCGAAAATGAAACCGACCAAGCCCAAATTGCACAATACGAAATTCCAGAAATCGACTTGGTAATTGTTGATTTGTATCCTTTCGAAAAAACCGTTGCATCGGGCGCTCCCGAACAAGACATCATCGAAAAAATTGACATAGGTGGTATTTCGCTTATTCGTGCTGCAGCTAAAAACTTTGCCGACGTGGTAATCGTGGCATCGCAAGCGCAATATGCTCCACTAATGGATATGCTAGAAGAAAATGGCGCTCAAAGTAGCTTGGAACAACGTAAATTCTTTGCAAAAGAAGCATTTGCTGTTTCTTCTTTATACGATTCGGCTATCTTTAACTACTTTGATGGTGGAAATAGCACCGCTTTCCGTTATGCTAAAGACGATGCAAAAACCCTTCGTTATGGCGAAAATCCTCACCAAAAAGGATTCTTCTATGGCGACTTTGACCAAATGTTTGAACAATTGCAAGGCAAAGAAATTTCTTACAACAACTTGCTAGACATTGACTCTGCCATTAACCTAATTGCCGAATTTGACGAGGTTACCTTTGCTATTTTAAAACACAACAATGCTTGTGGTTTGGCATCGCGTCCTACGTTGCTAGAAGCTTGGAACGATGCCTTGGCTGGCGACCCTGTATCTGCCTTTGGTGGTGTATTGGTGGCCAATGCTCCTATCGACAAAGCAACTGCCGAAGAAATCAATAAAATTTTCTTTGAAGTAATCATCGCTCCCGATTACGACATGGATGCGCTAGAAATTTTATCGCAAAAGAAAAACCGCATCATCCTTATTCAAAAACCATTTGCACGTCCCGAAAAACAATTCCGCTCGTTGTTAAATGGCGTGTTGGTACAAGACCGCGACAACAGTACAGAAGGTGCAGAACAAATGAAAACCGTTACCGTTACCGAACCTACTGCTGCGCAAATTGAAGATATGATTTTTGCCAACAAAATTGTAAAACACACCAAATCGAACGCTATTGTATTGGCTAAAAACAAACAATTGTGTGCTAGTGGTGTAGGTCAAACATCGCGTGTAGATGCGTTGCGTCAAGCCATCGAAAAAGCAGGAACCTTTAACTTTGATTTGAACGGTGCAGTAATGGCATCGGATGCTTTCTTCCCCTTCCCCGACTGTGTAGAAATTGCATCAAAAGCAGGTGTTAATGCTGTGGTTCAACCTGGTGGTTCTATCAAAGATAATTTATCAATCGACTATTGTAACGAAAACGGTATTGCTATGGTAACCACCGGTATTCGTCACTTTAAACACTAAAAAATAAAATATAATGGGTTTATTTTCATTCACACAAGAGTTGGCCATCGACTTGGGTACAGCCAACACCATTATTATACAAAACGATAAAATTGTATTAGACGAGCCCTCTATTGTGGCATTAGATACATCGGGCAATTTAAAAGCCGTGGGTTACCAAGCTAGCTTGATGCATGGTAAGTCGCACGCTAATATTCGTACCGTTCGTCCTTTGCGCGATGGTGTGATTGCCGACTTCGATGCCGCAGAGATGATGATTCGTGGCATGATTAAAAAAATCTCGTCGCGTAGTAGCATTTTTGCTCCATCGTTGCGCATGGTAGTTTGTATTCCTTCGGGTAGTACCGAGGTAGAGATTCGTGCGGTGCGCGACTCTTCTGAACACGCAGGTGGCCGCGATGTGTACATGATTTTTGAACCTATGGCAGCTGCCATGGGTATTGGCTTGGACGTAGAGGCGCCTGTTGGCCACATGATTGTAGACATAGGTGGTGGTACCACAGAAATTGCTGTAATTTCGTTGGGTGGTTTGGTTTGCAACCGTTCTATTCGTATTGCAGGCGACGACTTTACCAGCGATATTCGCGAATACATGGGCCGTATGCACAACATCAAAGTTGATGATCCTACTGCCGAAGCCATTAAAATTAACGTAGGTTCTGCTTTAACCGAGTTGCCAGACGATCAAATTCCAGAAGATTACTTGGTAGTAGGTCCTAACCGTATGACCTCGTTGCCACTTTCTATTCCTATTTCGTACCAAGAGGTGGCTCACTGTTTGGATAAATCAATTTCTAAAATAGAGGCGGCTATTCTTTCTGCTTTAGAAGCTACTCCTCCAGAATTGTATGCCGATATTGTACGCAATGGTATTCACTTAACCGGTGGTGGTGCGTTGCTTCGTGGTTTGAGCCAACGTTTCTCGGAAAAAATGAACATCCCATTCATTGTGGCCGAAGACCCATTGCACGCTGTAGCTCGCGGTACTGGTTTAGCTTTGAAGAACATCGACAAATATTCTTTCTTGATGCGTTAATGTTTAGCATAGCAAAAGACGCATGGAGAACTTGTTGCAGTTTATAAAAAGATTTAGTTTATTGCTACTGTTTCTAGCTTTAGAGACGGTAGCAATAATCATGTTGGTACAGTTTAATAGCTATCAACGGTCTGTTTTATTTAGTTCTGCTAATTGGGTGTCTGGGGGCTTTTATCAGGTGGTAGATGCCGTAGGGGGGTATTTTAACCTGCGCGAGGTAAACCAGTCGTTATCGGCAGAAAATGCTGCCTTAAAAAACGAAATTGAACGACTAAAAGCACAACAACCCGCTTTGGTGTCCTCTACCGATTCTATGCTTATTACTACGGCCGATACGGCTTATTGGCAACCTTATACTTACGTTGCTGCGCATGTTATTCAACACTCCATTAACAAGGCGCAAAACTACATTACCCTAAACAAAGGAACAGACGATGGTATTTTGCCCGATATGGGGGTAGTATCGCCCGATGGGGTAGTGGGTATTGTTAAATCGGCATCGCGTCATTATGCCATGGTAATTCCCATTATCAATGTGCAATCGCGCATAAGTTGTAGGTTAGATTCTACGCAAAATTTTGGCTCGTTGGTATGGGATGCCTCCGATTACCGCACGGCTATATTGCAAGAAGTACCTGGTCATGCCACCGTTAAGATAGGCGAAACCGTTAGTACCAGTGGTTTCTCTGCTATTTTCCCCAGTAACATTCCTGTAGGAAAAGTATCGGACGTTACGTTGATAGAAGAAAGCCAGTTTTTGCAAATTAAGGTAGATTTATCGGTAGATTTTGGCAAACTAGCAGAAGTAAACGTTATTCAATTTGCAGGAAACACAGAATTTAAAGCTTTACAATAAATGCCATCCGTTTTACCTTATATATTGCGTTTTGTTGCAGTGTTGTTGCTGCAAGTGCTGTTGTTTAATAACCTAGACTTTATGGGTTATCTTAGCCCATATATCTACCTTATTTTCTTTTTACGATTGCCCGTATCGTTTAAAACATCGTATAGCATGTTGTTGGGCTTTTTAATGGGCTTGTTGGTAGATATTTTTGCCAATACCATGGGTGTACATACCTTTGCATGTGTGCTAGTATGTTTTGTGCGCAATGGTTGGATAGGTATGTTGTTTTCTACCTTAAATGCACAACAAGACGAGGTTTCTGCCGTGCGGGTAGGTTGGCTAGATTATTTTAAATACGTAGTGGGGTTGGTGTTGCTGCATCATACGGTTTTGTATATGCTAGAAGCCTTTACCTTTTTTGCTTTTGGCTACACGCTTTTGCGTATTGTACTCAATACGGTGTGTACCACAGGCTTTGTGCTATGTTACGAATATTTGCGCTCTAAATAAATTTTATTGCATCATCAGGTACCCTTTGACAATACTTCGACAAGCTCAGCAACCGGCTCAGGGACCGACTTATGACTAATACGATGAAATACAAACGAAAACACCAAGATTCTAGATCGCGCCAAATTGTAATGGTACTATTGGTACTATTGGTGGCGGGGTTGTTTGTGGTGCGCTTGTTTTCGTTGCAAGTATTAGACGATACGTATAAAGACAGTGCCGATAGCAATGCTTTTATGCGTAAAACCATTTATCCTTCTAGGGGGCTAATTTACGATAGGTACGGAAAGTTAATGGTTTCCAATCAGCCTATTTACGATGTGATGTTGGTGATGCGCGAAATGACCAAATTTGATACCTTGGCTTTTTGCCAAGTAATGGGCATTACGCAAGTAGAGTTTGAAGAGCGTATAAGTAACATCAAAAATAGGCGAAAAAATCCAGGTTACTCGCGCTACACCCCGCAGGTATTTGCCTCGCAAATATCGTACGAAGAATATGGCCATTTACAAGAAAAGTTATTCCGTTTTCCGGGTGTTTTTGTACAACAAAGGGTAGCCAGAGAATATACCTTACCTTGTGCAGCCTTGCAAATAGGTTCGCTAGGCGAGGCTTCGCAAAAACAATTAGATGCCGATAATTACTACAAACGAGGCGACCACATGGGTCAATCGGGCATAGAACATCAGTACGAAAAACAGTTAAGAGGCACCAAAGGGGTAGAAATTTTGTTGCGCGATGCACATGGACGCATCAAAGGAAAATACAACGACGGGGCCGACGATGTAGCGCCCATTCCGGGTAAAAACCTTACCTTGGGTATGGATATGGAGTTACAAGCTTATGGCGAAAAGTTGATGCAAGGTAAAATGGGAAGCATTGTGGCTATCGAACCTAAAACGGGCGAAATCTTGGCCATGGTATCGGCTCCTTCTTTTAATCCCGAATTATTGGTGGGTAAGGATCGTTCTAAAAATTATGCAGCCCTTAGTAGCGATAAAAACAAACCTTTGTTTAACCGCCCTGTAATGGCGCAGTATCCTCCAGGGTCTACTTTTAAATTGGTACAAGCCCTAATTATGCAGCAAGAAGGTATTTTTTCTAGAAACACCTTGTTTCCTTGCAAAGAGGGTTATTATTATACCAAAACCAGAAAGGTGGGTTGTCACCATCACAAATCGCCCATCGATTTACCAACTTCTATAGAAACATCGTGCAATGCATATTATTGTTATGGCATGCGTCGTATGTTAGACGAACGTTTAGATAAGTACGGTTCTATTCAAGGGGCCTATAACGTGTGGCGCGATTATGTGTTTGGTATGGGCTTTGGCGACGAGTTGGGTATTGATTACCCAGGCGAAAAGGGCGGAGTGGTGTATCGTAGTAGAACGTACGATAAAATTTATGGCAAAAAGGGGTGGAAATCGTCTACCATTATTTCTATTTCTATTGGTCAGGGCGAGATTTTGGCTACTCCATTACAAATTGCCAATTTGGCTGCTTTTATAGCCAATAGAGGCTATTTTTATACGCCCCACTTGGTAAAAGGCATAGAGGGAGATAGCATAGACATGGCCTACCGAATACAGCATAAGGTGCCCATAAAAGATGCTTATTTTGATGTAGTTATAGAGGGTATGCAAAGGGCTGTACAAAAGGGAACGGCTAGGTTTGGACAAATTCCAGGTGTAGAATTTTGCGGTAAAACAGGTACCGCTCAAAACCCTCACGGCGACGACCACTCTATTTTTATGGCCTTTGCCCCTATGGATAATCCGCAAATTGCTATTTCGGTTTACGTAGAAAATTCTGGTTTTGGTGCCACATGGGCTGTGCCTATTGCTAGTTTGATGATAGAAAAGTACTTGCACAGAAGCATAGACCCCAGCAGGTTAGAAATAGAAAAACGCATGATAGAAAAATCGTTTTATTAGTAACCGCATCACCATTAAATATGAGACAACGCTATAACATACTTCAAAAAATAGACTGGCTTACCGTAGGTTTGTATGTAGCCATGGTGGTTTTTGGTTGGTTTACCATTTATGCTGCCAGCTACGATTTTGACAATACCCAGCTATTTGACTTTTCGCTAAACCCCGGAAAACAACTTATATGGATAGGTTGTGCCTTGGTAGTTGCGGTGGTGGTGATGTTGGTAGATAGTAAGTTTTACAACAATGTGGCCTACGTGTTTTATGCCCTGATGATGTTGTTGCTGGTGCTCACTATTTTTATTGCTCCCGATATTAAAGGCTCTCACTCGTGGCTTAGGTTTGGCTCTTTTCAGATACAGCCCGCCGAGTTTGCTAAATATGCCACCCTGCTTTGTTTGGCCAAGTTTATGAGTTCGTACCAATTTTCGTTGGCGCACACGCGTAATTTGGCAATAGCTTTGGTCATTATTTTCTTGCCTGCTGTTATTATTATTGCTCAATCCGAAACGGGTTCTGCTTTGGTATTTGTAGCCTTGCTATTGGTGTTGTTTAGAGAAGGGATGAATGGTATCGTATTGGTATTAGGAGCATTGGTAGCCTTATTTTTTATTTTGGTTTTACGCTATAACAATTTGCCCGATGCCCCTCCAACAGGCGAGTTACTAGGCTTTGTTGTAACATTTGCTATAGCCGTAGTAGTGGCGTGTGTGTTTGTGCATTTGTACACCAGAGACAAGGTGTTTTTACAGTGGATGGTAGGTGTTAATGCAGGCCTTTGGTTGGTAGGTGGCATATTGCATGTATTTATACCTGCGGTATTGCTTACTTGGGTGGCCTATGGTAGCATGGCTGTAAGCATGCTGATGTTGTGCATTCGATCTTTTGTGGTAAAACGCAAGGCTTATTTTTTGGTGGCTTTGTTTTTAATGGGTACCGTAGGATTGGCCTTAACGGCCGATTATGCCTTTAATAAGGTGTTGGCACCTCACCAACAAATACGTATTAAAATTGTGTTAGGGTTAGAAGACGACCCACAAGGAGCCGGTTACAATGTGCGTCAGTCGCAAATTGCCATAGGGTCGGGGGGTGTGTTAGGTAAGGGATACCTAAATGGTACTCAAACCAAATTAAGCTATGTACCCGAACAAGATACCGACTTTATATTTTGTACCATAGGTGAGGAGCATGGTTTTGTGGGGTCTGTTTTGTTTATTGGGCTTTATGCCTTTTTTATGATACGACTCATATACTTGGCCGAGCGGCAGCGATCTGCCTTTTCGCGCATTTATGGATATGGGTTAGTAAGTGTCTTTTTGTTTCACTTTTTTATTAATTTAGGAATGGTAACGGGCATTACACCCGTTATTGGTATTCCGCTTCCGTTTATTAGTTACGGTGGTTCATCGCTATGGGGTTTTACCATTATGCTGTTTACCTTTATTCGATTAGACGCCAACCGAATGGAAGTTTTACAACATGCTTAATTGTATGCAATACTGTTTAATTGCCCTAGACATTGATGGCACCTTGGCTAACAGCCAAAAAGAAATATCGCAACGCAACATCAACGCCCTTGCCCAGGCTGTTAGCCAAGGTGCGCAGGTTGCCCTGGTATCGGGCCGTCCCACCCCAGGTATACTACCTACCGCCAAGGCCATTAACATGGATAAGATTGGGGGCTTTATTTTGTCGTTCAACGGGGCTAAAATCATTAACTATGCCACGGGTCAGGTGATTTACCAAAACGTGTTAAGTGCCCACGATGTGCAAGCTATTTGCGCAGAAGCGCAAGCGTTGGGGGTGGCAGCCATTACCTATAGCGACCAGGCTTTGTATAGCACATCGGCCCAAAATCAGTACGTGCAAAAAGAGGCTACCATCAATAAAATGCCCGTGGTAGAAGTGGCCGATTTAGCCGCTGCCACTACCTTTGAAACGCCCAAATGCTTAATGGTAGACGACCCCGACAAATTGGTGCAAGTAGAACAGCACATGAAAGCCAAATTCCCCAACCTGAGCATTTATCGTTCGGAACCTTACTTTTTAGAAATTGTACCCTTGGGAGTAGATAAAGCTTTCTCGTTAGACCTATTATTAAAAGAGCACCACTTAACGGCCCAAAATCTATTGGCTTGTGGCGATGGTTTTAACGATTTGTCGATGATTCAATACGCAGGTATGGGTGTGGCCATGCAAAATGCGCAACAAGTAGTGAAGGATGCTGCCAACTATGTATCGCCCTATACCAACGACCAAGATGCCGTGGCGCATGCCATAGAAATGTTTTGTAAGTAGCCTTACTTTTGGCGGTCGGCAACCAATGCAATGAATTGCTCTATAGCCTTACGAGTAGGTGTATCTTCAAAGTCTTGCAAGCACTGCAAGGCTTTTTCTTTGTAGTGGGCTATTTGTTGTTGGGTGTAATCCATGCCTCCTTTTTCTACCACCAGTTGTTGGATGTAGGCAATGTCTTTGCTATTGAAAGCTTGTAGTATTTCTTCTTTTTCGGAGTTTGAAGCTTGTTCGTAGACGTACAAAAGGGGCAAGGTCATTTTGCCTTCTTGAATATCGTTGCCAACGGGTTTACCAATATGTCCGCCTTCTTGGTAATCAAACACATCGTCTTTTAGCTGAAAACAAATGCCTAGGTTTTCGCTCATTTCAATAAGGCGTTGTGCTTTGTCGTCTAGTTCTTTAAGGGTAGAAAGCGCTCCTAATTTAGCGCAGGTGCAAAACAGTGCCGCCGTTTTTGCTTTGATAACACCAAAGTAGTAGTTTTGGTTATAAATAGCATCTTTGCTGCCCGAAAGTTGCAACAATTCGCCTTTAACCAAGGCTTTCCCCATGTCGGAAATGGTACTTACAATGCCAATATGGCCAGTTAGGGCTGCCTCCGATAACGAGGCCGATAAAAAGAAGTCGCCCCCCAAAACCGCTGTTTTACTTTTAAATTTAGCCAATAAAGAAGGTTCGCCTCGGCGTAGGTTCGATTCGTCAATTACGTCGTCGTGAATAAGGCTAGCAACGTGTAATAGTTCGATAGAAGCCGCTGCATGAAGGGTGGCAGGGGTAATGTCGCCGTACAGCTGTGCACACAACAACACCAACAGCGGGCGCATTTGTTTGCCCGACGATTGGTTAACATGGTCTACCATTTGCCTAATCAGTGCATTATCGCTCTGCAATGCGGCTTGATAGGCTGTTTTGAATTGTTCAATGGCAGCCTTTACGGGTTCGCTTATTTGTTGTATGGCTTGTTTCATGCGGTTAAATCATACAAAAGTAATAAAAATTTATAGAAACTATTAGAATTTACGTACCTTTGTGTCATTATGAAACGTATTTGTGCATTAACCATGGCCCGTAACGATGCCTTTTTTTTAAAAAAATGGATATCGTACTACAGTGAGCAATTGGGCGAAGAAAATTTGTATGTATTCTTAGATGGTGAAGACCAGTCGTTGCCTTACGATACCGGTAAGGTAAATGTTGTGGTGCGCAAACGCGTGTCGCAAGAGGTAACCGTGGCAGACCGTACCCGTATTGGTTTTTTGAATGAACAAGCGCACCTGTTGTTGCAACGTTACGATTTGGTTATTGGTAGCGATGCCGACGAACTATTGGTAGTAGACCCTAAAGTAGGCGAAACGTTGGTAGAATACTTGAGCCATGCCAAGTGCAATCCATGTATATCTGGTTTAGGCATTGATGTGGGTCATCACTTAAAAGAAGAGCAACCCATAGACGATAGCAAGCCCTTTTTAAGCCAACGCAAGTATGCGCTCATGGACTCGCAATACACCAAACCCGTGGTGGTTTCTAAACCCGTAAGATGGGGTGCTGGATTTCACCGTGTTAAGATGCACAACTACCGCATCGATAAAAACCTGTACCTTTTCCATTTTGGTTCGGTGGATGAGCAAATTTACCATGCTAAATTCAACGACCAAGAACGCATCAAAGAGGGTTGGACTACCCACATGAACCAACGATACCGTACCATTCGTTTGGTAACCGAGAAAAAAGCGTTGGATGGCGATAAATACTTGCCCATTGCCCGCTTTTTGCAAACCTTGATACGCCATCCTTTTATGTGGCGTCGCCCTTACATGTACTTCTGGAAAATGATTATCCGCATTCCTTCACGTTTTTCGTCGGTAGTATGAAAAAAATTGCGGCACTCACCATGGCTCGAAACGAGTCTTATTTTCTGGCCAAATGGTTGGAATACTATGGTGCGCAGTTAGGCGAAGATAATTTATATGTTTTTTTGGATGGCGAAGACCAACCCTTGCCACCCAATACCCAGGCGCACGTGCAACGATGCCCTAAGATAGAGGCCAAACGTACGGCATTTGATAAGGTACGCATGGCGTTTCTTTCTGAGCAGGCTGCGCTGTTGTTTCAGCAAGGTTATGAGGTGGTGATAGGTTGCGATACCGACGAGTTTCTGGTGATAGACCCTGATTGCCATACCTCGTTAGCCGCTTATTTGAGTCAGGTAGCATTGCCCGGTTCGTTATCAGGACTAGGGGTGGATGTGGGTCAGCATTTAACCCAAGAAACGGCTATCGATTGGACCCAGCCTTTTTTGCAACAACGTTCGTATGCATTGTTATCAACTCGTTATACCAAACCCGTTATTTTGGGTAAACCCTTGCGTTGGGGTTCGGGCTTTCATCGTGTAAAAGGCAACAATTTCCACATCGATCCTAACCTTTATGTGTTCCACTTTGGTGGTTTCGATAAGGCTTATTTGGAATCCAAATACACCGATAAAGAGCGCATGCAGGCGGGATGGGAAGCCCACATTGGCAGGCGATTAAAAACCAGCCAATTGGTAACCCAGAAAACACCCGTTGCAGCCGATAAAGTAATGAACCGTGTTAGGACTATGCAAACCTACTTGCGCAAACCCTTTGCTTGGAACAAACCCAGCATGATGGGATTCAAATGCGTTGTAACCCTTCCAGAACGCTTCAAGCATATTTTGTAATGAGAGTAGTTTTTTTAATCAAAGCCTTGGATAACATTGGTGGTACCGAAAGGGTGACCATTCAAATAGCCAACGAACTGAGCTTGCGCAAGCACGATGTGCACATTGTATCGTTGGTAGGCAACCAAAAGCCATTTTTTACGGTATTGCCTATGGTGCAGCTCCATTATATCCACAAAGGTTCCGATAACAGCATTTTCCCTTACCGCGATTTGCGCAGGCATTATCGACTAAAAAAGTGCTTTGCTCAAATATTGCCGGATATTATCATTGTGGTGGATGCTTCTAGGGCAACCTTAAAGATTCCTGCTTGTAAGCCCTATACCACCATTTATTGGGAGCATTTTAATACCATTATGAAGAGCAAGCGAATGCATGAATTATCACGAAAATTGGCTGTTAAATATGGTGATTATGTGGTAACCCTAACAGAAGAGGATGCACGTTCGTACCAGCAAAAATACCATGCTACCAAGGTGCAATGTATTCATAACCCCATTACGATAGCTATTCCAAATTATCTTGCCCCTATGGGTCATCGAGTGGTGGCGGTAGGTCGTTATACTTCTCAAAAAGGCTTTGATATGTTATTGCAGGCTTGGGCCTTGGTTAAAGACAAAGCAGATTGGAAATTGTTGGTAGTAGGCAAGGGAAAGCACGATAAACGTTTTAGAACATTTATAGAACAGCATCAATTGCAAGATTCTGTTGAATTGTTACCCCCTACCAATAATGTGCCCGCATTGTTTGCCTCATGTGGTTTGTACGCCTTGTCTTCGCGTTTTGAGGGGTTGCCTTTGGTGTTAATTGAGGCTGCTGCATGTGGTTTGCCCGCAGTGGCTTTTGATTGTCCAACGGGCCCATCAGAGATAATTGAACATAAAAAATCGGGTCTTTTGGTAGCCAATGGCGATGTGAAAGCTTTTGCAGAAGCTTTGCAAGTCTTAATAAGTAATGAAGCACTTCGCTTGCAGTATTCGCAACATTCTTGTCAGTATGTAACTAAAAAATTTGCCGTTAATACAATAATTGATCAGTGGGAAGTCTTGTTTAAAAATTTAAAGAAATAAAAGATGAAGGTAAGTGTAATAATGCCAACCTACAACCACGAATCTACTATAGCGCAGGCTATAGAAAGTTTCTTGGCGCAAAAAACAACGTTTGATGTAGAACTGTTGGTTAACGACGATTGCTCTACCGATAATACCTATCAAGTTGCCAAGCAGTTTGCCGATAAATATCCTCAAATTAGATTGTTTAAACAACCCACCAACCAAGGGTTGTTGAAAAACTATCAATTTATATTAGCACAAGCTAAGGGCGAGTATTTGGCGGTACTAGAAAGCGATGATTATTGGATTGACGAAAATAAATTGCAAAAACAAGTAGATTATTTAGATGCTCATCCTTCTTGTCATTTGTCGTTTACGGGGGTATTGCATTATAAACGTGGCAAGTTTGTACCCAATATAAATGCATCGTACCTATTCAATACACCCGGCAAAACCCCTTTTGATCATATCTTGTACCGCAATGTTATTTTTTCGCCATCGGTTTGTTTTAGGCATAGTGCCTACAAGCAGTATTGTAATATTCAAGATTACATCGATTTGGGCTTTAGAACCTTTGACTACCCCGTATGGCTCACTTTACTTGCTAATGGAGAGTTGCATTATTTACCAGAAAATACTGCGGTTTATCGCGTATCGGGTAGCTCTATTAGTAACAATAAGAACCTGCAAAAAAAACTAGATTTTGCCAAGTCGGTTAATTTAGACATTCGTAAATACATCATTGACCGATACGGAAGTGGCTGTTTTTCTCCCTTTCAAATTAGGCTAAGGCAAGCAGTTATTTTATCGCGATGTGCTTGGCAATTGGTCATGCCCTTGCATGCTGCCTACTACTTTTTTGCTACTTTGTTGGGCATAGTGCATGGCAAACAATAAATACAAGCAAAAGGCATAGTCGCCCAACGAACCTCTAATCACCTCTGTTTGAAGTTGCACTACTATAATGCAACAGCAAGCTATCACCATCATGTTACTTTTGTTTTTAATGGAATAAACCACAGGAACAATGAGTATGGTCATCATGCAAAGCAATCCCAGTAGTCCGTTTTCCATAATGCTTTGCATTAGCTGATTGTGAGGGTGAGCTCCGCTAACATCTGTGTTGGTGCATGCATTAATAAAGGCACGGTCTTGTTGAATGGATTCGGATGCTTTAAAAGTTTCTATTAATTGATATACAGTGGTAGAAGCACCTACTCCTATAATTGGATCTTGTTGAATCAACGCTATGGATTCAGACCAAATGTCATGTCTAATTTCGTGCTGTGACGAAAGCAATTTTTCTACTTTCCTATTGCTTAATATAATAAAACAACCTACTACTATGCAACCCAGTAATAGCAATAGGGTTGCTTTTTTGTGTTTTTCGCCCAATAGGTACGCAATTCCCATAATGACGATGATGTTACACGATATAAAACCCATACGTCCGTCCGAAAAAGCAACGGCTCCATAAAATAACGCAATGAGTGCTATGTAAATAATTTGATATACCCTTTGCTTGTGTTGTTTAATAAGCCAAAAGCATGCGGCAATGGTTACGTTTAGGAACATATTAAATGCCATGTGTGCATGAATGTGGGAGTGACGGGTCATAATGATGTGTCGTTTCCAGTCCATGCCTTCGTCGGGTGTGATGGTGTACGATAAGTAAAGGGTGTAAATAATCAATACAACAGACACAACAATGCCGATATAGGCAACGTGTTTGGCACGGGGTACTTGTGTTCCTAATACGCCTAAAATACCAAAAACTAAAAAAGCCAATCGGCTCTCTGTAAAAACGGGTAAGTAATCGGGGTGTTTCTCAAAGGGTGTGTAGGCTAACAATAGGGCATATACCGCAATGCACGCCCAAAAGGGAGCTTTTTGAAGGGTAAAGAAATGAGCATCTTTATAACGTTTGTTTATCACATAATCTACCAGCGATAATACAATAAACATAAACATGGATATGCGCGTTACGCCATTAAAGAACATGGGTAAGCAGGCAAACAAGGTTAATCCCGATAGGTTTTGCAGCCAAGATATGCTTTGTTTTATGTGTTGCTTCATAACGGCAGTTGATGTATGTTTTCTACCATTTGGTAGGCGCTTACACTGTTCATGGTCATGCAGTTTTCTTTTAAGCAGTGGTTTAATTGTTGCTCAATGCCACTAAAAAAGCCGTTGGTATTGATAAAATACACCTTTTTGGTGGTTTCGCCTATTTGGTGCATGGCCATTAGGCTAAAGGCTTCGTCTAGGGTACCAATACCGCCTGGTAGTACCACAAAAACATCGGCCATATTGGCCATTAAGGCTTTGCGCTCTGCTAGGTTCTTTACAAAAATGTTTTGGGTGTTGTAGGGGTTTACCCACTCGGAGTCTTTCCAATTTTCGGGAATAATGCCTGTAATTTCTCCGTTTTTTTGGGCAGCGGCTTGCGCTACATCGCCCATTAGCCCGCAAGGCGTACCACCGTATACCAGTTCGTGGCCGTTTTGGGCTAACAAAGAGCCGAGGCTACGCGCCACTTGGCGGTAGTCCTCGGCTATGTTGTCGCTCGACGAGCAAAATACAGCTACTTTCATTGTTTAAGCGTCAATGCGTGCGTAGGTAGCGTTGGCTTCAATAAATTCGCGACGGGGTTCTACGTCGTCGCCCATTAGCATCGAGAAGATGTGGTCGGCAGCGGCTGCGTTTTCGATGGTAATTTGACGAAGCGTTCTGCCTTCTTTGCACATGGTGGTTTGGCGCAATTGCTCTTCGTTCATTTCGCCCAAACCTTTGTAACGTTGTACGTGAATACCGGCCTCGTTACCTGCGCCATATTTTTCAATAAAGGCAATGCGTTGTTGTTCGTTCCAGCAATATTCTTCTATTTTACCTTTTTTACATAGGTAAAGTGGAGGAGTAGCAATGTAAACGTGACCGTTCTCAATCAATTCTTTCATGTAGCGGAAGAAGAAGGTCAAGATAAGGGTAGCAATGTGGCTTCCGTCCACGTCGGCATCGGTCATGATGATTACCTTGTGGTAGCGTAGTTTTTCCATGTTAAGCGCCTTGCTATCTTCGGCTGTACCAATGGTTACCCCTAGTGCGGTATAAATGTTTCTAATTTCTTCGCTTTCAAAAGCCTTGTGTTGCATGGCTTTTTCTACGTTCAAAATTTTACCACGCAAAGGCAAAATGGCTTGGGTTGCACGGTCGCGACCTTGTTTAGCGGTACCACCTGCAGAGTCCCCTTCGACTAGGAACAATTCGCATTCGGCAGGGTCTTTGCTAGAGCAGTCGGCTAGTTTACCAGGCAAGCCACCACCGCTAAGGGGCGATTTGCGTTGCACCAATTCGCGTGCTTTACGCGCAGCGTGGCGAGCGGTTGCGGCCAAAATAACTTTTTCGATAATGGTTTTGGCGGCATTGGGGTGTTCTTCTAGGTAGTTGCCCAATACTTCGCTCACGGCGGTATCAACCGAACCCATTACTTCGTTGTTACCCAATTTGGTTTTGGTTTGGCCTTCAAATTGTGGTTCGGCTACTTTAATAGAAATAACGGCGGTTAAGCCTTCGCGGAAGTCGTCACCATTTAGCTCGATTTTTTGTTTTTCTAATTTTTCGAGCATTTTGTTGTCTTCGGCGTATTTTTTAAGGGTACGAGTTAATCCACGACGGAAACCTGCCAAGTGGGTACCCCCTTCTATGGTGTTGATGTTGTTTACGTACGAGTGGATGTTTTCGGTATATCCCGTATTGTAAATAAGGGCAATTTCTACAGGCGTTTCGCCCTTGTTGGTTTGAACGTGAATAACGTCCTCAAACAATTTATCGCGGGTTTCGTCTAGGTAAAGCACAAACTCTTTCAAACCATCTTTAGAGTAGAAGGTTTCGCTTTTTGGCTCGGGATGATCTAAACTTACGCGGTAATCGGTAAGGGTTAAACGAATGCCGGCATTTAAGTAGGCCAATTCGCGCAAGCGGTTGGCCAAAATATCGTATTTGTATTCGGTAACGGTAAAGATGCTGCCGTCGGGTTTAAAGGTAACGGTAGTACCGGTGCTATCTGATGTGCCAATTTCGGCAATAGGAGCAAGGGGTTTACCAATGCTGTATTCTTGCATGTAGCGTTTGCCATCGCGGCATACTTCGGCGCGCAAGTAGGTAGAAAGTGCGTTTACGCACGATACACCCACACCGTGCAAACCGCCCGACACCTTGTAGCTATCTTTGTTGAACTTACCACCGGCGTGAAGTACGGTCATAACCACCTCTAGGGCAGATTTGCCTTCTTTCTCGTGCATATCAACGGGAATACCACGGCCGTTGTCTTTTACGGTAATAGAGTTGTCTGCATTGATGCTTACCTCAATGTCGGTACAATAACCGGCAAGTGCTTCGTCAATAGAGTTATCAACCACCTCGTACACCAAGTGATGCAACCCTTTAATACTGATGTCACCAATGTACATGGCAGGACGCATACGAACGGCCTCAAGCCCTTCTAGCACGGTAATACTGCTGGCACCATATTCGCCTGCGTTTAGTTTTTCTTGTTCTTCCATATGTAGTTATTTTCAATATTTTTACAAAAAAAAGTACGTCTATATGCGCTTGTTTTCAAAGGGCAAATAAACGTACAAATATAGAAAAAATAATTGGGATGCGCAATGATTTTATTCGTTAAAAACCGGCCGAATAGTAAAACCGAAATGCTTAAAACCGAGTGCATGGATATCAAAGTTGTTTGGACCAATATAAAAGGCGTATGCTTGGTAATCGTAATAGCGTTTCATGTTGCTTGCCCAACATACCACATGGGTTTCGCCTTCCATTTTATTGTAGTCTCCATAATACCCAGAAGTTGGAATAAAGATACTATTCTCGTTTACTTTGCTTGTAAATAGTACACCGTTTGTTGCTCCTCTTTGTGTGTAAACCCAATTGCATTCTCTTTTAAGTTCTTCCATTTGTTCTTTGGTAGGAATGTGCCAATTGCTTCCTATGTTTACCGTGGCAGCATCGTCTGCAGGCTCTAATATCAGTTTATTGTCGAATACGCACTTGCGTGTGTCGTTGCAATATTTGATTATGCTATCTCCGCTATACCACATGTAGTTGTCTTTGGTAAAATCTTTTTTGGAAACAACCTCGCCCCATGCGTAGTAATCGCCAATTTCCTCTGGAGTTTTAGCCCCTAAGTTGGTTGTTCCCCATTTTGTACCAGAAGGAAGCCCTAGATCTACATGTGTATACCTATGAGGTTTTTCAACATCTTCTTCTATATCTTCATTCGGTGTAGTGTTTTCATCTTTATTTTCTATGTTGTTATTTCCTGTGTTAGTATTTGGAGAGGAATCGTTGTTGATACTGGTGTTAATTTCACAACTAGTAATAGTTAAAAATAGTACGATAAGCAGTAGAGTTCTGGTTATTTTTTTCATTGTTTTTGATTTTAAAATGGTAGATTATAATCAGTAGGTTCTTCACATGTAAAAAGATTATGTTCAGTATAGCGTAGGTCCTTTTTTCCAAGTAAATAATTTAGTGTGTTTAGGCTAATTGCAATATCGGATACATTTGCTGAAATTTTATCAAAATCGCAAAAGAATCCAAGATTAGCATTTGTTTCACTCAGTTGCGATATGAAAATATCAAAGTCTTTCTTGCTTTTTTTCATCGGTAAGTTTTATTGTATATAATTTCTAACAACGATTTCTGAAATTTTGCCTCTTTTTTGGGCGTTTGCATTTACGTTTCTTTTTGCAAGCACCCTTTCCATATTGTAATATTGTGAGACAAGATATAAATCTTCAAAGAATGTATCGTCAGGGTTAACTGCAGAACAATCTGAATTACTAAGCATGAATTTATGTCCTGCAGCTTGAATGGCATCGCAGAAATCTTTTAATCTTATCTGTGCTATATCATTAAAAAGTTCTTTGCTGTAATCGTTAAAATTACTGGTAGAACTGATGGGTCTATACGGAGGGTCGAAATAAAAGAATGTATTCCTTTTTGCGTATTTCAGCGTTTCTTGATAATCGCCTGTAATGATTTCAACTTTCTTTAATAACTCGCTGTCTGCATATATGGTTTGTGGGTCACAAATGGTAGGTGTCTCGTACTTGCCAAATGGAACATTAAATAATCCAGACTTATTTACCCTGTACAAACCATTAAAGCAGGTTCTGTTTAAGAAGAAAAACAATGTAGTATTTTCAATAGGTTGCAAGTTCTTCTTATTAAAAGCACCTCTCATTAGCAAAAAGAATTCACATTTGGCATCTTTGGTCTGAATGCTATAATATTCTTTCTGGATGTCTTTTAATGAATTTATTAACTCTGTTGGGTTGTCTCTTACTACCTTATAACAGGTTGTTAAATCGGGATTGATGTCGTTTATTACAGCCGAAGTAATATTGGGGTGTTTTTGAAGCATGTGAAATAACATAGCTCCACCCCCTACAAAAGGCTCAATGTAAGTGACATTCTCCCAATTGTCAAAGTCAGCTGGAAGCAAGGCTTCGAGTTGGTCAATGAGTTGAGATTTTCCTCCTACCCATTTGACAAATGGTTTCGCTTTCATTGATATATAATTTACTTATGCAAAGATAAAAATTATAGTCAGAAAATATTCCTAAAAATTAAATTAAAAATCATTGTTTTATTCGGGCCCTTTTTCCCTATCGGTCAACAACACGTCGACAAGCTCAGTGACCGAAAAAATTTATTTCGATTCACCGATTCACCGATTCACCGATTCATCAAAAATAATTATCTTTGTCAATCAAAACTAAGCAAGTATGAAACAC